>Ga0163215_101210_pt1 | contig 18329 bp, 21 predicted proteins | sample SynspAceP_FD_185934 | JGI IMG/M metagenome (GOLD analysis project Ga0163215, IMG submission 185934) | Saline lake microbial communities from Ace Lake in Antarctica - Synechococcus sp. Ace-P (Hybrid Assembly) | ecosystem: Environmental > Aquatic > Non-marine Saline and Alkaline > Saline | place... | reverse complement strand
CGGAAAGCCCCATCGCGGCCAGCAGGAAAAAAGTCGAAAGCAGCAGCGACGCCACCGATCGAACGGACTGGATCATGGCGGCTCTCCCTGCCAACGGAGCGCGGCCTGACTGTTCCGGTTATCTGTCCGGATCAGGCAAGCCAGATTGAAATTGTGATTCTGGAAATGACCTTGTCACGCCCGATTACGACGAGAAGGCCGGATTGCGACGTGGAGAAAACAATTCTGCGCCGCACTCAGCTGGAGGGCTGTCTGGTCAGTCGGCCTTGAGGTGTTCAAGCCGTTCCTGCAGCGACAGCAGGTCCGCCCAGGCAAGCCGTTTTTGTGCCGGATTGCGAAGCAGGTAGGAGGGAGGCAGCGTTGGCAATGCCGGGATCAGGGCGTCGCCCGCCTTGTAGTCCATCCATGTGCCGCGAAGCGACAGAATGCCTTTGTCCGTGCCGAGCAGCGATTTGCTCGACACATTGCCCAGGATGACCACGACCTTCGGCGCTGCAAGGATGATGTGGCGCTCAATGAAGGGGCGACAAAGCGCAATTTCATGCGGGGCGGGGGTGCGGTTGCCCGGGGGGCGCCACGGAATCAGGGTGCTCAGGTAAGCGCTGTCGCGGTCCAGGCCGATGGCGCCGAGCATCCGGTCGAGCAATTGTCCGGCGCGACCGACAAATGGCGTGCCCTGAAGGTCTTCGTCGCGATCTGGCGCCTCGCCGATGAACATCACATCAGCTTCCGGATTGCCATCGGCGAATACCAGCGTTTTGGCGCTGTGGCGCAAATTGCATCCGGTGAAACTGTTCAGCGCTGCGCGCAGTTCAGGAATTGAATTGGCGCTCGCCGCCAGATTCCGCGCGTTCTCGAACGCGGCTTCGCCCGGAATCGTCAATTGCGAGGCTTGCGGTGTCGGCGCCAGCGGCTGCGCTGCAATTCGTTGTCCGGCACCGGCCGCTGCCAGCGTAGGTTTGGGCGCGGTCTGTGGTTGGGTCGCAACCGGGGCCGCGGCCCGGCTTTCAACTTGCACCGGAGGTTTGGCCCGCAATTGAGCAATCATAGCCGATTGTTCAAACCGGTCGATGGCGGCGTCGTCGCACAATTCCGCCACGCCGCTTTCGGCGTAGAAGTGCAAAAGCGCTGCAAGCGTCTGCGGGCTCATGTCAGTTGCTGAAGCGACCATGCCAAGGTTTTACCGTAAAGCTTCTATCGGTGAAAGCGGATTGACCATACTGGTGCGCATAAAAAACGCCCGGGACGCAGTGTCCCGGGCGTAGGCAGTCTCAAAGATGAGATGATGCTGGTATCAGGCGTTGTAATCGTCTTCGCTGGAGCCTTCGCCGCCTTCACCTTCTTCTTCATCATTGTAATCAGGATCGTTGGCTGCGGCTTCGGCTGCTTCTTCTGCAGCTTCCTCGTCGATGCCGTAGATGGCGTCGACGGAGGAGAGATCCTCACCCTTGGACTGGCGCGCGGCTTCATCAGCCGAACGGGCCACGTTGAAGGTCACTTCCACGCTGACGTCAGCATGCAGCGCCAGCGGCACAGTGTGCAGACCGATGGTCTTGACCGGGTTGTTCATGTCAACCTGGCTGCGGCCAATGTTGAAGCCGTTTTCTGCCAGCACTGCCATCACGTCGCGGGCTGCGACCGAACCGTAAAGCTGTCCGGTTTCGCCAGCGGAACGCACGACGACGAAAGTCTTGCCGTTGAGCTTTTCGGCAACCTGTTCGGCTTCCGACTTGCGCTCGAGGTTGCGAGCTTCGAGCACGGTACGCTCGGCTTCAAAACGGGTCTTGTTGGCAGCATTGGCGCGCAATGCCTTGCCCTGTGGCAGCAGGAAGTTGCGGGCGTAGCCGTCGCGAACCTTTACGGTGTCGCCCATCTGGCCGAGCTTTGCGATGCGTTCAAGAAGAATGACGTCCATGGTGGTGTCCTTTCGAGGAGTGTTGTCAGGTTTTGGAGTTGGGACCGGATCCGGTCACCGTGAGTGTTCGGGCTGTGTCGAACAGCCCGAGGAACAGAAAAAACGCCAGCGGCAGCGTGAAGATCACCGTCGCTAGATAAGCTGTCCACAGCAACAGTCCGCGCGCCGGTTTACCGCGAGTGCGATGATGCGCGATGGCGAAGCCGGCTACGATAAAGCCCATGCCGAACGCGCCGATGATGGTCCAGCCGATCAATCCGATGCCGCCTGGTACGAAGCTCATGGCCACGCCCACGACCAGCGCCATCGCGCCCATGCGCGGCAGTCTCAGTTGTGAGGGAATGTCATCCTTGGGGCGTTTCGAGCGGCCCGACTGTCGCACGATCGCCGAAGCGACATACCAGCCGGCAAGCAGGATCAGCACCCACATCGCCGCCTGTATCGCGGGCAGGGCATAGAGGAAGAACTGTTTCATCTCGGCCATGCTATCGGCCGTAGGCTCGTAGGCTGAATTGCTGTCCTTGAGGGTGGAGACAAATATATCAACCAGCTGGCTGACGAAGTCGGTGCCGTAGCCCATTGCCAATCCGACAGCCACCAGGCCAACACAGACGCAGAATGCGATGCTGACGAAGATGTCGGACAGCGGATACCAGGCGAGAGCGCCGTCTGGACCGCCAAGTTCGTCGGCCGGCCGCGCCAGGTTGGAAAGATGTGCGATCCATGCCGCCGGCGCCAGCGTGGTGACGGCCGATACAAGCGCGGCTTGCGGAGTTGTTGCAAGGCCGATCACCGCCATGGCCGAGGCAACGGCTACGATGGAGGCCAGGTTGGACCAGCCCAGCCCTGCAATCAGGATCGGAAGTGCGGCAGCGGCAAACAGGATGAACGACAGGCTGGAAGGGGATCCGGCGCTGACAAGCAAAAACGCGGCGGAAACGCCGGCGAGCAGGCCCACAAGGAGCGATGTGCTTTGCTGTGTCATTCGTTGCTGTCCTGCTTTTTGAGCAGTTAGAGGCGTGTCGCAGACCATTCCGCGCCTTGACCCCAACCCGGGAATTGCTACCCCAACCCCACGCCCGTTCGCGAGGAGGGAACGGAACCCTGCGGTGAGGCAGGGTTCCGAAAAGTTCTACTTCAGCACGTAAGGCAGAAGGCCGAGGAAACGTGCGCGCTTGATCGCCTTGGCGAGTTCGCGTTGCTTCTTCTGGCTCACAGCCGTGATGCGGGAAGGAACGATCTTGCCGCGCTCGGAAATGTAGCGCTGCAGCAGACGAACGTCCTTGTAATCGATCTTCGGCGAATTCGCACCCGAGAACGGGCAGGTCTTGCGGCGGCGATTAAACGGACGGCGCGTCGGGATCTGATTGATATCAACCATGCTCAATACTCCTATTCGCGGTCTTCGCGCGGACGGCGCGGGCCACGGTCACCACGGTCGCCGCGATCACGATCACCACGGTCACGATCGCCGCCACGTGGACGGTCATCGCGGTCACGCTTCTGAAGCATGGCCGAAGGGCCTTCTTCATGAGCCTTGACCGACACGGTCATGAAGCGAAGGATGTCTTCGTTGAAGCGCATCTGGCGCTCCATTTCCTTCACTGCTTCCGAAGGAGCATCAATATCCATCAGCGAATAATGCGCCTTGCGGTTCTTGTTGATGCGGTAGGTAAGGGACTTGAGGCCCCAATGTTCTATACGCCCGACTTTGCCGCCATTAGCTTCGATCACACCCTTGTACTGTTCAACGAGGGCTTCGACCTGCTGGCTGGAGACATCCTGCCGGGCAAGGAATACATGTTCATAAAGAGCCATGATTGACTTGCCTTTCTTGCTTTAACATCACCCGGATCCGGCGCTAAGCCCCAGCGACTTGTCCTGGCGGCCATTTGAGCCGGGCAAGAAAGACGTGGTATCGAGACGGTCGTGAGCGGAGACACGGGAGGCCGGAGCGCTTTTGCCCCTGGGACCCTTTCACAAGGATCGCACCCTCCGTTCAGCCACCAGCCAGATGACCGGGTGTTCGAACAAGGGCGCTTATACGCGGATTCTGCCGTATTGCAAGTGCGAAGCCCGGATGTGTCCGGGTGGGGCGTTCCGGAAGTGTGTCGCCGCGGCCGTAGTTTTGATCTCCGGCGTCTGCAGGTCTGTAGCAAGCAAGCGGTATGCTCAGTGTTCGATCAAGCCCGACAAAGCATGGACTATGATCGATCTTCGGCGTTAGGGCGCATTTTTGCTGGCTGGCTTATCCCAAATTCGCATATGTAAGATCTTTATAATCAGCTTAACTCCAGCTTCATCGCAGCGTGCGAAGTATAGTGCTTGAAATCCGCAGTTGAAGATCTGTCTGCCGGCCGAGGCGGCGTGATCGGGGAATTGGGAGGAACGCGCCTATGTCTTCATTCTTTAGGGTCCTGCTTGTCGGTGTTTCGCTCATGCTCAGTGGCATCGCGGCTCAGGCTGATGATTCAGACAAGATCGTGCTGACCGTCTCCGGGAAAGTGACCAATGGCGAAGCAGTAGACTTTACCCTGGCCGAACTTGAAGCGCTTGGCATTGCGAGCATCACCACCAGTTCGCCTTGGGAGGCGGAGGCTGTCAGCTTCGAAGGGGTTTCAATGGTCGTGTTGCTGCAGGCGGTGGGAGCGACCGGCGACACAGCTGCCATCCTGGCGCTTAACAAGTACCGCACTGAAGTGCCTGTTTCGGATTTCATCGATCACGGCGTCATCCTTGCGAGCCGCAAGAACGGCGAGCCCATGCCGATCAGCGATAAAGGCCCGTTGTTCGTTGTCTATCCCTTCGATGACAAGCCCGAATTGAACACTGAAATTTATCACGCGCGGTCCGCCTGGCAGGTTCGCAGCATCGTCATCGAGTAGTCCCGAGAACCAAAGACCACCCATTCATGCGGCTTCCCACAACCACATTCAATCTGTTCGCCATTGCCAGCCTTGTCGCCCTTGGCGCCGTTGGCTGGATTCATGCTGGTCTCATGGCTGCGACGGAGGAGTCAGTTTCCCGCTCCGCCCGCTATGACGTGACATGGACAGGCTCTGCAGGGCGGATGGAGATCCTGGAGCTGCAGAAAAACATGGCCGCGTATCTGGCAAGCGGCAATACAGATGATGCCGCTCAGGTGGAGCTGTTCAGCCAGATCGTCCAGGGCCGGTTGACCAACTGGAATTCCGGTCTGTTCGGAGCCTACATAGATCAAATTCCGGAGCGCCGGGCCAGATTTGACAGGATTCGGGCTGAATTTGGCGACGCCACTACCGAATTTGCCAATCTTGACGATCCGCAGGTCCAGGAACGTATCGTCAGGAAACTCGCTATTGTTGCCCCGGTCATGCATCGCATTGGTGCTGATGCGCACACCGATACAGTCGTGGTCAATGCGGAAATCCGCTACCTGTTGGTTGAAGAACAGCGTGTTCAGAATTACCTGTCCTTGGGATTGATCGGCATCGGCGCATTGCTGTTGCTGGTCATGATGTATCAGAACAGATCGCTTGAGCGCGCCCATCGTGCCGCCCGTGATACCGCGATGGAGTTTTCCGATCTTGCCCACCACGATGGCTTGACCGGCCTACCCAACAGGCTCGCCTTCAAGCAGGCTTTCGATGCAGCCATGGACGCCCAGAATGGTCAGAGCCAAACACTGGCTGCCTTGGCGATCGATCTCGATGGGTTCAAGGCAGTCAACGATTTGCTCGGCCACTCGGCTGGCGATGAGTTGCTGATCTCGGTTGCCGAGCGGCTCAGGCAACAGATCACCATGTTGGGTTCGGGTAACATCGTTTCCCGTTTTGGCGGAGATGAGTTTGTCGTGTTGTTGCATGGCGAGGCTACCGTTGCCCGTCATCAGGCCATTGCCGCACAAATCCTGGCGGAATTGAGCCAACCCTACGTCATTCAAAACAGCACCGTGGCCATCGGCGCCACGATTGGACTGGCGCTGCTTGATCGGGTCAAGGACTCAGCTTCCAACCCGCTGCTCGACGCCGATCTGGCGCTCAGCAATGCCAAGGCGCTGGGAAAAGGTATTGTGGTGATTTTTGATCCCTCAATGCGCCGGGATTTCGAAAGGCGCGGCCGCCTCGAAACTGATCTGAAATACGCGCTTACAAATGGTGAGGTTCTTCCTTTCTATCAACCTCAGGTGGACATCAAAACCGGTCAATTGGTTGGCTTCGAGGCTTTGGCGCGCTGGAACCATCCGGAGCTGGGCTGGATCGGACCAAACGAATTCATCCCGATCGCGGAAACGTCCGAGCAGATCGTCGCGCTGGGGCGCTGCATTTTGACGACAGCATGCTCGGAGGCGATGGCTTTTCCGGACAACGTCCGGGTCTCGGTCAATCTTTCCGTGGGTCAGATGTTGCGCGATGATGTCATCGGGATGGTGTCTGGCGTGCTGGCAAGCACTGGCTTCCCTGCGCAGCGGTTGACGCTGGAGGTGACAGAATCTGTGATGATGTCCGAGCCCGAATTGGCCGCCCGCATCTTGAACGGTCTCAAGGATCTGGGTATTTCGATCGCGCTCGACGATTTTGGAACCGGTTATTCGGCGCTGTCCTATCTCAGACAGTTCGATTGGGACGAGTTGAAAATAGACAAGTCCTTCGTTGACAATCTTGGTGACGATCCGCGTTCGCTGACCATTGTCGAGACGGTGGTTAATCTGGCCACTGAACTTGGTATGAAGGTCGTCGCTGAAGGTGTCGAGACCGCCGACCAGCACGAGATTCTGCGCAAGAGCGGTTGCCACATCGCTCAGGGCTATCTGCTCGGCCGCCCGCAACCAATCGATCAGGTTCACCTGCTGCTGCTCAAGTCTTTTGCTGCACCTGAGCCTAAGCCTGAGATCGGACCGACTGCGGCAACCGGCATCTGAAGTTCGGCTCCGGCGGAGTCGGGCTATTCAATTGCCCCTTGCTGCAATCGGCTACGCCATCGCTTCATTTTTTTGATCCTCCACACGGTCTTGATCGGATCACGATTTGGGCGAGCCCGTGTCATCGCCCCTGTTTTCAGCCGCCGCACGCAGCCCCGGCCAGCCTTGCCGTTGAAAATCGCCGCAAAATCCATCGGGGGGGCGCTGCTGCTGATCCGAATTCGTGAGAAAAAAGCGAAACTTAACGGTCCGCTCTGCGTTCAACTGCTGAAAAATTATTCAACAGGAGCACGCCTATGACCAAGATCGATCAGCAACATGTTTGGGAAATAATGGACGGCATCAACATTTGTATGTTCTTCACCTAATGCATGTCGCACTCAAATGTATTCATTTGGGTGATAACGTACATACCTTCTTTCAAAGCGTTACGGCGACCTTTGCGCGTCCAATTAGACGCGCGGCGCTGTAGGATGGCAGTCGCCAGCGGGCCCGCCCTATGGCTGCGATGCCAAAACAGGAAGAACCCGCCATTTACTTCTTTACCGGCGCAAGTGCAGAGAAAGACAATCAGATCGAAGAATTTCCGATTGTCACCCTGGCATTCATCGACCAGTCAAAGAACGATTATGTCTCTATCACGGGCACTGCAAACCTGTCCGATGATCGTGCCAAGATCGAAGAGTTGTGGTCGCCGATGATGAAATCTTGGTGGGACGGACCGAACGATGCGGATCTTCGACTGATCCGGTTTGTTCCCGAAGATGCGGAAGCATGGGACAGCCCTCACGACGTCGTTTCGACCATCAAGATGGCCGCAGCAGCCGTCGGGCTTGGCAAGCCTGATATGGGTGACAGCGGCAAGGTCAGAATGTCGAATTATTGATCAGTTCACCACTGCCGTAACCTCTTGGGGCGCGGCGGCGATGCTTTTTGCAGAGTGCGGCCTGCCGATCCCGCGAGTTCTGATTTGGCGGTTCCGACGTAACATTTCCAACGTCTCTCACCGACTTGCCAGAATCGCGAAACGCGCAGACTGTGACGACGGGCAATAGGTCGTTTGTTCGTTTTTCACGTTAGCAGTAATTTTGGTCCAGAACCGTCTTCCGCTCGTCGAGTTTCCGCCGGCCAAACCCGGGGTGAATTCTTTCGCTATTCTTGCCGCGTGCGAGGCGTCCGCCCGTGCGACGCTGGTTTCTGTCTATCCGGTGTTGATGTATCGGGCGCTGGGCAGCGCCGCCTCGGTGTCGGAGGTCTATGTCCTGATCGGCCTTTCCGGGCTGCTCTGCGCGTTGTGCGTCCCCTTGCTGGCCCGTTTCGTGCCGCGGCGCTGGCTGTATACGCTGGGTGTCCTCATCATGATTGCCGGAAGCGTGCTCGGGGGATTTTTCAATGCCCGGTTCGTGCCCTATGCGGTTGCGGCCAATTCGGTCGGGCTGGTTATCCTGGCCGTCTGTTTCAACGCCTATGTGATGGATTATGTCGAGCGCTCCTCAATGGGCCGCAACGAGAGCCGGCGGCTTTTGTTCAGCGGAATTCCCTGGAGCGTCGGCCCATTCCTCGGCGTGGTGCTGATGGATTGGCACCCGCAGATCCCGTTCATGATCTCGATTGCCGCTTGTCTGGTGATGCTGAGCTTCTTCTGGCACTTGCGTCTCGGCGACGGCAAAATCATCACCAAGGCCCGCAGGCCGCCGACCAACCCGTTGCGCTATATCCCGCGGTTTTTCCGTCAACCCACTCTGGTTGCAGGCTGGTTTTTTGCCACGATGCGATCAGTCGGCTGGTCTGTCTACATCATTTATGTGCCGATCTATGCGGTGAAATCCGGTCTGAGCGATCAAGTCGGCGGACTGACGCTGTCGATTTCCAACGGCTTTCTGTTCCTGACACCGTTCATGCTCGGGTTCTTGCAGAAAACCAGTGTCCGCAATGCGATTATGACCGGATTTGCCGGCAGTGGCATTCTGTTCCTCGCCGCGACGCTGCTCTCGGGCTTCCCATGGCCCGCCATCGCCGTTCTGGTATCTGCGACCTTGTTTCTGGTCCTGCTCGACGTCAGTGGCGGCTTGCCGTTTCTGCTGACGGTCAAACCCTCCGAGCGCACCGAGATGGCGGCAGTTTATTCCACTTTCCGAGATGTTGCCTCCGTCGGCTCGCCTGTCTTTGTGCGGCTGGTGCTCGCCTTTACCTCGGTGCAGGGCGTTTTCGCGGCTATCGGGCTGGTGCTTGTCGGATGTGCAGTCGTTGCCCGGCGCACCCATCCCGCACTCGGCAAACGCCGGCATTGAGACAGGGGAGTTTCACAGTCACTGGCCTGAATGCGTCCTATTAATCGAACGATGCTCTAGATCGGCATCGGATGCGCCCGCCGTGCGGTGGCGATGTCTTCGAGAACTGCATCGGACAATGTGACATCCTTGGCCGCTATCGCGGTCTTGAGTTGGTCCATTGTTGTCGCACCAATGATCGTCGAGGTCATGAACGGTCGCGTCACGCAGAACGCAATCGCCATTTGCGATGGGTCCAGCCCGTGCTTTTTGGCGACGTCGAGATAGGCCTGCGTTGCAGCTTCCGTTTCCGGACGCCAGCGCCCGCCGAGATTTTCGACCAGGCTCCGCCGCGAGCCTTCAGGGACCACTCCGCCCTGGTATTTTCCGCTCAGGATGCCTGCGGCCAGTGGTGAAAACGCCAGCAATCCGACATCCTCGTGATGTGCCACTTCGGCCAGATCGGTATCGAACATCCGGCAGATCAGATTGTATTCGTTCTGGATCGAGGCGACGCGTGGCAGGCCGTGCTCTTCCGCCAGCCGCACGAACTGCATCGTGCCCCAGGCGCTCTCGTTGGAAAGACCGACAGCGCGAATTTTACCGGCTTTGACGGCATCGCCCAAGCCTTCGAGTGTCTCGCGGATGTCGGCAACCGCGCCGGCTTTGTCCTGTGTACTGGCATCAAAAGCCCAGTGCTTGCGGAAATGATAGGATCCGCGGTTTGGCCAGTGCAACTGGTAGAGGTCGATATGATCAACGCCGAGCCGCTTCAAATTGCCATCGATCGCTTCCACAACCGACGCCCGCGTAAAGCCCTGTCCGTCACGTACCCATTTGACCCCGTCGCCGACCATCTTGGTGGCGAGAACGACATCGTTACGCTTGCCCGAGGCGCGGAACCAGCTGCCGATGATTTCCTCGGTGCGGCCCTGGGTTTCCGCCCGTGTCGGCTGGGTTGGATACATCTCCGCGGCATCAAAGAAATTGACGCCTTGGGTCAGCGCATAATCCATCTGTTCGTGGCCTTCGGCCTCGGTGTTCTGTTCGCCCCAGGTCATGGTGCCGAGACAGATCTCGCTGACCATCATATCCGTGCGTCCGAGCGGGTTCATTTTCATGCGAGCCATACCTTGTGTGTTTGATCGCGCGCACAATACCCGCGCTTCGGGACGGCGCAACCCGCCCCAGCCGGAAACAATGAAATTACAGTGGGGCGCGGGATGTTCTCGTTAAAACAACCAGATCACATAACCGGCATAGGCGGTGATCATCACAAGTCCTGCCATGCGGCCGATCCGCCCCGCGATCAGGATCAGGGCAATGAGCGCAAGCGACGTTGCGACCATAAAGGGAATGTCGAACGTCGCCATCGAGGTCTCGACAGGGACGGGAATGACGATGCTGGTAATCCCGAGGATACCAAGAATATTGAAGATGTTGGAACCGACGACATTGCCCAGCGCCACTTCCGCATGTTTGCGAAATGCAGCGACGACAGAGGTGGCAAGCTCCGGCAGGCTGGTGCCGACGGCCACTATGGTCAGTCCGATGATGGCTTCCGAGATGCCGAATTCCCGGGCGATTGTCGTTGCAGCGCCGACCAGCAGGTGCGCGCCGGTGAACAATCCTGCAAGGCCGCCGGCGATGAACACCGCTTCTTTCCAGCCGGGCACCTTGACCAGCAGCTCTGCCTCTTCCGCGCTCATACGCCGCCGGTCGGTGCGGGTGACCCAGATCAGATAGGCTGCGAGCGCCAGTATCATCGCTGTTCCTGACCACAAGCCGGTAATGCCCCGAAAGCCGATCGCCAGCATCACCAGTGCGGCAAGCAGCATCATCACCAGATCACGCCGGAGGTTCGGAATCCGCGCGCCAATCGGCGATATCGTGGCGGCAACTCCGAGAATAAGCAGGATGTTGGCAATGTTGGAGCCAACCACATTGCCCACCGCGATCGCCGGCGAACCGCCGAGCGCCGCCTGCAAGGACACCAGAAGTTCCGGCATCGAGGTGCCAAACCCCACCACAGTGAGCCCGATCAGCAAGGGCGGCATGCCCAACCTGTTGGCAAGCGATATGGCCCCACGCACCAGATAGTCCGCGCCAACAGTCAACAGCACAAGCCCGGCAGCGAGTGACACAAAGCTTAACAGCATGACACTTTTCCTTTGTGCGCGGACCTATGCGAAAGCGCACAGATATGGCCGCGCGGGACCAGATCGTCCAACGCTCGGATTATTCCTATAAGTAGAATGACAGCTGGACGATGCCAGGTCAGTCGGCGTTTTCGGGGCTCATTTCTGCTGAAATGGCAAGCCGCGCGGTCATCCATGTTGCCCACAGGGCAACTGGCGAAATCAGCGCGATCATGATCACATCGCCGATCATGCCCAGGTCAAAGAACCCGTCGACAGCCCAAACACTGGCCAGGGCCGTAAGCCATATCTCCGAGCCGATCAGCACGATTGCGCCAATCGCGGTCAGAAACGCGATAAACTTGGTTTTGGGAGCGGGCACGGTGAAGCTTGCGGCTGAAGTGACCGGGGCAGAGTGTGACGCAGAGTGCGGCATCTTGTTTAAATCCGAAAAAAGCGCTGCTGGATCCGAGCGCAACGGGGGAGATGTGATTGCGTTCAACGGCAAATTCAAGGCGCTTGCGTTCATGTCCGCGAAATATATTTCTCATAGGATCAGAGATCCAGCGACAGGCCGGAGATATGACCTCTCGGCCACTGTCCGGCGTTGCTTGCGCTCCTTTGTCATTGCAAAATGCTGGGTGTAGACGGGCGACCATGGAGGTGATCTTGAAAGGTGAGCGATGACAGGGATTTTTGAGCAATTTGTAACGCTATGGGTGGTTATTGATCCGATCGGTACAATCCCGGTTTTTGTGGCTATCACCGCCAGCATGCCTGCATCCGAGCGTGTGTCGACCGCGATCCGGGCCGCCTTGATTGCAGCTTGCGTATTGCTGTTTTTCCTGGTTGCCGGGCAGTTCCTGCTCGAAGCACTCGATATCAGCCTTCCTGCCTTTCAGATCGCCGGCGGCCTCATCCTGTTCTTGTTTGCCTTGACCATGATTTTCGACACCTCGAAGCCTGAAGTGGAGACCGCCGAGGCAGAAAAGCTGGCTGACGCGCATTCAGTCGCGGTGTTTCCATTGGCAGTGCCGTCACTGGCATCGCCGGGCGCCATGCTTGCCATTGTCCTGCTGACCGACAACAACCGTTTCAGCATTCAACAGCAAATCGTTACCGGCAGTGTCATGTTGTGCGTCGTTGGGGTCGCCTTGGCATGTATGCTGTTGGCGACACCGATCCTTCGGGTGATCGGGAACGGCGGCGCGGCGATTGTCAGCCGGGTGATGGGTATGGTCCTTGCAGCGGTTGCCGTCGATGCCGTGATTTCCGGGGTAACGGACCTGATCAGGGCCGGGGTCTGATGCATGTGGCATTCAAGTGGGCTCATTTAAACGCGACATACATCAATTGAAGGCGTTGCTGCGTCCTTTGCGCACCCAATTGAGTGCGCGGCACTGCAATGCCTGGTGATCCTTTAGCGGAGCAAACTTCATCAGACCGGGTCAGGTCACATTCCGCGGATGAGGCCTTGCGACAGGATCATGATCACCAGGGCTACGATCCAGTAGCCTGCGTCCACATTGCGGGCGTAAGCCGATTTTTTGGTGAATAGCCCGCCGGAATAGGCCAGTACGGTGAAGGCGAGCGTGGCCAGTATTACGGTCAGCAGCGCATCCGAGGCAGCGGTGACGCCAACAAACCAGCTCATCAGCAGCAAGCCGGTGAGTTGTGTGGCCATCGCCGCCGCAGGCATGTCGTTGGCTGTGCCCATTTCGACACCGCCGCCTTTGGCCCATTTCGGTCCGAACAGCTTGGGTGAGTACCAAAGCCAGCCGACCAGGAACGAAACGGCTGCGCCGACGATAACAGCGAGCCAGCTTACGCCGGTTGTGATTTCAGACATGTGGTGATTCTCCGGTTTGGAAAAGCCGCGCGGTCTCAGCGAGTTGAGGCGACGAGGCGGATTTGGGTGGTTTGCGGCGGCGATGGAAAGCGCTCTCGAGACCCGGTGCGATAGTCGGCAAAGGGCGCGCTTTCCAGGAAGTGCTGCTTGCCAGCGTCATCATCAAATTCGAGAAGTGCGATAAAGCGGGTTGGATCGCCGGTTTCAAACGCGGTGTAGTTGAAGCTCTTGTCTGCAAGCCGTTTCAGGCCCGCGACAAATGTTTCAAGCGCTTCGATCTGGGCAGCGGCCTTGCCTTCCAGAACGGTGTATTCGACGAGCAGGCTCATGACGCAGTTCCTCTTGCATTGGCTCCGGATCAAATCCGGAGCCTGTTGTTTTCAGACCAATGGCCTCGCCACGGCCCTGATCACATTTCCATGACTTCGGCGACTTCGACGGAGCCTGAGCTCAGGATCGGGCAGCCCTTGGCCATCGCCGCTGCCGCTTCCATGCTCTCGGCCCTCACCACGGTGAAACCTGAAAGCGGATTTGCGCCGCCCTCATGGCTGACGCCATCGGCGCTGACAGTCCATGATTGGCCAACCGGATTGCCGGGATTGACGACAGCGTCGCCCATTTGCGCAAACCATGCGCCCCATTTTTCCATTTCCTTCTGCCCTTCTTCGGGGGATTCGGGCTTCTTGCCGCCATGATAGGCAAAAACATAATCGGGCATGTGTCTTCCTCCTCTGTTGCAAGTCTGAGCCTGCTGGTCGCGCCGGCGAGGCGGGATTACGCAGCTCCGGCCAATTGCTCGAGCTTTCTCAGTGCCGAACTCCAGCCGCGATTGTGGTTGACGGCGCTTTCTTCATCCGAAAGCCCGGAATGGATCAATCGGAAGATGCTGCCGGTCTTGCCAGCGGGTTCGATCTCGAAGCGCACCTGGCTTTCAGGGCCGCGAACATCCTTGTCGTCGTGCCAGCCCCAGGTGAATTCCACCGAACGCGGCGGGTCGATCTTCAGCACTTCGCCACTCATTTTGTGCAGCCCGCCCTCGGCATTGACCAGTGTCGATGACCAGGCGCCCGGGCGCGACAAGTCGAGTTGATGATCACGCAAGCCCATCCCTTCAGGCCCCCACCAGCTTAACAGGTGTTCGGTTCGCGTTACGAAGGCAAAAACCGTCTCTGGCGGGTGGGGGAATGTTCTTTCCAGCTTGAGCACGCTCATTTCCGCACACTTTCCTGTTGGAGGGCAAGCTCCAGCCGGTCAAGGCTGCTTTGCCAGAATTCACGGTGGGTCATGGTCCAGGCTCCGATTGTCTGCACTGCTTCGGGCCGGACCGAGTAGAGGCGTCGCTGCCGGTCAATTCGCTGATCGATGATGCCCGCATGACGCAGTACCTTGAGATGCCGCGAGATCGCCGGTGCGGAAATCGGACCGGCGTCAAGCAGCTCTCCGGCAGGTTGTTCGCCGTGCTTGAGCAGCCGCTCGACAATGGCGAAACGTGTTGGATCGCCCAAGGCGGCAAAGATGGTGGACAGGTTGGACACTCACGTTCCTTTGCGATTTTGTTAATTAACGTATTGGTGAATCTAGCTCGCGTCAACGTCATCCGTTGACAAATCTATGCCTCGAACTGGCTGGGCCGCATCGCCCCATTCAACTGCGCAAGCTTGACACCGGCGCCGCGAATGTGAATTGAAGCGCCAACACGACATCAATGAACGGAGCCGAAAAATGGCCATAGCATTCACTTTTCCAGGCCAGGGTAGCCAGGCCGTCGGCATGGGCAAGGATCTCGCCGCAGCCTATCCCGAGGCAAAGGCGGTCTTCGACGAGGTTGATTCGGCGCTTGGCGAAAAGCTGTCGACGGTCATATTTGAAGGGCCAGAAGACACGTTGACCCTGACCGCCAACGCCCAGCCGGCGCTGATGGCGGTGTCGATGGCGCTGATCCGGGTGCTTGAAGCACGCGGTCTCGATCTCGCAAAGACCGCAAGTTATGTCGCAGGCCATTCGCTCGGCGAGTATTCCGCATTGTGCGCAGCCGGCATGTTCTCGATTTCCGATACGGCACGGCTGTTGCGCATACGCGGCAACGCCATGCAGGCTGCGGTTCCCGCGGGTGAGGGAGCAATGGCAGCGATCATCGGGCTGGAGAACGCTGATGTCGAAGCCGCCTGCGCCGAAGCCCGCGCGCTCGGCGCGGTTCAGATTGCCAATGACAATGGCGGCGGACAATTGGTGATTTCCGGCGTGAAGCCTGCCGTTGAAGCCGCAGCCGCAAGCGCCACCGCAAAAGGCGCCAAGCGCGCACTGATGCTTTCGGTGTCGGCCCCTTTCCATTCCAGTCTTATGCAGCCTGCCGCCGACGCTATGCGTGAGGCGCTTGCGGGCGTGACAAAATCCGCCCCTGTGGTTCCCGTCGTCTCCAATGTTCGCGCCGGCCCGGTCTCAGATCCTGACGAGATTGCGCAATTGCTTGTTGAGCAGGTCACAAGTCAGGTTCGTTGGCGTGAAACGGTTGCCTGGTTTGCAGCCAATGGCGTCGATACGCTGGCTGAAATTGGCGCTGGCAAGGTCTTGACCGGTCTCGCTCGCCGCATTGACCGGTCTCTCACCGGTTTGAACGTTTCTGGGCCTGATGACATCGATCCGTTTCTGGCCGCAATTGAAAGTCAGACATCCTGACTGTTAAAATCATGACGGCCTGCATTCAGGCTCAAACTGAAGAATACTCCCGAAAGGACTTTCCATGTTCGATCTGACAGGCCGCAAGGCCCTTGTAACAGGTGCATCCGGTGGAATCGGCGAAGCCATCGCCCGTCAGCTCCACAGCCGGGGCGCAACCGTCGGCCTTCACGGCACCCGCGTCGAGCGGCTGGAGGCGCTGGCGGCAGACCTTGGCGAGCGGGTGATGATGTTCCCCGCCGACCTGTCCGACCGCGACGCTGTCTCGGCGCTTGGCAAGACGGTCGAGGAGCAGCTCGAAGGTGTCGATATTCTGGTCAACAATGCCGGTATCACCAAGGACGGGCTGTTCGTTCGCATGACCGACGACGCCTGGGATCAGGTTCTCGAGGTTGACCTGACCGCCGCGTTCCGTCTGACCCGAGAACTGGCCCATCCGATGATGAAGCGCCGCCATGGCCGCATCATTAACATCACTTCGGTCGTTGGCGTGGCCGGCAACCCGGGCCAGGCAAATTATTGCGCGGCCAAAGCCGGCATGATCGGATTTTCCAAGAGCCTGGCGCAGGAAATCGCCACGCGCAATGTCACCGTCAATTGTGTGGCGCCTGGCTTCATTGAAAGCGCCATGACCGAGAAGCTCAATGAAAAGCAGAAAGAAGCTATCATGGGCGCCATTCCGATGCGGCGCATGGGCTCCGGCGCGGAAATCGCGTCTGCCGTCACATGGCTGTCTTCCAACGAAGCTTCCTATGTAACCGGCCAGACCATTCATGTGAACGGTGGCATGCTGATGGTTTGACCCTGCCACAGGGCAGGTTGGTGCGCTGCTGGCGGGTTCACCATGCTGGCGGGAATCACGGTTAACGGGCATTTCCAGCTTTGCCCGGTTTTTAAACCGTGGTATTTCGCTCCGCCTTGGGCATAGTGTGCAATCCTGATGGTCGGAATATGCTGAAATCCACAGCTTCTGCTTTGACGGAACCGGGCATTGCGCATAAAAGCACTCTACGAGCTTGATTACCCATGCTTGCGCGGGTAACGAAGCGCAACAACAATGTGAAACAGGTCGAGGAATCCGACATGAGCGACATCGCAGACCGCGTAAAGAAAATTGTCATCGAACATCTGGGCGTTGACGCTGAAAAGGTGAACGAAGGCGCAAGCTTCATCGACGATCTCGGTGCGGATTCGCTCGATACAGTCGAATTGGTGATGGCGTTCGAAGAAGAATTCGGCGTGGAAATCCCTGACGATGCGGCTGACACCATTCTGACCGTTGGTGACGCAGTCAAGTTCATCACCAAGGCTCAGGCCTGATTGGACTTCAATTGGCAGGTGGACACACAGTCCGCCGTCAAGACCGGCGCAGAATCTGCGCCGGTTTATTGCATTTTGACATGACTGGGACCTGAGAAGATGCGCAGAGTTGTCATAACCGGCACAGGTGTGGTTTCTCCGCTCGGTTGCGGAACCGAGATCACTTGGTCTCGTCTTATCGGCAGCCAGAACGGCGCTTCGCGCGTCACCGCTTTTGATGTCAGCGACATCGCCGCGCAGATTGCCTGTTCAGTCCCCACCGATCCATCGATCGAGGGAGCCTTCAATCCGGATGACTGGATGGAGCCCAAGGAACAGCGCAAGGTCGACAAATTCATTCTGTTTGGCGTTGCTGCTGCCGACATGGCGCTCAAGGATGCCGGTTGGCACCCCAAAACCCGGGAAGACCAGATCGCCACCGGCGTGATGATGGGCTCCGGCGTTGGCGGGCTGGAAGGCATCGTTGAAGCTGGCTACACCTTGCGCGACAAGGGGCCACGCCGGGTTTCTCCGTTTTTCATTCCCGGCCGACTGATCAATCTGATCTCTGGTCAGGTTTCAATTCGTAACGGATTGCGCGGACCCAACCATGCTGTGGTGACAGCCTGTTCCACCGGTGCGCATGCTATTGGTGATGCCGCCCGGCTGATCGCGCTGGGTGACGCAGATGTCATGGTTGCAGGTGGTGCGGAAGCTGCCATTTGCCGGATCGGACTGGCGGGCTTTGCCGCATGCAAGGCGCTTTCGACATCTTACAATGACACGCCTGAAAAGGCCTCTCGGCCCTATGATCGTGACCGTGACGGCTTCGTCATGGGCGAGGGGGCGGCCACTGTGGTTCTCGAAGAGCTGGATCATGCCCTGGCGCGTGGCGCCAATATCATTGCCGAAGTGGTCGGATACGGCCTGTCGGGCGATGCCTATCACATCACCGCACCATCCGAAGACGGCGACGGCGCTTTCCGGTGCATGCAGATGGCGCTCAAACGCGCCGGCATTACCCCGGCCGAGATCGATTATATCAACGCCCATGGAACATCCACCATGGCCGACACCATCGAGCTTGGCGCCGTTGAGCGGCTGGTCGGAGATGCGGCTTCCCAGATTTCTATGTCATCGACAAAGTCGGCGATCGGGCATTTGCTTGGCGCTGCAGGCGCGATGGAAGCTGTTTTCTCAGCCCTTGCCATTCGCGACAATGTCGCTCCGCCGACGCTCAATCTGGACAATCCCGAAGTTGAGACCAAGATAGACTTGGTTC
>Ga0163215_101208_pt1 | contig 18414 bp, 17 predicted proteins | sample SynspAceP_FD_185934 | JGI IMG/M metagenome (GOLD analysis project Ga0163215, IMG submission 185934) | Saline lake microbial communities from Ace Lake in Antarctica - Synechococcus sp. Ace-P (Hybrid Assembly) | ecosystem: Environmental > Aquatic > Non-marine Saline and Alkaline > Saline | place... | reverse complement strand
AACGGCAGGATGGTTGTATCGTCCTTCATAGGCGTATTGCTCCTTGTGAGGTTCTGGCTGGCTTTTACACCGCCACAATACGCCGCCTTTCAAATCACGCCATCACCCAAATTCCGGCATAGCTCAAGGCTATGTCTCGAAGCGTATCGGCGCGCCAACACGCTTCGAGACTTGCACCACATTAGGGAATGGTCACCCAAAGTGGGACGCCATCAACATTTACCGTCAGGGGCTGGAGCCCAGCTCCCTTCTTCTTGGCCTTGTACGGCGTGCTGCCCTTTTCCTCACCTCACGCGCTTTGAACACCAAACATTCACACTGGGCGATGATCTGGGAGGTACATCCGTGTTTTCGTTATTCATCATCTATGCGTGGTGAAACATCAGTAAAGTGGGGTTTCGACCAATGCCGCACAGGATGCGCGCGTGGCGCGATCACTGGTGCGCCTTCCGTTGTGTCCTTAGATCGGTCGATAACGGCTTTGGTGGTATCAACCTTTGAATTTACTTTTCGCCTCGGCGGCAAGGCGGCTTGCATCCATAAAATGACCCACCATGACAGGCGTAACATGAGCGTAGGCCTGATGAAGCGGCATGTCGAGCTGACTAAGAACGGCTGTTTTGCCGGCACTTATGGGGCCCGCGTTGCGGCTGGCGAGGGTGGTGGCGAAATTCATGGTTTCTTGTTCGAGAACGTCCGACGGGATGATGCGGTTTACAAGGCCCGCATTCATCGCCCAATCGCTGTCCTGGGTTTCGCCTGAGAGCAGGAGTTCCATCAAATGTTTGCGGCCAACAGTGCGCGAGACGCCAACGGCAGGTGTGGTGCAAAAGCCGCCGTTGTTGACGCCGGGAAGGCAAAAGCCTGCTTTGTCAGAGACAAACGCAAGGTCGCAGGAGGCCATCATTTGCAGGCCAGCAGCGGTGGCAATGCCGTCGACCATCGCAATGGTGGGTTTGGGAAAGGCAGCTAATTTCTGCATCATATCGGCGCAGGCGTCGAAGAGGTCGGTCAGAAACGCCTCGCCGTGATCCGGGTTGGTCCGATTGTGTGCGATTTCTTTGAGGTCATGTCCTGCGCAAAAGATTTTGCCCGCACCATAAAGGATAACTACGTTGATTGTTACGTCATTGGCGGCAGCGTCGAGTGCGTCCCCGATGGCGTGGATCATCGGGGCGGAAAGGGGATGCGCGGGGGCGGCACCCAAGTGAAGTGTGCGGACGTTTTGTGCATCCGTGGTTGTGACAAATGGGTGGGATTTCATCTGGTTCATAGGGCCTCCGGCGTTGGGGAGTAGTTTGGACTGTGACGCGATTTGAGGCAAGTGGGGCGTTCAACGACGATCCACTGAACCTAAAGGGGTTTTACGTCAATGACCGGTTCGACGGGCTGCACTGCGGCATGGTCGTCGAGGGGCAACGGCAGCAATGGGCCGTTACCCACCATCTTTAATCCACACAGGGCGACGGGCCCCGTTTGCTTGTGGTGCTTTCGGTTCACCGTCACCGACACGTGCCCAAAATCCTGTTTTGCGGGGATGTGCTGTTTTGAGCATGGCAAGATAGGTCGCATGGTCGACCATTTCGCTTGGTCGGATTGCGTCCGCGTCACCCGCCAGCTGGCCGAGCTTCCCGAGGTATTTTGCGCCATGCCCATAGGCCTTCGAGCGTGCGCGGTCGAGGATATTGTCCAGAAGTGCCCGGTAGAGGATCGTCGCCGCCAACGGATGATCGTGTTCCAGAAGGTCTGCAACTTTTGGCAAGATGTGCCAATCTCCCCCGTCCCAGCGGTGCGGATGCGTCGTAATCAGTTCTGTTGCCAAATCAAGTCGTGGCCAGTCGAGGAAGAACTGCAACGCCACTTCGGGTTCTGACTGTGTCAGCGCATAGGCATGAGCGCGGTCTTCGGCCTCGATATCCTCAAAATCCGGCAGCTGTTTCAAATACTCCCGTAGGATTTCGGCGGACAGGCGCGCTTCGAAACAGCGCCAACGCAGGGCCTGCGCCGTCGAACTGTCGCCGGTGGCGTCCAGGATGCTTGCCTCCAGGCTGACCTGTTCTGGTGCCAGGCCATCATCGGTTTTGCCAAAAGTACGCCGCCCAGGCTTGCGTACCCACTCCAGCGCCTCGGCGCTGCGACCGGCCTCCAGAAGCTTTGCAGCAATTCCCAGCGTATCCTGCATCTGCGGCTTCTTCTTGACCTCCAGCGCGATGAGCAAATCGAGATCGCCCCGCGCCGAGGCGAGGATCTGCCGCATCCCGGCCCATTGCGAGGTCATAGAGTAAAACCAGCCATCCAGTGTGCGCGCTGCTTCTTCGGCTTGCCGCTCGGATATGGCGTCTTTGAGATGGCGGTCCCATCGCGCCAAGCTGTCTTGCGGCAGATGCGGAGCCACGGCCTCGGTCACGTTAGCAAGATAGCCATGCGTGCTCTCACCAAGGGCGGTCATAATCTTCTCGGGCAACAGATCCGCTTCAGGCCAAGGCAGACCCTGTGCCAAATCACCGGTCGCATGGATCGCCTGATAATAGACGTCCTGAACGCGGCCTGAGGAATCGTCGACGCGTTCGAATACCAATTCATGGGTGGCGATGAAGCGCAGTAGCCGGTCTATGGCCAATGTAGGGGCAGCAGGGCCGAGCTCAGAGGTGATCGTATCGGTCAGGCTGCGCAGGTCCTCGGCAAAGGCACGAGCCTTGTCCCACTCGATAAAACTCTTTGCTCGGGCCAGCCCGGACAGCCGCCTGTCGATCAGCTTGCCAATGCCTTCGGGACCGGATTTCCCGGCCAGCGCGGCTTTGACCTGCCGCCGGAACCCCGCGTTGCGCTCAGCCTCGTCCAGCACCAGTTGTGCGAGTTTGTCGGTGCCGAGATCTTTCAGCTTGTCAGTGGAGAGGACAGGTTTGCGGGCCATGGGCAGGTCTCAATCTTAAACTGTTGTCCCAATAAGTGCCCTGGCCAGGTCTGGGTGGCAAGGATTGGGTGTCTGATTGACCAAGCTTTGCGACATTGACGCAATGTTCGACGTGATTGGCCTTCAAATGATTGACGGCTTCGCAAATGCCGCGAATGGCCGGTCGGGTGAAGCTGCACTGCGGCACCGGAGTCAACAGTTAGCGGCAGAAGAGGGCCGTTCAAGCCGGTCCCTGACCTTGGTTGTGAATATCGTGGCGAACAGAATCGAACGGAGACGGCAGTGATTTCGAGGTGCAGACCCCCAGCGATTCGCGGTTCTCAGCTCGGGTTAAGGACAAGTCGCGCTTGATTCAGTAAAATGACCCTTCTCGCTATGTTGCGCATTTATCGCGCAAATTAAGTGCTCGAGTGCGAATTTCGCAGCCATTTTTCGATGAAATACATGCTCAAAATCTTTCTCCAAAAACCTTTTGATCAGGCAGTTATATAAGTATATGTAAATAAACGATTTTATTATGTATTGGTTCAAATCTTCGCGCACGGAAACGATTTTGACAAATAAAATTCAATAAAAATCAGCGGTTGTTTGACAAGATTTGATCGGTATTTCTGCTGCTTAAGCGAAGGCAGATCGGCGGCAGATAGACGTCAGGATGCAAATTTCTTCGCCATCCAGGAAACTGGCCAATCTGAATATCAACTGCGTTGGGTTCCGACCCGCGATGGACAGATTAAGGCCACCAACGACAGGAACGCAGTGGCCAAAAACAGACTTTAGAACAGTACCCGCCGCAGGTCGCATTACCTGCACCTGGAGCACCCGAAGCGGGGAGGCTCCATCAACGAAATCAGAAATCGGTACCGTAGCCTAAGGGCAGCGTCGGAGCATTTTCGGCGGGTGGTATCTCTATGTGAAGTGGAAATAAAATGTCGTTCATCTCCAAAAATATTGAAACCAATGCATGTTTGGTTGGCGATTTTCCAGAAACCGAGTTCTCGGACTTGAAGCCCATATCAAGGAAGCTGTTTGAGCGAGGCATCGTTGTGGAAAGCGTTCGCTACAAGAGTGCTCACCTCGAAAGAGCCTTCGCAAAATCTGGCGCACAGAAAGTCGGTGTGTTCTGGGATCCCTCTGATCTTGGGGCGATCCGCGTGCTGATCGACGGCTACTGGCATTTGGTTCCCTCCGTTCTCGACTGGTTTGATGGGGTGAGCAACGACCTGTGGACCAGCTTGCGTGCTGAATTGGGCAACGCCACTGATGCTGGTGCTGCCGAACACCAAGAAACAAACCCAACTTTGAACGTAGGAGTGTAATTCATGGAGTTTTCAACAAATACAGCTGTACAGATCCAAAAGCTGCGCAAAATATATGTGCCAACTGAGCGTGATCACGAACTCAAGAAGCATCTCTATCGTCTTTTCGAAGTGGGCGATGATGGTGAATTGACCGCCAAGCCGTGCCGTTACACGGCTGAACAGGAAACGCGGGGGATCAGCATAATTGAAGAGCCGGGGGGCGGCAAAACAACTGCGGTTCGCACGATTCTTCAGGGCGCACAGTTTTTGAAGGAAAATCCGGAAACGGGTGCGCCGCGCTATATTGAGATACAGGTGCCGAGCCCCGCGACTTTGAAGAGTGTTGGCCTGGCAATCCTCGCAGCCTTGGGCATGGAGGATATCTCAACCAATGCCAGAGAATGGGAGATATGGAAGGCAGTCAAGCACCGTCTCGGCGTCGCGGGCATCTGCGTCTTGTGGCTGGATGAGGCGCAGGATCTTATCATGGCGAGATCGGCTAATGAGACTTAGAGCTCGCTGCGCATGATCAAGTCGCTCATGCAGGGCAAAAATGCTGTGATCCCGATTTTAAGTGGCACCCAGCGATTGGCGGATGTTGCGGCTTTCGATCCTCAGGTATCTCGACGCTTTACCAAGATCATGCCGTCAAATCTGCAGCATGGCGTCGATGAGGCCGATCTGGCTGCGCTTGTCGATCATTACTGCGAGGAAGCTGGATTGACCGCACGGGTCGACGCAGATGTGATGGCGCGCCTGATTACGGCCAGCCGACACCGCTTCGGTCGCGCGATTGATACCATCATCAACGCAATTGAATGTGCGATGTGGGAGGGAGAGCAGACCCTTGGGGTTGATCACTTCGCCGAAAGCTGGGCGATGCAAGAGGGGTGCGAGCCAAGCAATAATGTCTTCCTTAGTGATCACTGGCTTTCTATCCAACTCGACAAGGGAGCGGAGGAATACGAAGAGGCGCGCACACTGCGACAGAAAAAGAAATTGGAGAAGGTCTGAGCTATGCCAATGCTTCCGGTTTTTCCTCCTTACCCTGATGAGACCACTGTTTCATGGTGCTCTCGTGTCGCCCGGTTCCATACTGGCTTGTCCGGCCCAGATTTTCTTAAGTTGGTGCAGATCAGTCAGACGGACGTCATGGATCTGAGCAATTCCGGCGTGGAGCGCCTGTCAAAGTTGACAGGCGTTTCCAAGACGCAGATTTTGAAATGTGGACCGCAAAAAGCTGGCACCCGACTTCTGACATATAAAGGTGAAATCTTCAGTCCAGCGTTCATGACGCGCACTTGTACGACTTATTGTCCGGCGTGCCTGCTCGAGGATGCGGGGGAGGGGGAAAGTGGTCAGAGAGTAGGACGCCTGTCTTGGATGTTTGCCCCCGTCCGCGTCTGCCCTCGCCACAATATTGTGCTCACTCGCAGAAAGAACTTGGGATATTGCGAGCGGTTTCAAAACATGAACAAGGTGGCGCCATGTGATGGAGAGCTTGCTGATCAGGCGGCCAATTCACCAACAGCAGTTGTGTCATCTCTTCAGGAGTATGTTGGCGCCCGGTTGACCAACGGGACCGGCGATACCTGGCTGGATATACAACGGATCGATCAGGCTGCGAAAGCCTGTGGAATGCTTGGCATCTGCCGCATCAATGGAGCCAATTCAGATATAGACGACGTGACAACCCAGCAATGGAATGAGGCAGGTACCATCGGTTTTGAGGCAGCATCTCGCGGGCGCGAGGGCATTTATGAAATTCTGGAGAAGATCGTGCGTGACGCCACGGTGGAGAAGCGCTGGGGTGGGCCGCAATCTGTTCTGGGTCGGATCTATAAATGGTTGCAGTTCAATGATTCAGATCAGGACCCTGGACCGATTGAAGACATCGTCTATGATTTCATAACCGATGAAATGCCAATTGAGCCAGACACAAAGCTGTTTGGAAGAGTTGTGCAGCGGCGCAATAAACATACAGTCGCAACGCTGGCCAAACAAACTGGTGTTCACAAAAAGACGCTTAACCGCGCGCTGGTCGTATTCGGAGTATTGGATCACGGTGACCGCGATAATGTCGTGATCAGGGATACTTTTGATGCAGACGTGGGTGAAGCGCTGGCGCACCGGATCACGCATTCTATCCCCATCAAGAGCATTCCTGCGTACATCAATTGCAATCGAACCCAAGCTCAGATGATGGTGAAAGCGGGGATATTGAGCAAGGTTTCATCCGATCCGTCAGTCAGGACAGGCGTGCTGACAAACGTTGCGATTGATGACGTGGACGCCTTCTTGGAGAAGTTTCAACGCTCGGGTCGCGTATTGTCTGAAACGTCTGATGGAATGCTGGACGTCATTGCAGCATCTGAAGTAGCGCGCGAAACGGTAACAGATATTGTTCGACTGGTGCTTGATGGTGTTGAATGTCACTCAAAACTGACCCGGTGTTGTCACCGAGATTTGACCCGCTCAGTCGTTATGCTTTGTTCGTCATGATGTGGTCAATACTGGTGTCTCCTTCTGTTTCTTTTTCGCTATCTCGGAGCTGGCTTTGAAGCGATAGCTGTCGTTGCCAGTCTCAAGGATGTGGCAGCGGTGGGTGAGCCGGTCGAGCAAGGCCGTGGTCATCTTTGCGTCACCGAAGACCGTTGCCCATTCACTGAAGCTCAGGTTGGTGGTGATGATTACGCTGGTCCGCTCGTAGAGTTTGCTCAGAAGGTGGAACAGCAGCGCGCCGCCTGATGTGCTGAACGGCAGGTAACCCAGCTCATCAAGGATCACGAGATCTGTTTTCACCAGTGCTTCGGCGATTTTCCCTGCCTTGCCTAAGACTTTCTCCTGTTCCAGCGCATTGACCAGTTCCACGGTTGAGAAGAAGCGCACGCGTTTACGGTGATGCTCGATGGCCTGAACGCCCAGAGTCACGCCAAAGGCGTGCGTCCCGCACGACCGCAACATGCGATTTCCCTGTGCCGGGTCCGCCAATAAGGACAATATTCTCTGCCCCGTCCATGAACTCGCATCGATGCAACTGGCGGACCAGCGCCTCATTGACCTCGCTGGCCTCGAAGGTGAAGCCGGAGAGATCTTTGTAGGCTGGGAAGCGTGCCGCCTTCATATGATAGGCAATTGAACGCACCTCTCGTTCGGCCATTTCAGCCTTGAGTAACTGTGAGAGTATGGGGGTAGCTGCGTCGAATGCAGGTGCTCCCTGTTCGATGAGGTCGCCCACCGCCTGTGCCATTCCGGGCAGCTTTAAGCTGCGCAGCATGATGACAATGGCAGCACCAGCAGGATCATTACGCATGACGCTTACCTCTTTGCCGTAGTCCATCGTAGCGGCTGACATTGGCCTCGGGTTCCTTACTTAAGGAGAGCGCGGAAGGCGGCGTTACGTTTGGCTGATGAGTTGGCTTTCCATCTACCAGCCGATGAAGCAGGCTCACACACATGGGTCTTGGTCGGCACGCCGGCTTCCAACGCCATTTCCACAGCGCAGAGCACGGCCTGTTCGTCATGCTGCAAAACCAAGGACAGGATATCGACCATTTCCCGATCACCACCCGGCCTGCGCAGCATCAGGCTCTGCAGCTTTCGGAACGACTCTGGCATCTCGACAAACGGTGCTCCGTTACGCAGTGCGCCCGGTTTGCGCTGCACAACGGCCAGATAATGGCGCCAGTCATAGATGACACGACCTGGCTGGCGGTGTGACCGCTCGATGATGCGCTCGTGGGTGCAAATCACGGCCCCTTCGGCCACGATGACCAGCCGTTCGGGATAGATGTGTAGGCTGACAGGGCGGTTCGCAAAGCTCGCTGGCACAGAGTAGCGGTTGCGATCAAAGGTGATCAAGCAGGTTGGTGACACCCGCTTGCTCAGCTCAACAAATCCGTCAAAAGCCGTTGGTAGTGGCATCAGCGCGGCCCTCTCGGCATCCCAGGCATCGGCAATGCTTCCGGGTAAAGTGCCGTGCGCTGTCTCTGCCCAAAGCACTTTGCAGCGATCCTCGAGCCAGTTGTTCAGGGCTTCAAGATCAGAGAAAGTAGGGGCCACTTGCCACAAACGATGGCGTGCATCGCGGACGTTCTTCTCAACCTGACCTTTCTCCCACCCAGCGGCCGGATTGCAAAACTCAGGTTCAAAGACATAATGGCTGGTCATCGCCAAAAAACGTGCGTTCACGTCGCGCTGCTTGCCGCGGCCAACCCGGTCTACGGCAGTCTTCATGTTATCATAAATGCCACGGCCCGGGATGCCGTCAAAAACCCGGAAAGCATGCCAATGCGCGTCAAACAGCATCTCATGCGTCTGCAACAAATAGGCACGCACCAGAAACGCCCTGCTATGTGACAGCTTGATGTGAGCGACCTGAAGCTTGACGCGCTCCCCGCCGATCACGGCCCAGTCCTCGCTCCAATCGAACTGGAACGCCTCACCGGGCTGGAAAACGAGAGGCACAAATGTTCCCCGCCCGGTCGTTTGCTGAGCAAGCTGCCGGTCCGCCTTCCAACCACGCACAAAGACCGCGACCCGCTCGTAGGATCCATCAAAGCCAAGCTGCACCAGATCCGCATGCATATGCTTGGCGGTTCGCCGGTCTTTACGTGACTTGCGAAGCTCCATCACGAGCCAGCCCGACAGTTTCTCCGCAAACGGGTCCAGCTTGCTCGGCCGTTTTGGCGTCTGGAAACTCGGCTCCACTATCTCTGCCCGCAGGTATTTCCTGATGGTGTTGCGAGACAGTCCAGTCCGCCGTGCAATCTCGCGTATGGGCATCTTGTCTCTTAATGCCCACCGTCGAATAACGCTTAAAAATCCCATGTCTATCACTCCAATATCCCCCGACACATCTGGTCAGGGATAAGGTTGCACATGGGTCATTTCTCAGTGACAATTCTGACCTCTACCGGGTCAGTTTTGAGTGACATTCAACAGTCGTGTCGCCATGTGTAAATCTGCTGCCGGGTCACCTCATGGCGCTGCGCCACCTGTGTCATCGTCGCACCGGAAATCCCGACCGACATGACAATCTCTAGCTTGTCCTCGTCACGCCAGAAACGCCGCCGCTCTAAACCAAGAATTTCATCCCGCATAAATACCCCCGCATAAGACACGACGTTAGCGACGTGTCTTAGATCATCGTGCTATGATCAGGCAGGCGGTGCAAATGGGGTGGTCACGGTGCGGTGCCTGATGAAACGGTGCGCTTTGATCGTCCCAAAGCCCAAACGGCGGCGTTACAGCTCATATCTGGGCGAGGTTAGTCCTGCGCCTGCAAGGAACATCAACCGTGACTTCCAGGCGGCCGCGCCAAATGAGAAATGGCTGACAGACATCAGCGAGTTCCACATCCGGGCGGGAAAAGTCTATCTTTCCCCGATCATCGATTGCCTCAAAGGCCTCGTCATAAGTTGGGCCATCCGGATCACGGGGTGCGCTAATGTGGTGAACACGATGCTTGATGCAGCGGTTGAGACCATCGCGGACAGCGAAGTGCTTCCCGTAATCCATTGCGATTGCGCAAGCCACTATCGCGGGCTTGGCTGGCTGGAACGTATAGACGCAGCAAAGATCGTTCGCTCAAAGTCACGAAAGGCGCGCTCGCAAGACAATGCCGCATGTGAAGGCTTCTTCGGACGCCTGAAGACCGAGTTCTTCTATCCTTGTGATTGGCGGGCCTTCACCGCGGCCCAGTTTGTTGACGAGGTTGACGCCTTCGCCGCATCTGGCCACCGGCGATGGCCCCGCGGCCCAACAACCCTATCAATGTTACTGAGAAACTCCGTTGAGCGCTCCATGGAGAACCTCCTTGATAATCCATCCGTCAGGGCTGAATCTCAGATCAGGGACTCACAAGGAAGGTGGGGCCGACGCATCGCTTACTGATCTCCAATCCCATAAACACCTTATCCCAGTGTCCACGAAACTGAGAGCAGCTCACACGGCAGAGTTGAAAAAGCTAACTTATGGGTAGTTATGTATCCATTCCTCCGACCGAACTCCCTTTAGCGTTGCCATATGTTCATCAGACATCATTGAATGCGCCGCGATAGTCGCGATAGATTATGTTGAGGCTAAAAGTTAACATAATCCGGACGTTCTATTACCACATTCGATAGAGTCGACGATTGAGGATAAAGTGTATCTGATGAAACAAGTCAACAAAGAGCAAAATACAAATCAAATCGATTCAACTCAGATATTGATAGTGGATGATCATATTTTTCTTACCGAAGGTATAGCCTTGGCCCTAAAATCTGTTAATAAAAACTATACGACACAATTGGCCCACACGCTTGATGATGCAATTTCGAAATTGAAAAAACCGCACTCAATCAGTCTCGTTATGCTTGACCTCAAAATGCCAGGAATGATGGGTCTAAAAACTATTCAGACAATTATTAGTCTAGCACATCCAGCAAAAGTAGTTCTTCTGTCTGGTAACGCAGATCCAGGGGTTGTGCAGGGTGCAGTTAAAAAAGGGGCGCTTGGGTTAATACCTAAATCACTTTCAATGAAATCAATGATGAGTGTCGTTGACCTAGTGCTCTCAGGGTAAGTTTTTCTACCGGCTTCAGAGGTAGTTGGTCAATATACGGCCCGGCCCGAGGATGGAAAAACACTAAGTCAATTAGAGATCGACGTCCTTAAGCTTACCTCTGAGGGTTTTACCAATAAGGAAATTGCTAATTGTATAGGGGCATCTGAAATAAATGTGAAAATGCATATGAGAAATATTTGTCGGAAGCTTGACGCCAGAAATCGCGCACATGCTGTTACAATCGGAATAGAAAGGCAAATAGTGTGACTGAACGCCTAAAGTCAGGTTTCATATCCAGAAGATGACGGCAGCGGCAAGAGCGATTGCAGAAAGGAAGACGGTTGGGGGCTGTCGTAACGGGTTGAGATAGCGGCGCCATCCCTTGAGCCTGCAGAAGATTCCCTCGATACGGTTACGTCGTTTGTAGCGGCGCTTGTCCATTGCTGTGCAGTGCACGGCGGTGTTTCGAGAGAGGTACTTGACGGCTTTCTTGCGCGACTTGCGGCCAGGGATGCAGAGCGTCGTGCCCTTGTCTACAAGGGTTTCACGGAACTAATCAGCACGTAACCTCTGTCAGCGAGGAGCCAATCAGCCGCAGGCAGGCCAATCATCAAAGCGGCTGCACCAGTATAATCATTGACTTGTCCGGCTGTGATAGCGAGGTGAACTGGTCGTCCGCTTGTGTGTGTGAGAGCATTTAGCTTTGTATTCATACCACCTTTGGTCAGCCCGATCAGGCGACCTCGCCCCCCTTTTTTACCGCAAGCTGGAGGCCGTACCCCTCTCATGCATGTAGACATGAATTGCTGGGAGGGGGGATATGCCTTGAGGTAGGTGGCGTCGATTGAGATGGTTTTGTTGTCGTGGTCTGCTCGGCCAGCCCCATCATTCTCAGCGCAAACACGCCCATATCACTCCAACGACTACATAACGTCTTCGGCGGTCTGTACACGTCAGGCGCTTTATACCGAGACACCTTTGATACTTTTTTCCCTTACGAGAGACTGAATTAAATCTAATGCGACACGCGTCGCTTTGGATACGCATACATATCCTATGAATGCATTCCAGCCGGTGGGGGTGATGTGTAGCTGTAACGACAGTCGTTCGGTTTGGGCGTGTAGAGGAATTTTAAGGGAAAGCGCTAGTGCAAGGTGGAATACGTCTAGTTTTGTGTGTTTTGTTTTTGAGCGCCGTTGAGTGTTCTGTGCAAAGCGCCACGACGCACACGAACGGGCACGCTCATCAGAATACTGAGCAAAGTAATTGCTCGCTCTTGGCATTCCAGCTGTGTACGTCTGTCGCGTCACGTCCAATATCCCAAAATCTCAATATCTTTGGTGATGGTGAAAAATCACAAGTATTGGAAGCGAATTTTCAGGTCGGCGATATTTTCAAATTAATCAGTTCGTTGGATCAACGCTCTGATGCGACTATCGATCCGGGCGTCGCTTCTATCGATAGATTTAAAAATGAACGAGAAGTTGTTCACGCCAGAGGCATCGTTGAAGTGGAGGTGACGTTATGAAGTTCGGACTCCTGATCGGAACATGCTTGTTCATATCCTCTATTTTGACCGGGCCCACCAGCGCTCAAAACTTTTCCAGCAGCGGCGCAGGATGGTCTGGAAGCTGGGGTTTCGGATCTGCGAATGATCGTAGCGTTGCGCTGTCTCAGGCCCAGACAATTCGGAACGCCGAAACTGTTGCTTCCCCGTCGAGCATCGTCACCTACAATACTACGAATGACAATCGCACTAATTATGTCGACGTGACCGCAGAAAATGGTGCGGTGACAACAGACTTCCAAGACGGTGATAATATCGGGGAGAACACCTACGCTGTTGGGTCATTAAATACAGGGAGTACGACCATCACGCTTGATGGCAATAATAACATCGTTGAGGCTGTTAACTCCGCTGATACCGCCGGCTGCACAGACGCGTCAATTCTGAATGTAACACTTGATGGCCTGAGCGGTCTGCCATCCTCGGCCTGCGATTAGATAGGCCAGATTTAATGTATCGTAGTCTTTTCCTTGCGTCGTCGTGCGTGCTGCTGAGCGCGTGCAATGTGCTTGCGCCGGGGCAGTTCAGCGCGCCCACAGATCGTGTTGATCTTGTGGAGGGACCCCCTGTTGAAACAATTTCAACGCCATTTGACGGCGCCTTGGCTTGCCTTGGTCCCAAGATAGATAGCGCGGTCGCCTTTTCGATTGGCAATGTAGTGGATGCCACCGGAAAAGAGCAATACGCTGACGGCGGGAGCGGAAAGTTCGTCACGCAAGGCGCGGCGGACATGATCCAGTCGGCGCTTTTCGGCGCCGGCGTTACCGTATTAAACCGGCGCGATCCCAATATTCCGCTGGCGGAAAATCAATGGGGCATACGCGATCTAAAGGCGCAGCGTCCTACTGATTTTTACGTTTCCGGCAGTATCAACAGCCTCGATTTTATTCCAGGCGGCGGCGTCGAGATTGGACTTGCAGGTGTTGGCCCTCGCTGGCGGCAGTCGCGTATTCTGGTGGGGATAGATCTTGCTCTGACGTCTGCGCATGACGGGCGTATCGTTGCCAATAGCTCGATCCAGAAACAATTATATGCCAAAGAAACCGGCTTTGGAATCGGGCGTTTTGTTAATGATACGCTGGTTTATGCCGAAATCGGCGGGTCTGAACGCGAAGCCCTGCACTACACGCTCCGGCAGATACTAAGCTATGCAGCGTTTGACTTGATCGCGCAGGTATCGCCGGAAGGTGATGTGGCGCCCTGCCTTGTGGAAATCGAAGCGAGCGGGCGCGTCCTGCAAAACGATAGACCTCAGTCAACAGGTGATGGGTCAGCGTTCATGGCTGCAATGACAGCGGCGCGTGACGCGCGTGAGGCGCTCAGTCCGGCGGCACAAGCACAGGCGCAAGCACCTGCGAGGGCGGCCGCTTCTGGCCCGGTTTATAAGCATTCGAAGAAGGCGGCACAGCTGGCCAATACGGCTACCTCCCACGCTGCCCGTGCGATCGCGTCGGCGGATTCGGTGCTCTTTGCCAAGGACGCGAAAGAAGCAGCTGAATTTGCCGATGCAGCGTTGCAGTCGATGAACCTTGCTATTCAGTCACTGCGTGCCGCCGCCAACGAAGGCTTGGGCGGTCCGGACGGAGATGCCGCAGCGACGCTGATTGAAAAAGCAATCGCCTCGGCGCAGGCGGCACAGAAAATGGCTGCCGATATGGCGCTTGCGGAAAACAACGCGGCTGCATCAGCGCCGGCGGTGGTGCCCGCGCCAGCGCCAGAAACGCAGCAGGGACTCCCCGTATCCCCCGACGACAAGCGTCAGGGGGGGATGAACCCATGAAGATATTCGCGATGCCAACTGCATTTGCGTACCGAGTTTCATTCGGTCCAATCCTGGACCGGATGATCAACAGCGACCCCTTAAAGTGTATGGTCGCTGACTTATCTGTCCCACCAAGGGGAGGGGCAGATGTTCAACAATGGAGAAAACCATGAAAAAGTTACTTGCTACTACAGCAGTCGCAATGATCGCGTTTACAGGCGCAGCATCGGCACAGTCGGTTCTGGAGCGTGTATTGGGCCAGATCGACAACGCAACAAACCTTGCGCAGGTCAACGGCACATTCGCAAACATCGCTGAGAACATCGGCGGGTCTGAGGCAGTGACTGTTTATGTCTCGGACCTTGACGGTTCGGTTATCTCGTCCGAGCAGTATGGTGCGATGGAAGACGAAATTGCAGCTGATTATAACGCAGCAGTTGCAGCTGCCGGTGATGAGCCACAGCGGAGCGACTACGCGGATGATACTGCCGGTCAAACAGCATACGATGACGATGTGTCAGCACGTAATACCGCAATTGGCGATGCAGACACACAACGTACTACAGACGAGGACGACCTGGCAGCGGCCTACGCGTCTGATGTCGTTCAGATTGGTGGTCTTGCTGGCATCAACGGTTCGATCAGCAACATTGTTGATGGCATCGATAACGCAACACAACAAGCTGTTGCAAGCTCCGACGTGTCCGCAGTTCAGTACGACATGCCAACACTGGACTTTGGTGACATGGCGACAACGGCACTTGGTGCTGTTAACACCGGTGACATCACACTTGGTGTGAACTCGGCCGTAGACGAAGCCAAAACATCCACCACACAGGCTGTTTCTTCTGTGATGTCGCAGTTGGGTGGTTCGGCTGATACAGGTGCAATCGTGTTGAACATCGCGTCCAACATGACCGGCATCAACGGTTCGATCAGCAACGCTATGGTCGAAGTGAACGGTGCAATTGGCAACCTGTCCACAACAGCACTTGGTGCAGTTAACACCGGTACAATCGTATCCGGCGTTGATTCCGCTGTTCAGGGCATTGTCGGCATGTCCGGTGCAAACATCGCCTCCAACTAAGTTGGGTGCAGGGCCGGCGGCGTTACTGTCGGCGGCCCGACCAATTCTGAAAATTCAATATACGGGAGGTAAGTATGCCGACCAGAGTTAAAAAAGAAAGTTCACGGCGCAAACAGAACATTATTGCTGCTATTCTTATGGTGGCCAGCCTTCCTGCATATGCCGAGGGTAAAATAATACTCGGATATAACGCCGCTATTCATGAATCGCGCACGACATCGTCACAGGCCGTTCAATCCGTCCTAATCCAATTGGGTGGCTCGACCGATGCACTTGCCAGCGTCGTCAACATCGCTTCGAACATGGCCGACATAAACGGGTCCATCAGTAATACAATCAGCGGCGTGAGTGGGACGATTAATAACCTGACGACAACCGCACTTGGCGCCGTAAATACCGGTCATATTCTTTTGGGTATCGATACGGTGATGCACGGCATAACAGACCTGTCCGGTTCACTCCGCTAAAGCGTGCTTCGATAACATTTCGGAGCGACCAGACCAACACTAAACACGTCAAGAACACTGGACACCGTCATGCCGCATCAGCGTCAAAGCCATATCAGTCTACGCAAATACATGTCCCACATCATCGGGGGACTTTTATTTGTATTGGTATCTCCTGCCAACGCCGAGAACGCACTGGACCGCGTGCTGGCATTTATCGGAAACGGCTCCGAGGCCGCTGATTTTGACCAGATCCTGCTCAATATAACTGAAAACAGCGAACCGGTTGGTTCAGAAGACGTGCTCAGCACGGTTGATGGTACAATTACAGTCGTAATTTATTCACCAGAGACGTCACGCCGAACAACAGACGACGATGCCGAAGTCGATACTGACCTGATACAACAAGAGCTTCCCTTGGTAGATTTGAACCTGAAGACGGTAGGGATTGCGGCCAACAATACAGGTGTGATCAGAGCGAACGTCAATACTTCGCTCTATGACCAACGCGCCGCGCCCGGTAATATTCTGGCTGTAAATGCGGCCATGAACACCAACAGCATTATGGCCGGTGTCCGTGTCATCGCCGATCCGTCCGTGGAGAAAAATACGGGAAAGCTGACAACTACTGCAATTGGCGCAGTGAACACCGGATCTATTTTCATTTCTATTGGGCCTGACGATTGAAGACCACCTACTTTGCGCGCGTTTTTTTTCCAAATTCTAGGGTAAAAAAACTACGGCAGTTCAAGCGACACCAAAGCGCGTACCAGCATAAACAAGCGTGAGCGGGACGCTACCCAACGACAGCACGTGAGACAACAATTTGCCATGATCGTCAAAAACGCCACCAGCGACGTCAAATTACGCAGAATTCTTGTTAATCGGGCCTAATCCAATCATATGCTCGCTTAGGAGCGCGCCACGGCGTTAGAGCTATAGATGAACGGAATGCGAAGGCTGTATCCGCCGCCGCACTGCAGGCAGGTACTTCTTGATAGAGAACCGAGACAACCCGGCACGCGACACAATGTTGTGAATTGCGCCGATTGTTAGCAGTGCCCTTCTGCGCATTACACTCAAATCGTAGCCGGGTAAAAAATGGTAGTGTATATTCACTGTTTTGCAAAAACGAATCTGTTAAATCGCACTGAGCCCTTGAGAGAAACGAAGTAGTACAATACTAAAAATTAGGTTACGTAAGTTCGCATTGTAAATGAGAACAATGTGTGTTGTTTGCACTTTACTATATCAAAAAGCATCCTGCAAATTGGCGATGCTCTGGAGAGCTTTTTGTGCATAAATCATTCTTCTGTCCAGCTTTATGATGGACAGAAGTCTGCCCTCTGATTGAGGTGTCCTCCACTCTCGCGAGTAACCATTTAATTATCTGGGTGTAATTTTGAATATGGATGTCCTCATTGTCGCCAACAGGCGTGTTTCCGTTCAGCTTTTCCTTTCTGCACTGCTGCTCATCCTGTGCGGTTTCGCCGCCGCGGCTGCAGACGTCCGGATTGAGGGAGAACGGCTCGGCATTAACGTGGGTGACGTGAGGGGGTTTGGTGTCATGACTGCACTCAGACGTAACGACCTCGTCCGAGCTGAAAGTAGACATGATGTTCGATACCGCCGGGACCTAAAGCGGCTGTCTCGCCGTATGCGGGGAGCAGAGGTTTTGGTGGGGGATCACAAAGGCGGATACTTGTACGGAACGATTGCAGATGTGGAGGATATAAATGCGCTGTCGCTTCCTGTACGGATCACTGGACGTTATTGCTTGTCCTCATGCACACTCTTTTTGGGGGCGAACACAGTTTGTGTTTCACAAACGACAAGATTTGGCTTCCATAAGCCCGGTAATTATGTGGGCATGAAGCATTTACCACCAAAAGTTGTCTGGAGGGCGATCGGTCACGTTGCGGAATACTTTAATCCGCGTCTAAGCGCTTGGTGGCTAGGTATTGGTAGCAAATCATCTAATTTCAGTTATCTAAGTGGCACGGACCTTATACGCATGGGGTATAAAGCGTGCGAGAAATGAGAGTGTTGTGATCTCACACTAAATAAGGAGATCTGAAATAGCGGCGTTTCATGATTTTTTTTGAGTAAGTGGTGATTGCTCTTGGCTGAGCCGCAAAAGCTGTCCTAAAAAGCAGGACCACTTCCATTCATCCTTGTGCCTTTTGCTGTAAACATACTAACAAGCAATCGCTTTTTTTGTCAAAGGATATAAATAGATCTTCAGCGATCCTCCTAAATCATTTGTGTGGGTGTAAGCGCCCGCAGCATTCAGCGTAAAAATGGGAAGAATTTTTAATTAGAGGGTGAATTTGATGAGTGACAAAATCTCTTTTACGTCGTTTTGCTTGTTATTACCGGTTTTTATAATCGGCGGATGCACTCCAGCTACGCAAACGCAAGAAATTTCTTGCTGGGCGGAAGAAAATCAAATGGTGTTGAATACCGACAAGTGGAGCGATTCACGTCGGAAGATAAAGTGTACACCGATTTTGAATGTTAAGGATTACTCCGATCGTTTGGACGGTGGGATTTCAGCTAATGTGACCGACGGCTCAGGGCCCGGAAGTGGCTCTTCCGCGGGGGGGGGTGGTACAACCTCGCCGACTGGCGGCGGTGGCTCATCTGCTACGGCTGGCGGTGGTTCAGCTGCTGCGGCTGGCGGTGGCGGCTCGTCTGCAGCTGGCGGTGGTTCAGCTGCTGCGGCTGGCGGTGGCGGCTCGTCTCCAGCTGGGGGTGGTTAAGCGTCGACGGCTTGCGCTCGCGCCT
>Ga0163215_101207_pt1 | contig 18457 bp, 19 predicted proteins | sample SynspAceP_FD_185934 | JGI IMG/M metagenome (GOLD analysis project Ga0163215, IMG submission 185934) | Saline lake microbial communities from Ace Lake in Antarctica - Synechococcus sp. Ace-P (Hybrid Assembly) | ecosystem: Environmental > Aquatic > Non-marine Saline and Alkaline > Saline | place... | reverse complement strand
AGGAACACCGGGTTAACCGGGATATCTTCGCAGGCAAAACAGAACGCACTGGCGGCCACGGCGCACTCGAATGGGCTGTCACCTGGTACGGTGGCGATTCATCAATCAGTTCTTATTGCAACACTATCCCGACCCCTGATGGCGGCACCCATGAAGCCGGTTTCCGGATTGCGCTGACCAAGGGGCTCAAGGCCTATGCCGAGCTCACCGGCAACAAACGCGCCGCCGCGATCACCACAGACGACGTGATGATCTCGTCCATCGGCATGCTTTCGGTGTTTATCCGGGAGCCCGAATTTGTCGGTCAGACCAAGGACAAGCTGGCATCAGCCGAAGCCCAGAGAATTGTCGAGAACGCGCTGCGCGATCCTTTCGACCATTTCCTCGCCGATTCCCCCGGTGAAGCTGACAAGCTGCTTGAGTGGGTCATTGATCGCGCAGACGAACGCGTAGCCCGCCGCAAGGAAAAGGAAGTCAACCGCAAGACCGCGGTGCGTAAGCTGCGGCTTCCCGGAAAACTGTCCGATTGCAGCCAGACCACCGCGGCGGGGGCTGAATTGTTCATCGTCGAGGGTGATTCCGCTGGCGGCTCAGCCAAGCAGGCACGCAACCGGTCCAATCAGGCCATATTGCCGTTGCGCGGCAAAATCCTCAATGTCGCCAGTGCCGGCCGCGAAAAACTGGGCGCCAACCAGCAGATCGGCGATCTGGTGCAGGCACTCGGCTGCGGCACCCGGTCAAAATACCGCGACGAGGATCTTCGCTACGAACGCATCATCATCATGACCGATGCTGACGTCGATGGCGCCCATATCGCCTCGTTGCTGATTACCTTCTTCTACCAGGAAATGCCCGAGCTGATCCGCCAGGGCCATCTCTATCTGGCTGTTCCGCCGTTGTATAAACTCACCCAGGGCGCAAAATCGCTTTATGCCCGTGACGATGCCCACAGAGTGGAATTGCTCGAGACAGAATTCACCGGGCGCGGCAAAGTTGAGATCAACCGGTTCAAGGGACTTGGCGAAATGATGGCCTCGCAGCTCAAGGAAACCACAATGGATCCTTCCAAGCGAACCCTTTTGAAGGTAGCTGTCGACGCGAGCGATCCGGAATCAACTCAGGAAACGGTCGACAATCTGATGGGTACCAAGGCCGATGCCCGCTTCCGGTTCATTCAGGAACATGCGGCCTTCGCCGACAATCTGGACATTTAGGAAACTGAAGGTCAGGCAGCCTCTGCGGCAAGCGCATGCGCGTAATCGCGCGAGGCTTGACGGCACCAGTTGAAATGCATGGTCTCGACCAATCTCAGCAATTCGGCCACCGATGGCTGTCGATTTGCATCGTTTGCATGGCGTTGCATCAACTCCGTGGTGACCAGTCCGGTATCAACGCTGGAATTTTGGCGTGAGGCTGCGCGCCAGATCTGTGTCGCGGTAACAAACACCGGCGCCAAATCGCTACCCAAGCCGATTGACCGGTAGAGCGCCCGCATCGCGGTTTCCCGGCCATCAATCAGGATGCCACGGACCCGCGAATCGCCCATTCCCGAAAGCGACACCACTGCGCCTGCGAAGAAATCGACATTCCCGGCGCACAAGGCATGGATCAGAAACGCAGGGGTCAGCTTGCCTGACATGCGCAGATGCTCGACAAGTGCCGGGATTTCATCCTGGTCGACCGTTTCAGCCATCCTCAATGTCGCATTCATGCAGGCTTCTTCAGTCACCTTGCGGCCACGGCTGTCGCCTATTGCGGATCGGACAAGGTTTGACCCGGCCAGTGCGGCGCCCAAACGCTCTACCAGTGCCTGCCGCACATCACAGGGTAGATCCGGACGATCAAAAAGCCGGGCCCGGATTTCGGCATCATCCCCAAAGCGCTCGGCAATTCGGCGCAAGGAGATCCGCGCGATCATGACGTGGGGATTATCAAGCATATCGGCGACGGCTTCGGCTTCACCAACCTCCGCCATGGCGGCGGCGACAGAAACCGAAAGCGCACGCCGGAACGCCACAAACTGCTGCAGCGATGAACGGCCACTGGCAACGATTTCGATCAAATCATTGTCGACCAGAACCGGCGACAAGGCGATAACGCGACCCGCCACTTCGATTTGGTCTCCAGCCAGAGCAAGCAAGAGACTGCGTGGTGCGTGATCGACCGTAGCCAAGCCCTCAGCGAGCGCCAGACGGACTTTCGGAGACGGGTCTTCAAGCAGCATGGCCAACGCAGCTTCTGCTGCTTTTCTCTCCGATTGATCCATATGTCCTTGGGCATAGGCCCGGGTCAGAGCCAACGTGGCGCGACAGCGATCACCCACTTTGGCGGTTTCCGACCACTTCAAAAAGGACTTTACAATCATGAAACTACGACCCCACTCGGTACCAGTACGCCGACACTAGGGCCAAATGGTTTACGATCGGTTCACCATACTTATTAACGCCTTCAAACGAAGTCAGGGCGCCATCCACAACTTCCATTACACTTGCTTCGGTAGCCATGGACGGGAACAGATAGAATGAATCACCCCTCAAATTGGAGGGGATTCGGCCGAAACACCCGCAAACGAGCCCCTGCTCAAGCCAAAACGTATTTCACATCTGCTATTCAGGGATACGGCATTGCAGAATTCCCTAAGGTCTTGATCTTGCGCTGCCGTTTGGAACGCGGCATCAATAGGTCACGAAGACGACGAGGGGCAAAACATGCACGGTATGTATCTTGAGGAGTTCAAACCGGGGGCTGTGATTTCCCACACGCTGCGGCGTACGGTCACCGAGATGGACAACATGTTGTTTTCCAACATGACCCTCAATCCGCAACCGCTGCACATTGATTATGAATTCTGCAAAACCACCGAGTTCGGCCAGCCATTGGTCAATTCTCTGTTCACGCTAGGATTGATGATCGGGATTTCAGTCAACGACACCACGATTGGCACGACCATTGCGAACCTCGGGATGAGCGATGTCACCTTTCCCAATCCGCTGTTCCATGGCGACACTGTTCGGGTTGAAACCAAAATTCTGACGGTGCGTGAATCAAAATCCAAAGATGACCGCGGCATTGTGGAAATGGAACATCAGGCGTTCAAACAAGATGGCAAGCTGGTGGCCCGTTGTGTCCGTCAGGCGATGATGCGCAAGAGGCCGGCACAATGATGCGTTCACTGCTGTTCGTTCCCGGTGATTCGGAACGCAAAATGACCAAGGCCGTAAGTTCAGGTGCAGATGCGCTGATCCTCGATCTTGAGGATTCCGTTGCGCAATCCCGCAAACCCGAAGCCCGCAAGATTGTGGCTTCCTTTCTCGCCGATGCAGACAGAGGTGCGGGAACACCGTGGCTGATTGTGCGGATCAACGCGCTCGACACCGGCATCAGTGATGACGACCTGGCAGCGGTGGTCTCCACCTCTCCCGATGCGATCCTGCTGCCCAAAGCCAGCTCCGGCGCGGAAGTCCAGGACCTGAGTGCCCGGATCTCGGTTCTTGAAGCGGAAGCCGGTCTGGACGTCGGCAAGATATTTATTCATGCGCTGATGACCGAGACAGCCGCGGGCATGCTCGCTGCCGGGTCTTTTGCAACCAAGTCGGAGCGTCTCTCCGCATTGGCCTGGGGAGCTGAGGATCTGGCCGCAGACATTGGCGCGTCATCCAACAAGGATGAAAACGGCGTCTACACAGATGTCTTCCGCATGGCGCGCAGCCTGACCATTCTCGCTGCCGCCCATTCCCGCGTTGATGCCATCGATACCGTGTTTACCGATTTTCGGGATTTGAAAGGGCTGGATGCCGAATGTCGTGCAGCTGTACGCGATGGCTTTACCGGCAAAATGGCAATCCATCCCGATCAGGTGGCGGTGATAAACAAGGCGTTCACCCCTCCGCCCGAGGATGTCGAACGGGCGGTCCGGATTATGGCATTGTTTGCTGCAGCCGGGCCTGATGCCGGAGTCTTGTCACTCGACGGAAAAATGATCGACCTGCCGCACTTGCGCCAAGCTCAACGTTTGGCACACCAGGCCGGACTGGAACCAAACGCCATACCCAAGATCGACTAGATCGCGTTTATTTGTCGAGCAGCAAGGCCGGGCGCCTCATCTCAAAGGTCTGCTGCGCATCGGCATAATCCATGTAGCCGAGCCGCGCCAGCGGAGCGACCGCTTCCATGTCGAGCCTGCCGTTCACCAGCGCAGCCTCGTCTATATGGATCCCGACGACCTGGCCAATGACCACAAATGATCCGCTCGCCTCGCCTTCCAGGCTTTTGGCTTCGAAAATGTCGGTTACCTTGCATTCCAGAGCGGCGTGGGCTTCGGCAGCAAAAGGCGCATTGATAAGCTGTGCTTCAGCCATCGCCAGATCAGCGAAAGCGAATTCGCTCTCGCCATAAGGAGCATTTGCAGACGACAGGTTCATCTTTTCAGCCAGCGCACGGCCGACCATGCTTGTTGTGAAGACTCGGGTTTCTTCAACATTGCGCAAAGTGTCCTTGCGTCCCGAGGATGAAAACATCACCATTTTCGGATGGTCGGAAATCGCGTTGAAATAGGAATACGGCGCCAGATTGACCGAACCGTCGTTGCCGCGCGTGCCGATCCAGCCTATCGGCCGCGGCGATACGATCGCCTTGAACGGGTCATGCGGAAGACCGTGGGCATTGTCCCGTGTCTCATAAAACATGGAACTCACTCCCCCATAAATGTGACGATGTCAGCAAGTACTGGCCGGGGTCGCTCTCCCGGATGCATCTTCGGCGTCCCTATGTGGATGAAGCCCGCCACCCGCTCGCCGCTGGCGATGCCGAGAAGCGGATAGGTACTTTCGTCAAAGGCGAACCACTCGGTCAGCCAGTTGGATGCAAACCCGAGCGCATTGGCTGCCATGACCAGATTGAGACACACCGCCCCCGCGCTCAACACTTGCTCCCATTCGGGGATTTTAACGTGTGGCGCCGCGCACGATACCACCGCGATCACCACCGGGGCACGCGTCAGCCGGTTTTTTTCAACGGCGATCATGTCCTCGGCCATATCCGGCTTGTTGGACATGGCGATCTTGGCCAGCTCAAGCGATATCCGTTCACGCTCAGCGCCCGAATAGACAACGAACCGCCACGGCGCGAGTTTGCCGTGATCAGGAACCCGGCTGGCAAGTTTCAGCATCTCTTCTATTTCCGGCCGCGAGGGTCCCGGTTCACTCATCTGGAACGCAGGAATCGAACGGCGGGTTTCAAGATAGGATTTCAGGGCAGCATTGACCGGCATGTCTTCCTCGTGCATTCAGGTTTGACCGAACTTGGTCATGAATTCGCCATGGCTTTGGGGTCCAAGTGGCCTCTCGCATTCTAGAAGTCAACCGGACCGGACCTTATGATCAGACTGTCGATTGTTCTTCTTTTTGCACTGACGCTCTTATCGCTGCCGACCATTGCAAACGCACAGGACGCCTTCAGCGACAATGCCGATCCGAAAATTGCGCTGCCGGGGCTGACTGAATACGCGCCAGCGGCTTCGGCTGGTGCAGGTGCGGCGATCAGGCGAACAGTACGAATGGAAGCAGCACTCACGGAAGCGGGTGATCCACTCAAATACGGATTGACCTGGCGTATTTTCCACCCTGTCCCCGGAGCTGATGGCAAATTGCCGCTGCTCGCCACTTCGGAAGGCGGAACGGCTGAGTTCGAATTCGAGCCCGGCGATTACTTCCTTCATGTTGCCTTCGGTCGAGCCGGTGTCACCAAAAAACTCACGGTGCAAAAGGATGGCCCGCTGGAGACGCAGCATATTGTCATGGATGCCGGCGGACTGATGCTCAATGCAGTATCCGGTATAGATGCGCGAATCCTGGCCACCCAGCTGCGGTTCAACATTTACAAGGCTGAGGAAGGCATCGACGGTGAGCAGCAACTCGTTGTCGAGGACGTCAAGCCAAACACCATTGTCCGTCTCAACACGGGCACCTATCACATCGTTTCCGAATATGGATCCGTCAACGCCGTAATCCGATCCGACATCCGGGTTGAGGCTGGAAAGCTGACCGAAGCCATCATCCAGCATCGCGCCGCACAGCTGACACTCAAGCTGGTGGCCGAGCCCGGCGGCGAAGCTATCGCCGATACCGCTTGGTCGATCCTGACATCCGGTGGCGATGTGGTGTCGGAAAGCGTTGGCGCCTTTCCCACAATCGTGCTTGCCGAAGGCGATTACACCGCCATCGCACGCAACAAGACCAAGGTGTACCAGCGCGAGTTTACCGTTGTCGCCGGCCGCAATTCAGATGTGGAAGTCTTGCTGAACTAGGCGCTCTCGAGCTGCCTTTCGGGCAGACGCTGCGGAATCTCGAGATCGAATACGGCATTGTAGAGCTGATCAAGCAGCTGTTTCCGATCAGTGACGCTGGCGAGTTCATCGGCCCCAAGCACCCTGCCCGCATGAGCGACAATTGTTGTTCCCGACAGCCTGCGGAATTCGCGGATCAAAAGCGATATCCGTAGTGTCATAGATACCCGGCTGGCCAGATGGAAAAGCCTGCCGTTCTGCCCGCCGAAATGCACCGGGATGACCGAAGCCCGCGCCGCCTGGGCAAGTCTTGCCGGAAACATTTTCCACGGCAGATCCACCGCCCGGCCAAATCCTTTTGGCGCCGTGGCAACGCCACCTGCAGGAAACACAACCACCGTGACGCCGGATTTGAGTAGCCGCACCGCTTCGTGCCGCGTTGCCATATTCATGGCCAGTGCTTCGCGGGTCTCATCGAATGAAATCGGCAGGGCGTAGGGTGCAATCTCGGGAATCTTCATCAAATCATTGTTGATCAGAACACGGAACGGGCGCCCCAGGGCTTCCGCCATTGCCAACACCGCAATGCCGTCACCGATCCCGAACGGATGATTGGCGACGATAACCAGAGGACTGTCGGGAAGATTGCGTGGTGGCCATTCCGATCGCAGATCCAAACTGATGTCGATCAGGTCCAGCATCTTTGAGAAAACCTGCTGTCCTTGCGGGACGATATCACGGCTCCAGATCTGGTAAAGCCGCATGTAGCGGTCGCGGCCCGACAGGCCTTCAATCGAACGGATGATCCAGTGGGTGAAACGCGGCTGGTTTTCACTGGCGTAGCTGAGTTGATCAAGGCGCATGAGTATTACTCGCGAAGCGGCAATTGTGCTCCGCTTGCCACGCCAGCATGAACCCCGTGTGACAACCGGCGCAGCGCACATCGGTACGCTGCGCCGGAAGCAAGTCAGCTTGCGCGGGAGGCTTTCTCGGCGTCCTTGCGCAAAATATCCGGTGGCGTTGCTTCCACGACCAATTTATCAATCGCATCAGCCAGCGTCATCGGCACCTGATCACGGCTTCCAAGACGGCGGATGTTGACGGTCTGCTCCTCGGCTTCACGCATGCCGCAAACCAGAATCACCGGTACCTTGGCCAGCGAATGTTCGCGGACTTTGTAGTTGATCTTCTCATTGCGGAAGTCAGTCTCGACCTGAAGACCTGCATCGCGCAGCTTCTGGGCGACGGTTTCGCCGTAATCATCAGCCTCCGAAGTGATCGTCGCCACAACAACCTGCAGCGGTGCAAACCACAGCGGCATATGGCCGGCATGGCTTTCGATCAGAATGCCAAGGAACCGCTCCAGCGAACCGCAGATCGCCCGGTGCACCATCACAGGCTGCTTCTTCTCCGAGTCCGACCCGATATAGAACGCGCCGAACCGCTCGGGCAGATTGAAGTCGACTTGCGTCGTGCCGCACTGCCATTCGCGGCCGATCGCGTCACGCAGGGTATACTCGAACTTGGGTCCGTAGAACGTTCCCTCGCCTTCATTGATGCCAGTCTTGATGCGCCCACCGGATTCGGCAGCCATCTTGTCGAGAACCTTGCGCAAAATGTCCTCGGCATGATCCCACATGACGTCGGTGCCGACGCGTTTTTCAGGCCGGGTGGCAAGCTTGACCACCACTTCCTCGAAACCGAAATCGCGGTAGACCGACATCATCAAATCATTGATTTTCAGGCATTCCGCCTCAAGTTGCTCCTCGGTGCAGAACACATGCGCATCATCCTGCGTGAACGCACGCACCCGCATCAGCCCGTGCAATGCGCCCGATGGCTCGTAGCGGTGCACATTGCCGAACTCGGCCAGCCGGACAGGCAGGTCACGGTAGGATTTGAGACCATGCTTGAAGATCTGCACGTGGCCGGGGCAGTTCATCGGCTTGAGAGCGAAAACCCGGTTGTCGGCCGCCTCGTCATCGGGATGGGTAAAGGCATAGGCGGATTTCACCGCGAACATGTTTTCCTGATACCAGCCCCAATGACCTGAAGTTTCCCACAGGCTTTTGTCGAGGATCTGCGGTGCGTTGACCTCTTCATACTCACGCTCCAGCCGCCGCCGCATATAGGCAACCAGATTCTGGAACATGCGCCAGCCCTTGGAATGCCAGAAAACGACGCCCGGCCCTTCTTCCTGAAAATGGAACAGATCCATTTCACGGCCAAGACGGCGGTGATCACGCTTCTCGGCTTCCTCGAGCATGTGCAGATAGGCATCAAGTTCCGCCTGATCAGCCCAGGCCGTGCCGTAAATACGCGTCAGCATCGTGTTGTTCGAATCGCCGCGCCAATAAGCACCCGCGACCTTCATCAGTTTGAAGGCGGTGCCGATCTGTCCGGTCGAAGCCATATGCGGCCCGCGGCACATGTCGAACCAGTCGCCCTGACGATAGATCTTCAGATCCTCGCCTGACTTGATCGATTCAATCAGTTCAACCTTGTAGGCCTCGCCCTTGTCCTTGAACACGCGCTCGGCTTCCTCGCGCGACCAGACCTCTTTGGTGAAGGGCTTGTTGCGCGCGATGATCTCTTTCATCTTTTTCTCGATCACCGGAAGGTCTTCCGGCGTGAACGGCGCGTTGCGGGCAAAATCGTAGTAGAACCCGTTCTCGATCACCGGGCCAATGGTCACTTGCGTGCCGGGAAACAGCTCCTGTACCGCTTCAGCCATCACATGGGCGGCATCATGCCGGATCAGTTCCAGCGCGCGCGGATCGGTGCGGGTGATGATCTCCAGCGCGCCATCGCGGACCGGGTCGCTCAGATCGGTGAGTTCACCATCAAGCGCGATCGCCACGGCTTTCTTGGCAAGCGATTTGGAAATCGACTCCGCGACCTCACGGCCGGTCGTACCGGCGGGGTATTCGCGCTTGGAGCCATCGGGAAATGTGAGGGATACGGCGGATGCCATGGCAGTCTCTCCTTGATCCAGTCCCGCCAACGAACGCGGGTGGTTGAGTATGGTGTGTGTGCACCGCGGCATTTACGCGATTTGCCCAAATGCATCAAGTATCAGCATCTGGCTTGACCAAACTCTCATTGGCAAAGCGGATGCTGATATTCAGATGTGTCTATTTTCCGCGGCCACAACGGTGTCCAACAGCGGCAAACCGCCACGGCGCCCACCAGACCAGCCGCGCATCGAGCGTTTCCGGCACATTGTCGATGCCGTGAGTTCCTCCTGGGCCGCACCGCCCGACCCGGAACAAAGCCAGCCAGCCGCCCTTCCACAAGCCGTGGCGGGCGATTGCCTCATAGGCATATTCGGAACAAGTCGGCAGGTGGCGGCAGGAATTGCCGATGAAACCGGACAGGGTGAGCTGGTAAAACCGCACCAGTCCGGTGCCCAACAGCCGCCCCGGCGTCTTGCGCCGGGGACCGCGCCAGTTCCGGCCACCCGAACTTGGTACGCTCATGCCGCGTTTTCCTCGGCACGTCGCACCTCGATCTGGTCGAGGCAGTCATTGACCGCATCAAAGGTCAGAAGCGTCGAGGCGTGCCGCGCACGGTAGTCGCGGACCGGCTCCAGGAACTTGAGATCGGCAAAGCGGCCTTCGGGAGCCGGACCATTTTCCTTGAGCATCTTGCGCATCGTCTCGCGAACCTCACGCAGCTCCGATGCACTTGCTCCGATGATATTGCTCGCCATGATCGATGAGGATGCCTGGCCGAGCGCACACGCCTTGACGTCATGGGCGAAGTCGGCGACCTGGTCGCCATCCATCTTCAGCCAGACCTTGACCTTGGAGCCACAGAGCTTCGAGTGGGCAGAGGCTTCCGCATCCGCATCCTCCAGTCGGCCTATCCGTGGTATATTGCCGGCGAAGTCCAGGATCCGGGCATTATATACATCGTCAATCATCACTTCGGACCTTTCTCTGGATTCTCATCCCGGAATATGGGCCCCGAAATTCGGGCCCGCCATTCGGGTTGCGACATCAGAAGGCGGCGCCCATCTCGACGCGCGCCTCATGATGACTATATAGTACCTGTCAGGCGTTCCGCAAAACCTGTTTGCAACGCGCTGAGGGAGACCGTGCCGGAGGGTTTGTACCCGAAAGCCCCGGAACCCGCTGGACAAGGTATGCGGCATTGCCCGAAAAATTGTCCGAGTGCGTGGTCCGATTGAATGCGAACATCGTAAAGGGGTGCAATTCCCTACGGAGACCACGAGCATGGATGCCATCGTCAACAATTCCGCAGCCAAAGACAACCGTCCGACCGAAGCCGAGGCCGAAGAGGCCGTGCGTACGCTTTTACGCTGGGTTGGCGACGACATTACCCGTGAAGGTCTGCGCGATACACCCAAGCGTGTGGTTAAGTCCTACAAGGAGCTGTTTTCCGGCTACGAACAGGATGCAGAAGAAGAACTCGGCCGCACCTTCGAGGAAGTCGCGGGCTATGATGACATCGTGCTGGTCAAGGACATCCCGTTCTTCTCCCATTGCGAGCATCATATGGTGCCGATCATCGGCAAGGCGCATGTCGCCTACCTGCCGGACGGCAAGGTTCTTGGTCTGTCGAAAATAGCCCGCGTCGTCGAAATCTATGGACGCCGCCTGCAGATCCAGGAAACCCTGACTTCCCAGGTCGCTCATGCCATCGATGATGCCTTGCATCCGCGCGGCGTCGCAGTGATGATTGAGGCTGAACACATGTGCATGGCCATGCGCGGCATCAAGAAGCAAGGCTCGACAACCATTACCACGACCTTTACAGGCGCATTCAAGTCGGATCCGCATGAGCAGGTCCGTTTTATGACATTGATCCGGGGTTGAGACCGAACCCCGACATGAGGGGTTCCCATGACATCTTCATTCAAAGCCGCACCTGACACTAAAGCCGCGCTCGAAGAAGGTGCGGATTTGACGCCGCGTTTTGACGCCAACGGGCTAATCACCGCGGTGGTCGCCGACAGCCGCGACAATGAGGTGCTGATGCTTGCCCACATGAATGACGAGGCTTTGAGGCTGACCCTCGAAACCGGCATTGCCCATTATTGGAGTCGTTCCCGCAACGCGCTATGGAAAAAGGGCGAGACGTCTGGCAATGTCCAGAAGGTCGATGAAATCCGCATCGATTGCGATCAGGACGCCATCCTTCTCAAGGTCAGCGTCAGCGGAGCTGATGCGACCTGCCACACCGGTCGCCGCTCATGTTTTTATCGCAAGGTCGTCACCAGTGACGGAACCAGCCGGCTGGAAATCGACGCTCAACCGCTGTTCGATCCTGCCTCCGTGTATACCGATCATTAGGCAAGCTGCGCCGTTATGAGCCAGTTCCTTGCTTCCTTCATCAATTCGCAACCCATATCTGGTGTCATTGACTTGAACGCAGGGGGAGTGTTCGGCGGGGAAGGATTGAAGAGATGCTGAACTGGAACATGAACCGTAGCACAGAGCCGGTTGTTGCCGCTGAGACAGGCGACATGATGACCATGACACCGGTGGGTGGGATGCAACACAAACCCTCACAAAAACCCAAAATCGCCTTGGCACTGGGCGGCGGCGCAGCGCGCGGATGGGCCCACATCGGCGTCCTTCGGGCACTGGACGAAGCCGGCGTCGAGGTTTCGATGATTGCCGGCACTTCCATCGGCGCCCTGGTCGGAGGCTGCTATCTGGCCGGAAGACTCGACGAGCTGGAAACATTCGCCCGCAGCCTGACCATGCGGCGGATCGCCGGGCTGCTGGACTTCGCCATTGGCGGCGGCGGCCTGTTTGGTGGAATGCGGCTCAACGACCGCATGCAAGAGCATCTCATCGGCGTCAACATCGAAGATCTCGACCGGACCTTCGTGGCCGTTGCCGCGGAGCTCAACACCGGTCACGAAGTCTGGATTTCATCCGGATCGTTGATCAACGGAATTCGTGCATCCTATGCACTGCCTGGTATTTTCGAGCCGGTCCGCTGCAACAACAGAACCCTGCTCGACGGCGCGCTGGTCAATCCGGTGCCTGTCTCCGTCTGCCGCGCTCACGAGCAGCCGCTGGTGGTCGCCGTCAATCTGCACTACGATCTCTATGGCCGGTCGGCTGTCATCAAACATACCGCAAGTGAGCCCGAGCCGGAATACACCGGCACAGAGCGCCGCAAAAAAGTCCGCGAAAGCCGTCTCGGCATGACTGCTGTGATGGTTCAGGCTTTCAACATTATTCAGGACCGCATATCACGCGCCCGCCTTGCCGGCGATCCGCCCGATCTTTCACTGCATCCAAGACTGTCGGATATCGGCCTGTCGGAGTTCCATCGCGCCAGCGAAGCAATCGATCGCGGTTATCAGGAAGCTTCCACAAAGCTCGGCGAAATCATGCGCATGCAGGCAATGCTGGCCCCGGCCTGAACCCCGGTTTTTTGCTGACTTATACTGTTTCCCGGGTCGATCTGAATGCCGACCCGGTCCCCGTGAAGCTAATGCAAAAAGGCATTCAGCCCGCGATATAGGCCTTGATTTCTTCGGCCTCGCGCTCAGCATCTTCGATGCGGCGGCGCACAACGTCGCCGATGGAAATAATCCCGATCAGCTTGCCGTCTTTCTCGACAGGCAAATGCCGGAACCGGCCATTGGTCATCAATTCCATGACCTGGTTGATGGTGTGATCTTCACCGCAGGTGGTCACCTTCGATGTCATGATCGAGGAAATCGGCATCGCAAGTGAGGCCGACCCTTTCGATGCAACGGCGCGAACGATATCGCGCTCGGAAAGAATGCCTGCAATCTTGCCTCCATCGCCGGTCACGACCACAGCGCCAATCTTGTTGTCAGCCAGAAAGCGCACCGCTTCCTCTGTGCCCATCGACGGGCTCACGGTGACGACCTCGCGTCCTTTTTGGTCGAGTATCTGTTTAACAGTCATTCAATCCTCCTTCCGCAAGATGCCATCCATTCACAAGCACTCCCAAACGCCTGAAAACGAAATATATCGTGCGCTGGAAGCCGTTTGTTTGCAACCCTGCTAAATTGCAGGCAAAAAAACTTTCACCACAAACCTGCGCACATGTTGCGAAATGGAGCATGTGGCGGCAAATCTTTGCCCGCAACACTCCGGTTAAAGCCTGTCATTCCAATTTGATTGCCCGAATTTTGCTGAAATTCGGCATCGCGCGCGCTGTTTTTTGAGCCCTCAGCATTCTGATTCTGAGAAATCCGGTAAAGACGCTCAGCGCTGTTCGATGGGATCGAACAACGAAAATGCCAGGAACCCAAACAAAAAACCGCCGACATGGGCTTCCCAGGCAATCGCTGAATCCGCAATGCCGAAGGAAAACCCGACCGCCGCGAGCAAATTGATTCCAAACCAGACCACCAAAAAGCCGAAGACGGTGCGATTGCTCAGCGATTCCACGACGCTCAGTCTTCGGTTGAGATGCGCCTGATCACGCCTGAAGCCGCCTTTACCACCGAAGGCAAAGCGCGCTGCCGCACCCATCAACGCCGAAACAACACCGGACGCACCGATCATGATGGTTTGATCACCCCAATGAAAGACCAGAAAAAGAGCTGCCGACGCCACGGCGCTCAACAGCCAGAAGACCAGGAACCGCGCCCAACCGATGCGTCGCGCCACCACAGCCCCAAAGGCAGCAAGCCAAAATGAATTCAACGCCAGGTGCGCATAACCACCGTGGAGCAGAGAGTAGGTTATCGGCGACCACAAATAGGGGCCGACCTGCCCTGACATGGCAACGGCATACCGCTGCGAAATAAATGCTGTTTGGAGATAGATTTCGAGAACCGCTTTTTGCGGCAGCACCGAGTCAAGGGCAACTTGTATGGCCACCATCAGCAGCAGCATCGCCAGAACCACATTCGGGAGATTGAATATCGGCACATTTGGCGGCTGCATCGAGCCTGACTGTCCGGCGTTATGGTCCTGGCTCATGTTGAAGGTGCTTCTTTCACTGGAAAACAACGGTCACCTGAGGAGTAGAACTCGCGCCGCAGACAGGCAACCGCCAGATAAACAAAAAAAAGCCGCTCGCAAAGTGCGAACGGCTGGTCGAGTCCCCTCGTCCAAAAATTGTGCTGAAGGAATTCCCTTCAAGAAGTGATGTCCGAAGATGGCACAGCCGATGCCCCCCAGCAATCGATACCGAAAATTAACCTTAACGGCGCCGCCGTGGCATGGTTCTCGCATTGTTAACGTCAGAACCGGTTTGCGGACCCTGAACGCGCCAAAATGGCACATATCGGGACACCAGCAGCAACCGGAAACCACAGGTGGCGACAAGATGAGACATAAAAACAGCTTTGAACTCTTCGATTACTGGACATCCAAACTCGATGGACGATCAGCCCCGACCCGAACAGACATCGAACCTGCGGATATCCGCACACTTCTCCCGCATGTCTTCATTTGCGACCTGGCAGCTGACGGGCAACTGAACTTTCGGCTCTCCGGTACCGCCTTGTGCGCGCTTCACGGCAGAGAGCTGAAGGGGGTCTCATTTGCATCACTATGGCTCTCCGATGGAGTTCGCAATGCTGGCCGCACGGGCGCATCCGTAGCCACAGGCTCCACGCCGGCCATTCTGTCGCTTGATTGCCTGAGCCAGGGCGGACAGGTAGTTCAGGCGGAAATGCTGTTGCTCCCTATCACCGGTCCAAGCGGCCAGCATGATCGGCTGATCGGCATGTTGTCGATATTCGATCAGCCCTATTGGACCGGTCATGACCCGATTGTTGGTTTTTCCTCAACCGGCATCCGTTTTCTCGACCAGACACGCGATCCGCTGTTTCTTGCAAACCGTCCAGAAATCAAACTGCCGGATACAAAGAAGTTCGCCGGTGCATTCACCGGCAATCGCAAAAAAGTTGCGCATCTGGTTGTGCTTGATGGCGGGCGCCGCGATTAACGCGAGCATGCAGGCCGACACTTACCCATTGTTAACAATGCGCGGACTAATATGAAGCTTCAACCTTCAGGGAATCGACAAAGCTCTCATGTTGACCGCAAACCAAGCATCGCATCAGACCACCAAGACCGACGTCGAAGAACGGCAGTTTAGCCGTGTGACGATCTCGGTCCAGGGACGCTTTATGCGTGCGGACCATTCTGAACATGATTGCATCGTTGACTCCATGTCACCGTTCGATGCCGTCATCTCAAGTGACGCACGCCCGGAAACAGGCGAACGGATCGTCGCTTATGTCGACTATATTGGCCGCATCGAAGGCAAGGTGACCGAAACGGGCATTCGCACCTTCACCATTTCCCTGAACGCTACGGATCGCAAACGCGACAAGCTTTCGGCGCAGTTGACCTGGCTTGCCAACAAGCATGAGCTGGGCCTGCCAGAAGACCGGCGTCATGAGCGCGTGTCACCGAGCAATCCGGTTGCCGAAATTCGCCTTGATGACGGTCGCCGTTATCCTTGCCGCATCATCGATCTCTCCGTTTCAGGCGCAGCAGTCGAGATCGATGTTCGCCCGGCATTTGGGACAATGGTAATTCTTGGCAATATGCGCGGACGCGTTGTGCGGCATTTCCAGGAAGGCATCGCCATGGAGTTCATGACGCTTCAGCCCGAAGACACAATCACTCAACTGTCCTGACGCCACAGCGCACGCTTCAAGACTGAAATACCAAACCGGCTTCTTCTAGCCGGTTTTTTTGTGCCCTGATCGGCGGGACTGCGACGTGACCGCTTGAGCATTCAAGGCCGTGCAGCCAATGCTGCTCATGCCGGCGCCTCCCATTCATCAATCGTCGCCGCCGCGGATACTTGCCCCACATATCAACCGGAGCTCGAGCCTGACCAGCACAAGCTGGCTGCCTGATTGACGCTGGCCGGCTCGAAGCATTCCCCGCCGCCTCCAGCAGTCCTCGCGGCCGCAGTTTACGGTCGGGGAAAACTGACATGGTTGCCAAAACACAAACGTCAAAAGCTGCATTTTACGTCTATTTTATTCTTGTTTTATTCTTGTTTTAGACTGAATCTAATAGAAGTAGTCTCAATTTAATACTTAATTGTACTTCAGTTTTTTGCTCAACCTAAAGTCATGAATGGCATTGTGTCCTCATAACGGGGAAACAAAACAATGAACACACATATCAACGCAATGGGGAAAATTGCTGCGGCGTTCGGCCTGGTAATTACGTTCAGCACAGCAGCAATGGCGGCGCCGACAAACCTGGTGGCGACCGGCAACACCAATCCGCCCATCGGCCATTTCGAGTTCTGTAAAAGCTATCCAGACGAATGCAATTCGCTTGGTCGGGATCGTGGACCAATGGAACTGACGCGCAAGCGCTGGGCGACGATGCTGAAGATCAACACACATGTAAACCAGGCCATCCGGCCCGACACCGACCAGAATATCTATGGTGTTGAAGAACTATGGTCCTACCCACGCACCGTCGGTGACTGCGAAGATTACGCGCTGCTCAAGCGGCACATGCTGATGCAAAAAGGCTTCTCAGCCAATGATTTGCTGATCACTGTCGTTCTGCAACCCAATGGCGACGGCCATGCGGTGCTGACAGTTCGAACCGATTACGGCGATTACATTCTCGACAACATGCGCGGCGATGTCCGGCTTTGGTCGGAAACCGGATACACCTTCATCAAGCGCCAGTCCTCCGAGCATGCTGCGCGATGGACCAAGCTTGGACCGGGGTCGATCACCAGCGTCGGAGCTGTGAACTACTGATCTAAAACGCCCGGACACCAAGCCCGCGGGGGGCACGTCGGGAACGTCAGAATATAGAACCGATCGCACCAATGCATTCGGTTCAGGGTTGGCCTAGGTCGAGTCCCCATGCTTCCCCGCAACGACCAGGCCTTGAGCCGATCCCAATGTCCCCTGGGATCGGCTCCACTTTTTTTGCCCGCACCGGATTGCGCAAATACCTGTCAGCTGATCCGTGCAAGTCCTTTGGAGAACCGCTTCGCGTTCTCCACATAATGACTGGCTGAAAGCTTCAATTTCGCCTCAACATCGGCGCCCAGCGTCTTGATCACCTTTGCCGGCGATCCGACAACCAGAGAATTGTCCGGGATGACCTTGCCTTCCGTGACCAGCGCACCGGCGCCAATCAGGCAATTCTCACCGATTTTCGCTCCGTTCAGGACGGTCGCGCCCATCCCAATCAGGCTGTTGTTGCCAATGGTGCAGCCATGCAGAATCGCACTGTGGCCGATTGTGCAGCCTTTGCCGATATCCAGCGGAAATCCCATGTCTGTATGCAGGACGCAATTTTCCTGAATGTTGGACCCTTCGCCGACTGTGATGGTTTCATTGTCCCCACGCAGCACAGTGCCGAACCAGATGCCCGCGCCCTCACCCAAAACGACCCGGCCTATGACATGAGCGCTCTCTGCCACATAATAAAACCCGGCCGGCAGCGTCGGCTGTTTGCCATCCAGACTGTAAATCGCCATTTCGTTTCCTCCCTGTCGGCCTCGGACCCCTTCAGGTCGTGCCAGTTTTACGCAAGAAAATAGCCACTTGCGAACGCCATTTGAAGCACGACAACACCCGAACACATCGACCAGCCTGCGGCAACCAGTGTCAAGAGGCCATAAAGCGGCAGTGATACCAGGCCACTCCGCCAGTTGCTGAAACCGTTTATCAGTAAAAGTCGCGGTCCCACCAACGCTGCCAAAGCCAACTGAGCCCCTGCGTGCACAGGGTTTGTTGACACTCCGGCCTCCTCGGGCTCACGCCACCCTGCAAGCCGAACAACTTCAAGGCCCACCCAGGATGTCGCAAATCCGGTCGCCATGGCGAAAATCACTGCGAGGATGTCAAAGGAATAAATCATTGGTTAACCATGCCCGGTCCAGAATTGAAACTCGTCAAGACATCTAGCAAGCGCCATGCCGCAGCCAGGTGCTCCACATTGGCACACATCAAACCGACTGGCACTCATGTCCGACACTGCATCCACAATTGAACACACGCCTTTGTTGTCACCGCGCTTCGTCTGGAAACTAACCGCAGTCATTGCCGTGATGTGCCTCATCACCTTGGCAATAACTGTGACTGGTCGAATGATTGGGAAAAGCATCTCTTATGCGGGCAACACCGCAGATCGCACGCTGCAGGAAATTGTCATCGGAAACGACGTTCTCAGCCTGCCGTCCAATGTGATCCGTTTTGAGAAC
>Ga0163215_101205_pt1 | contig 18488 bp, 18 predicted proteins | sample SynspAceP_FD_185934 | JGI IMG/M metagenome (GOLD analysis project Ga0163215, IMG submission 185934) | Saline lake microbial communities from Ace Lake in Antarctica - Synechococcus sp. Ace-P (Hybrid Assembly) | ecosystem: Environmental > Aquatic > Non-marine Saline and Alkaline > Saline | place... | reverse complement strand
TGCTGCCGATGTCTCGAACGAAACTTTCCCCTTCGGCCATGTCCGCGAGATCGACATCGCTGGCAGCACCGTGCGGGCGCTGCGCGTCACCTATGTCGGCGAGCTTGGTTGGGAACTCCACATCCCGATTGAAGCCATCGGCGAGGTCTTCGATGCCTTGATGGAAGCAGGCAAGACCTCGGACATCCGCCCTATCGGCTACCGCGCACTGGAATCGCTTAGACTGGAAAAGGGCTATCGTGCCTGGGGCTCCGACATCACCCCCAATGACACTCCGCAAGAAGCCGGACTTGGTTGGGCGGTAAAGCTCAAGTCCAATATCGATTTCATCGGCGCTTCGGCGCTTCGGGCTGTTGCCGGAAAACCGCTGACAAAACGCTTTGCCGGCTTCGTCATCGATGATCCCGACGCTGTTCTGGTCGGCCGCGAAACCATTTTGCGCAATGGCGAGCCGGTCGGCTACCTCACCTCCGGCGGCTACGGCTACACCATCGGCAAGAGTATCGGCTACGGCTATGTGCGCAATGATGATGGCGTATCGAAAGAATTCCTCGAAGACGGCAATTACGAACTTGTCATCGCGCTTGATCGGGTTCCGGCCAAAATCGGCCTGAAACCCTTTTTCGATCCGGCCAACACCAAGGTCAAAGCCTGAGACAGGGTGAGTTCAACTCACCTTCAGCGCAATACAACGGCTCGGCGTGGTTCCTTCCTCGCCGGGCATCGACACATAAGGCCCCGTGTCATCAATGAGCGTGAGAACGCCAGCGGCCTCGAGTTCGGCTACGCGCTTGCCAAAGCCGGATTGCCACAGCACATCCTTGACTGTCAGGACAATCGTTCCTCCCGCTGCGCAGATCCGCAACAGATCATCCAACCCTTCGACCCCGACATGGCCAGAGGTGAACACGCCAGCGGAGATAATAGCGGCGAAGTTATTGTCGGCAAAGGGAAGCATGCCACCGAGAGCGGCCTGGTGCAGCGCCTTATAGACGCCCTTGCGGTCAGCCACCGCCAGCATGCCCGAAGATATGTCGAGCGCTTCGATGTTATCGAAACCGGTGATGGTCAGCCATTCCCCGATCAACCCGGTGCCAGCACCAGCGTCCAGCAATGGTCCCGCACCTTTGGGCACATGCCGCGACAGGATCGCCAATGAAATTGCCGGATGCCGGTAACCGGCGAGCGACATGTCATCATCATATTTTTCCGCCCAGGCATCATAAACGCGGGCGACATCTTCGGGGTTCTCGGCTTGATACACAGCACCCAGCCGCGCCGTCTTGTCTTCCGCGTTCATATCCAGCTCCGCTGTTGATCAGTTGCCGGTTACCATAGCCATTTCAACGACTTTGTGGAACTGTGTGGCAACCGAAGAATGAAAAAAGGAGGCGTGTTGCCCCATGTCAGATGAAACCGAAAGCTTGCTGCGCGCCAGCCTTTCAGGCATCCCGTCGCTTGCCGGTTACACCGGCCCGGTCGAACGGCTCGGAGGGCTGACCAATCTGGTTTTCCGTGTCGGAGATGCCTGTGTGCGCCTGCCCGGTGCAGGTACCGAGGAATACATCAACCGCGCCCATGAGGCCGTCGCCGCGCGCGCCGCCGCGGACGCTGGAGTGAGTCCCGAGGTCGTTCACGCAGATCCGGAAACCGGGATCATGGCCACCCGCTTCGTCGAAGGCGCCGCAACGATGACGCCTGCGGGATTTCGCGACGACATCGGCGCCGTAAGCCGCGCCGGTGAAGCGTTTCGCCAACTGCATACATCCGGCGCCAAATTCCCTTTCACCTTTGAACTGTTCGCTATGATCGACGACTATCTCGCGATCCTGTCGACCAAGGATGTAGCTTTACCTGAGGGCTATCATGACGTGGTCCGCGAGGCCGAAGCCGTTCGCGCGGCACTGGCGCTCAATCCAGCCAAATTGGTCGCCTGTCATTGCGATCCGTTGTGCGAGAATTTCCTCGACACCGGCGACCGTATTTTCATCGTCGACTGGGAATATTCCGGCATGAACGACCCGATGTGGGACCTTGGTGACCTGTCGGTTGAAGGCGAGTTCGATGCAGCTCAGGATCAGGTTTTGCTGGAAGCCTATTCCAATGGAGTGCCCGATCCCTCCGACCGCGCCCGGATGGTCATCTATAAGGCAATGTGTGACTTGTTGTGGACGCTCTGGGGCCTGATCCAGCTTGCCAACAACAATACGGTGGAAGATTTACGGGCCTATGCCGATGGCCGTTTCGCCCGCTGCAGAAAGCTGATGGCGAGCGCGGAATTCGCTGACAGCCTCCAGACCCTGTAAAAAACCTGAACTCGCACAAACCTGCAAACAGCCGGCTGGCCGCCGACGCTCCAGCCCAAATCTCACTTGGTCACACCGATGCGTATCCTCGTCATTCAGCATTCCGACAAAGAGCATGCCGGCGCATTCAGGCCGCTGTTTGACCGCGATGGCCATGAGCTTGTTACCTGCATAGCACCGCAAGAAATTGGCGATGTCGACCTGAGCGATGTTGACGGGATTTGGGTTCTGGGCGGACCGATGCAGGTGTGGGAGGCAGGTGAACTGCCGTGGCTGGCCGGGGAAATCGAAGTCATCCGCGAAGCTGTGCTGGAGCGCAAGATGCCCTACTTCGGCATCTGCCTCGGCCACCAGCTTTTGGCACATGTGCTGGGCGGCCAAGTCAGTCAGGCGGCTGAATCAGAGGTCGGCCTCATGGATGTTGCAAAGCACGGAGACACACCGATGTTTAGCAGCACTTCAGAACGGTTCCCATGCTTTCAGTGGCACAGTGCAGAGGTTAGCCGCTTACCGGATGGCGCCGAGATTCTGGCTTCTTCCGGCCGCTGCACTGTTCAAGCCATGACTTGGGGCGCGACGGCTCATTCCGTACAATTCCATGCCGAACTGGATACCGCCACCCTTGCTGACTGGTACGAGATCGATAACTGCGAGGAGATGCTGCGCAACGAAATCGGAGACGCAGCAGACCATGTCTTTGACGACCTGGCCGCCGCAGAATCAGATATCGCCCGCACGAGGCAAAGCCTCTATCAGCACTGGCTCGCCAGTTTCCAACAGTGAATTTCTCTCTGCGAGAGCGTCCGAAAATCCCGGGAACTTTATCGGCCGACCCACGTTATTGGTGCATGGGGCCGACGCATGGTGCTGGCCTGAAAGGATTTAAGGAGATTTCAAATGAACGGTATCATCTATCTGGTCGGCCTCGTGGTTGTGGTCATGTTCATTCTGTCCATGCTTGGTCTGCGGTAAGAATATGGAACCGACAAGCGTGAAAACTGCACTGGTTCATTCGGATAATCTGCCGCAAGGTCAGTCATATCTCGAATGGGGTGCAGTATGGGGAGGTAGCGTCGTCGCTATCGCCACATCCACCGTCCTCGGACAATTCGGCGGAACCGCTGGTCTGGCGCTCGGAGATCCGATTCTGGCCAATGGTGAACCATCCTGGCAGGTTATCGTTGCAAGTCTGTGGCTTTTCCTGACGGCTCTCGCAAGCTCCGCCGGTGGCGGCTATATCGCCGGTCGGATGCGCAGCCGCTGGGGTGATGCAGCCAAGACCGAAGTCGAGTTTCGCGAAGGTGTTCATGGTCTCTCGGTCTGGGCAGTGGCAACACTCGCAGTCGCCGCAGTTGCAGCATTTGGCGCAACATTGGCGGGCATCGGAGTGGATAACGGCACGGTCAACGAAATTCCTGCCAATGTCGCTGAATACACCAAGACATTGACCGTTGTGTACGGCTTTGCCGCAGGTGCAGCCGCAGCCTTGGGCGCAGGCGCAGCTTGGTGGTTTGCCAGCCTCGGCGGCAGCCATCGCGACCAAGGAACGGACGTCAATCTCCTGACACCGCGCTTCCTGCGCCGCTAAGGTCATACATTAAGGAGCTTGAGGTGGCCTGGATCGGCCACTGCTACCTCCGACCCGGAACGAAAAAGGGGCGCCAAATTGTGGCGCCCCTTCCTTATGCATCGGAATGAGACCGATGGCTTGCGAAGCTTACTTCATTGATGCCTTCACAGCGGCCACATCCGCAGCAGTCATCTGGCCATTGGTGACCACTTCGCCGTCCTTGATCTGCCAAAGACGGAACGGGCCGGAAATGTCTCCATACTGGTCGAAAGACACATTACCGATCACACCTTGGTAGTTGATCGCCTTACCTTCATTGATCAGCGCCAGAGCCTTCTTGAACTCTTCCGGTCCTGCGTAGATCACTTCGCCTTCCGGATCGACCACCGAACGAATGGCATCGCGGATGGCGTCGGATTCGGCCTTGCCGGCCTTGGCGACGGCCAGTCCGACAATCGCACCTGCATCATAGGACCGGTCTGCCGCTGGTGCTGACGGCGCGATGCCGCCGGAGAATGCTTCGTAATTGGCATAGAAATACTTTGTCGAGTCCGTCTCGGTGGTGCCCGATGAAGTCCCGTAGGCGCCCTCAAGATATTGTGCCCCGACAGCCTCGATGAAATCGGTCGAATTCATACCGTCATTGAGCAGGAACTTCTGCGGTCCACCCTGGCTGATCCATGCGCGGGCCACGGTCGCACCGTCAACCGGATAGCTCACCAGGTAAAGGGCTTCCGGTTCGCCATCCATCGCTGCGGTGACTTCGGCGCTGTAGTTCGGCTGGTTCTCATTGTAAGGCGTCGCCGAGGTAATCTCGCCGCCGAGCGCTTCGTAGGACGCAGTGAATTCGCGCATCAGATTGAGGCCGAAATCATTGTTCACATGGATGATGGCAAGCTTCGTCAGGCCTGAATCGATAGCGTATTTCGCCGCCGCAATGCCCTGCAGAGCGTCGGATGTGATCGTGCGGAAGAAATAACCGCCGGTCTTGCCGTCACGGCTGAGCTTCGTCAGCGTCGGGCTCGACGATGCTGGCGAGACCTGAACCACGCCCGCAGCAGCGGTCACCGATGTCAGGATCGGAATCGACACCGACGAGATGATTCCGCCGATGACAACCGGCACCTGCTTGACGTTGACCAGCTGCGTAGCTTGGTCCACGGCAACATTGCCCTGGCTCTGGCTGTCTCTTGTGTCAGTCACCAAATCGCAGCCCAGCACGCCGCCGGCTTCATTGATGTCGCGGAACGCCATCTCCACCGATTTCGCACCAGCCTGGCCATAGGCACCGGCTGGTCCGGTCAATTCCATCACCATGCCGATGGTAATGTCGCAGGCTTGCGAACTCAACGCCGAAGCGCAGAGCATGGCCATGGCAAGGCCGGATTTCCTGATCATCTTCATTCTCGTTCTCCTTGTTATGGGGCCTCTCTCGCCCGCTTTGTTATGTCGTAATCCAGGTTTCCTGCAGCTGCCGCCAAACCACCCCCTCAGGTGCGTCCGGGTCGGCGCTAAACAGGGCAGACGAGCGTCGGGCAGATTTCTGGCCGTCAATCACCTGGTGTTCATCGTAGATCACAAGCGCAACATCATCACTGATCTGCCGCGCTGCGATCAATTCCACTCTGATTTCAAAATCCGCCGGGCGCTTGCCGCGAGCCGAGGTAATCATCCCGACGATCTCGTCGGTGCTGATCGTGTTGCTGTCGGGTTCGATCATCACCATGTCCGGCGCAAAGGCGCGGATCGATGTCTGCAGGTCGGCTTCCGTAGCCCGGCCGGTGAACCACTCGACAAAGAAATCGTGCCGGTTGATGACTTCGGCTTGAGCGCGCGCGATCAGATCCATCGGCTCAGTGCCCCTCTTTGTTCAGGTTGTATTTCATCACCGAACCGTGCTTGCCGCTCCGGTCCCGTTCCAGGGTGTAAACGTCGCCAGGCACCGGATTGGCGCGCGCCAGAACGGCATTGATTTCGGCAAAATCCTGTTCGCTCAACTCAATCCCGGGAATGGCGAGGTTGCGATCGAGATGATTGCGGTTTCGCGCACCGACAATAACGGCAGCAACGCCGGGACGTTCGAGAACCGCACGGCTGGCAATCGAGGCGATGTCGCTGCCGTGGCGCGCAGCAACAGTCGCCAGCGCCTTCAGCAAATCCTGAAACAGCGCCCAGCCGCCGAACTCATCGACGATCAGCTTGTATTTGATCAGTGACCGGTTTTCGAACGGTGGCTGAAGTTCCGGTACTCCAAGCATGCGTTCAGAGAACAGCCCGCCGGCCACAGAACCATAGCAAAGCAGGTTGACGCCATGAGCCTGCGCTGCCGTCACCATCGAGCGCGACGGCCGGTCATCAATCAGCGAGTACTGAACCTGCATCGACACCAGCGGAACCCCTGCATTGATGATCCGCAGCATTTGCTCGGTGTCGAAATTGGTGCCGCCGATATTGGCGATCTTGCCTTCCTGCCGCAGTTCCGCAAGCCAGGCGGCCACCTCGACCTGACGGTCTATCTCGTAATTCCACCAATGGAACTGAACCAGATTGAGCTGTTCCAGCCCAAGCCGCGCAAGCGATGTCTCAATACCCTCGGCCACATCAGCTCGCGTCAGGGTTCCGAGTTTGCCAAGGTCTGGCACGAATTTCGTGTGGACCTTGATCCGGCTCAGCGCCTCTGCACCCCGGACCCGTTCGTACTCTTTCCGAAACTCCCCAATCAGCGCCTCTACACCGGTGTAAATGTCGGCGCAGTCGAACGTCGTGATCCCTGCATCAGCAAAGGCGATCATATCTTCGATGCCGGCCTGCCGATCGATCTCGCCATGACCGCCCGCCAGTTGCCATCCGCCCTTGATGACCCGTGATATCCGGTGCCCCGGCGCAAGGTCAAACGTCTGCATTGTCATCTCCCAAGGGCACAGCGGTGGTCTCGGAATGGTTGAAACTCCGCAGCTTGGTGCGGGTTATCTTCAATCGCGACGGACAATGCGGGTCCGGACAGGCAATTTCCGCATCGGTCGACATCCAGTCATTCGGATTGGTCTTGCGCTGTTTCGCTGCGAGCAATGGCAGAACTGAAGCCAGCGAGTAGATCGAGATCCCTTGCCCCGGTGGCAGGTGCAGCATCTCGCCGCGCAGCTCGAAATAGTCACCAACATTGGCGCCACACCAGATCGTGGCACCTTCGGGGGCAATCACTTCCACCTTAAGGTCCCAAAGCTCGAAACAGTCAGTGTTGCTCATGACGCGGCTCCATTTTCGATATCCCAGAAATCCGGCTCGGCTCTTTCGAGTATGGCGAAGGCCTGGCTGATATCAGCTGTCAGCTCCTTCGATACCCGCGCCTTGTCTCCGGCCTCTATCGCCGCGAGAATGCCGCGGTGATGAAGCGTTGCGGCAGTGTCGGTGAGCGGGCTGTGCAGCTTTGCAGCAGCACGGACATAGGGCCCGGCCTGCATCCAAAGGCTTTCGACAATCGGCATGAACACCGACGAGCCGGCAGCTTCATAAAGCTGGAAATGGAAGGCATGGTTGAGCGTGGCGACGTCTTGCGCCTCGCGGGTCCCCTCATACTCGGTCGTCAGAACTTCAAGCCGGTCGATATCAGCACGGGTAAGATTGGCGATCGCGCGTGCGGCCAGTTCGCCCTCGATCAGGGTCCGCGCCTGGGCGATGTCACGAGCCCTCTCCAGCGTCAGCAGGGGAACACGCACCCGCCGGTTCGGTGTTGCCTCAAGCGCTCGTTCGGAAACCAGACGGGCCAGAGCCTCGCGCACGGGCATGGAGCTGACTGACATTCGTTGTGCCACATCACCAGCCAGAAAAATCTCACCTGCATCAAACTGCCCCTCAATCAGCGCGTCGCGGAGCTGGCGGTAAATCCGGTCCTGGACCGTTTCCCGGCCAACCGGCGCCAGCCGATCCAGCCCCGGCCCATCAAACTTTGAGGTGGTCTGAATGTTCATTCTGCCAATGTCGCCTTCTCCCGTTTGAAGCTTTACTTTAGGCATCAAACATGATCCTGTAAATGATAAATGATAGTTGATCAACTTTGATTGAGCGAATGACCGGACACAGCCAGCCCACCATTCTTCAGGCCCGCGGCATCACCAAATCCTTTGGTGGTTTTTGTGTGGTCAATGAAATTTCGCTTGATCTGGCACCGTCAGAAATCCTTGGAGTGATTGGGCCGAACGGCGCAGGCAAATCGACCCTTTTCAACCTGCTTGCAGGAGCTCTGCCGATTGACGCCGGCAGCATCCACCTTGCCGGCAGGGACCTGTCCCGCGCCCGTCCCGAGGCCCGCATCCAGTCCGGGCTTGGACGTACCTTCCAGATCCCCAGACCTTTCCCGCGCATGACGGTTCTTGAAAACGTGATGACCGCTGCGCAGAATCAACACGGCGAAAGCCTGTTCTCGGCCCTGGTCGCCCCGCGCCGGGTGGCTGCCCAGGAACGGAGGAATGCCATACGGGCCCGCGACATTCTGGATTTCGTTTCGCTCTCTCATCTGGAGGACCAGCCAGCTGCGGTGCTGTCGGGCGGGCAGCGAAAATTGCTGGAGCTCGCCCGCGTGCTGATGGCCGGGCCAAAGGTCATTCTGCTTGATGAGCCCGCTGCCGGGGTCAATCCCGCCCTTCTCGATCTGATCATCGACCGCATCCATGCCATCAACAAACTGGGGATCGCAGTGCTGTTGATCGAACACAACATGGAAATGATTGCCCGGCTCTGTCCGCGCGTCATTGTCATGGCCGCGGGCAAGGCGTTGGCCGAAGGCGCCCCCGCCGATGTCACCAAACGCGCCGACGTGATCGATGTCTATCTGGAAGGGATGCCGGCATGACCGCGCTGGCCGTTACAGATCTGCAAGCCGGATATGATCGCGATCTCCCGATCGTCAAGGGTGTCAGCTTTGGCGTCAACAAGGGAGAAGCCGTCTGCATTCTCGGACCCAACGGGGCTGGGAAATCCACGATGATCAAGGCCATTGCCGGGCTCGTGCCCTGTTTCGGGGGCCATGTTCGCCTCGGTGAGACAGATGTGACCGGCCATCCATCTCACATGCTGGTTCGCAAAGGCATGGGTTTTGTGCCGCAGACCGAAAACATCTTCACCCGCATGACCATCATCGAAAACCTGCAGATTGCTGCGCAATTGCTGCCCAAGCAGCAGCGCGCCGTTCGGATCGAAACGATGCTGGAGATGTTCCCCGACCTTGCCGCCCGGCCGGGCGAACTCGCAGGCGCACTCTCTGGCGGGCAGCGCCAGATGCTTGCTGCGGCTCGGGCGCTGCTGACCGAACCGCAAGTGCTGATACTCGACGAGCCTTCCGCCGGCCTGTCACCCAAACTGGTCGGCCAGGTTTTCGATACCCTGCGCCGCATCTCCGAAGCGGGCGTGACCCTGGTTCTGGTGGAACAGAATGTCCGCGCGGCGCTGTCGCTCACCGAGCGGGCATTGGTGCTGGTTGATGGCAAGCTGGCCCATGATGGCCCCACCGACACCCTGCATGATGGCAAGTTTTTGGGCGAACTGTTCCTTGGTCACCGCGCGACGGAGGCAACCCGATGAACCCGCAAGCCATTATCGACGGACTGATATCCGGATCGACCATCGGCCTTGGTGCCATTGGCCTGACGCTGACCTATTCAATCCTGCGCTTTGCCAATTTCACCCACGGCGACTTTCTCGCCTGGGGCGCCTATCTGACACTCACCGTTGCAGGCATTCTCGGCGGACTGGCCGCAGGCCTCGGCGCGCCGGTCTATCCATTCAGCTTCGGCTGGGGTCTGCCGCTCGCCATGCTGGGTGGCGTTGTGCTGACCGTCACGCTGACCCTGGGGCTCGACCGCATTCTGTTCGGACGGCTGCGCGCCCGTGGCGCCGATGCGATCATCATCGTCATGGCGAGCTTTGGCGCGTCAATGGCGTTGCGCTCGCTGCTCGAATTCATCTTCACGGCCAAGCCTGCCTATTTCACCAAGGCGTTGCAGATCGCCAAGCCGCTGGGTCTGGGCATGCGCGCCACGCCGGATCAGCTTCTGGTGATCGGCCTAACCGCCTTGCTCGTGCTTGCACTACATCTCCTCGTCACTCGCAGCGCCACGGGCCGGGCCATGCGGGCGGTTTCGGAAAATCCGAGCCTTGCCGGCGTCTACGGTGTCGATGTCGACAAGGTCGTGCGGGTCACCTGGATCATCGGTGCCAGCATGGCCTGCATCGCCGGTGTCATGGCCGGGCTGCTGGTCCAGATCCGCCCCTATATGGGCTTTGATCTGCTGCTGCCGCTGTTTTCCGCCGTCATTCTCGGCGGCATCGGATCCATTCCAGGCGCCATGCTGGGAGGACTGATCATTGGCCTTACCGAAGCCTTCGCAGTGCAGATTGTCGGTGCGGAGTGGCGCGCGGCCATCTCCTTCGTCATTCTTGTGATCGTGCTGATGCTGCGCCCTCAGGGCCTCTTCGGCCAAAAGGAGGCTTGAATGGAAATTCTCGCCTACGCGGCCTTCTTTCTGACCATCGCCCTCACCTATGCGATCATCTGCCTGGGGCTGAATGTGCAATGGGGGCAAACCGGCCTGTTCAATGTTGGCATCGCCGGCTTTGTCGGGATCGGCGCCTATGTCTCCGCCGCTTTGACCACGCCTGACGCCGCCGAACGGATTGGCGGCTTCGATCTGCCGATCGCATTGGGCTGGATCGCCGCTATGCTGGCCGGTGGTCTGCTGGCGTTGGCGGTCGGCCTGCTGACCTTGAGGATGCGGTCTGACTATCTGGCGATCACCACATTCGGCATCGCGGTTGCACTTCAGCTTGTGTTCCAGAACACAGAAAGCCTCACCGGCGGCGCCTTTGGTATGGCCTTCATTCCTCGCGCATTTTCCGGCTTGCAGGGAGATCCCATCGCCTTCAACGCCCTCAATCTGGCGCTGACCGCCGCCGTTGTTCTTGTTTGCTATTTGCTGCTCGAACATCTGCTGCGCAGCCCTTGGGGCCGGGCGCTGCGAGCCGTACGCGAAGATGAAGTTGCCGCCCAGGCTTTGGGAAAGAACCCCATTCTCCTCCGTATCCAGGCCTTCGTTCTCGGCGGCGCCATCATGGCACTGGCGGGTGCTGTGCAAGCTCATTTCATCGGCTTCATCGCGCCGGGCAATTACCTGCCGATGATGACCTTTCAGGTCTGGGCCATGCTGATTGTCGGCGGCTCCGGCAACAATCGCGGCGCTGTTCTGGGCGCAGTTCTGGTCTGGGCCATATGGGCCCTTTCAGGCGCGCTGATTTCGGAGGTCTTTCCCGCCGATCAGCAAGCCCGTGCAGCATCGCTGCAGATCGTTGTCATCGGCGTCATGCTGTGCGTCATTCTTCTCTGGAGACCTCAGGGCATTTTGCCTGAAGTGCGCTCCGTGTCGCGTCATCTCGGACGCCGCAACAAGGACAAGTGAAATCATGAAACCTGACCGCAAGGATCTCGCTCCCGGCCTCTCCATCAGCCGTATTCTGACTGGCCTGTGGCAGGTCGCAGATCAGGAGAAGGATGGCATCATTCTCGATCCCGTGGTTGGCGCAAAAGCGCTTGCGGACTATGCGAGTGAAGGCTTTGACACCTTCGACATGGCCGATCATTACGGGACATCCGAACTGATAACCGGAGAATTTCTGCGCAGCTGGCAGGGCGAAACCCGTCCGAAAGCCTTCACCAAATGGTGCCCGGAACCCGGACCGATGACGGCTGAAATTGTTCGCGCCGGTGTGCAGGACCGGCTCGACCGGCTAGGCGTCGAACGTGTCGACCTTTTACAATTCCATTGGTGGACTTTTGAACACCCGGCCTGGCTCGATGCTCTGCATGAGCTTAAACGGTTGAGGGAAGAAGGCCTGATCGGTGAAATCGGCGTCACCAATTTCGATGCCGCCCATCTCAACCTTGCCCTGGCCGAAGGCATCCCACTTATCTCCAATCAGGTTTCCTTCTCGCTGATCGATCGTCGCGCGGCAGGCCACCTCGCCGAGACCTGCAAGAAGCACAAGGTGCAACTCCTGGCCTATGGCACATTGTGTGGCGGCTTTCTGTCCGAGCGCTGGCTTGGCGAGCCGGAACCTGACGCCGTGACAGACTGGAGCGGCTCGAAATATCTCAGGTTCATCCATGCCGTCGGTGGATGGGACCGCTACCAGGGCATATTGCAGGCCGCTTCTTCCATCGCCAATAAACATGACGTCTCCATCTCCAATGTGGCCACACGCTGGGTGCTCGAACACGCCCATGTCGCCGGTGTCATCGTTGGCGCACGACTTGGCGAAAACCAGCACCGCGCTGACAATTTGCAGCTATTCCAGTTCGAACTCGATACAGACGATCATGCCCTGCTGGACAACGCCTTCGCGGCGACCAGCATGATCCCCGGCGATTGCGGCGATGAATATCGCCAACCGCCCTTCCTCACTGCATCCGGTGATCTAAGCCATCATCTGGCCGAGATGCCAAGCATCATGCAAGCCGTCACCGACCCTGAAAACTCCAATAGGGCGCGGGTCTTTTCTGGCTCTTTGTGGGAGCCTATCGCCGGCTACTGCCGCGCGCTGCGCGATGGCGACCGGATCATGGTCTCGGGCACAACGGCTACCCACGGCGTTGATCGCACCGTTGCTCTCAACGACGCTGGAGCGCAGACCACTTACATTCTCGACAAGATCGCAGCTTCGGTGCGAGCACTGGGCGGAAATCCGAAAGACATCCTGCGCACCCGCATGTATCTGCGCGGAGAGGAAGATATCGAGGCGGCTGCCCGCGCCCACGGGTTGCGCTTCACCACCAATCCGCCGGCCAACACAACGTTTCTGGTCGGCAATCTGATCGGCGATTTTAGGGTGGAAATCGAGGCCGAAGCCGTCGTCAGCAAGAAACGCGAATAATCGCGCTCAGGCTCAAATCCCCAGCCTGTCACGTAAACGGTAGACCGCGACAGACGGACCAAGAAACCACGGCTTGCCGGTGTAGAACGGCTGTGTCTTGAACGGGATCTTGCTGAAGGCGCCGAGGTCTTTCTCAACGCCCACTGCGGCCTTCCCAACTTTTGCTCCAAGATAGCCAGCCATACCCACGCCAGAGCCGCAATAACCCATGGCGTAGAAGAGATTGTTGTCCTCGCCGCAATGCATCATCGTGTCGAAGGTAAACGCCACGATCCCCGCCCAGGAATGGCTGATCCGGGTCTGGGCCAGTTCCGGAAACAGCCGCACCAATTCGGCAAGCAGTTTCGGCCCGCTCTTGCGCGGATCGGTTTCCTGCAACGAGACCCGCCCGCCAAAGAGGATGCGCTTTCGGTCCGGCGAGGGACGGTAGTAATAGACGAGCTTTCTGGTGTCGGAGAGAATACGGTTGGTTGGAAACAACCGGTCCATCGTTTCCGCTGGGATTTCCTCGGTGGCAATCATGTAGGACCCGATCGGGATCACCCGCCGCTGCTGCCAGGGCGATAGTGGCCCGGTGTATCCATTGGTCGCGATAATCACCTTCTTGGCTCGGATTCGTCCCTTCTCGGTGGAAACCTCAAATCCGTTCGATCCACGCTGCAAATCGTTCACCCGGCATTGGCTGATGATATTTACGCCTGCCGATCTCGCAACACTCAGTAGCCCTGTGTGATATTTACCGGGATCGATGCTGGCATGCCGCGGAAATACAATCCCGCCATAGTAAGCGTCGGTTCCAAGTTCGCTGTGCTGCTTGTCACGTGGAACCATGAATGATCCGGTTTCAAAGCCTGGATGCCGGTGTTCGCATTCGCGCGCCAACTTGTCATATTGGCCTGCAGTGTGGGCCCCGTGGAAACGACCGACCTCACCGAAATCGCAGTCAATGTCCTCTTCAGAAACAAAATCTCTCACATGATGCAGCGATGCCTGGCCTTCTTTGAGGATCTGGATGGCCTGCGCTTCGCCATAACGTTGGCAGAGCGCGGAATAGGACGGTTTCACACTGGTGGAAATTTGCCCGCCATTGCGGGTGCTGCATCCAAAACCCGCAGCCTCTGCATCCACGACAACCGTATCGAGCCCGGCCCGTGCGGTCTGCACCGCCGCATGCAAACCGGTGTATCCCGACCCGATGATCAACACATCCGCAGTGGCGGGCAGCTTCGCCAGATCATCGGGCTGACGTGGGGTCGCATCCCACCAGTAAGGCGCAGGCTTGAAGTCAGAACTGAAACAATCGCTTGGCTTAGTCATCTTATGTTCCCGCGTGGTCGGAGAGGATCATGTCCGCCCCTTTTTCAGCCACCATGATTGTCGGTGCATTGGTGTTTCCAGATGTCACGGTTGGAAAAACAGATGCATCGATCACCCGCAGATTTGCCAGACCGTGAACCTGAAGCCGCGCATTCACCACGCTGTCCGTCTCCCCCTCACCCATGCGGCAAGTGCTGACCGGGTGAAAGACGGTGCCCGCCCGCGCGCGGATATCGGCAATCATTTCCTCATCCGTTTCCACCTGTCGCCCCGGTCGGATCTCCTCATCAAGGATCTCGGCAAAGGCAGGTGCCTGAGCCAGCTTGCGCAGGAACCGCGCCCCCTCAAGCTGTTCGGCTACATCATGATTGGTCGACAGGTAATTGGGATGGATTGCAGGCGCATCAAAAGGATCGGAAGACCTGAGTTCCAGACAGCCCCGGCTCGTCGGCCGGGTCGGCTGAGTTCCCATGATCACACCCGAAAACGGATCCGGGCTCATCAGTGGCCGCTTTCCAGGCGGCGCCTTGGTATAGCTCACCGGCGAGAAATAGAGCTGCATGTTGGGTCGTTCCAGCTCCGGCCGGGTTCGGATGAACCCACCGGCCTGATTGACCCCGAGCGACAGCGGTCCTCGGCGTCGCAGAACATAGTTGATGCCATGCCGCAATTTTCCAAGCAGAGGTCTGAGATCATCGTTGAGCGTACGGACCTTGGCTTTGTAGGTGTGGTCAATACAGAGGTGATCCTGCAAATTCCGGCCTACACTTGGCTGCTGGCGTACAACATCGATGCCATGCCGTTTGAGAACATCGGCGGGACCGACGCCGGACAGCATCAGCAGTTGCGGTGAGTTCACCGAGCCACTTGAGACGATGACCTCACGGCCCGCAAGCACCTGCTCTACCTTGCCGTTCCGGACATATTCGACACCGGTGGCGCGCGCCCCGTCGAACAGGATCCGCGTCGCATGCGCTCGCGAAATGACTGTCAGGTTTGGTCGCCGCTTGGCCGGATGCAGATAGGCGCGGGCCGCCGACATGCGGAAGCCGCCCTTGGCCGTATTCTGATACAATCCGATGCCTTCATTGCTGGCGGCATTGAAATCCGGATTGTAAGTGAGCCCGCATTCTTCTCCGGCGCGGATGAAATTCTGGCAGGTCGGATGCAGGTCCTGGTCCATGGTCGAAACATGCAGCGGACCGCTGTCACCACGCCATTCGGATCCACCCTGATCGCTGGTCTCGCTCTTCTTGAAATAGGGCAGCACATCGTTCCAGCCCCAGCCGGAATTGCCCATCGCCTCCCAATCGTCGAAATCGCCCTGATGTCCACGAATATAGACCATAGCGTTGATCGACGAAGACCCGCCGATCACCTTGCCGCGTGGCCAGTAGCTGACGCGGTTGCCTGTGCCGGGGTCTGGCTCAGACGTGTACATCCAGTTGATGCGCTTGTCGTAAAACGCCATGCCGTAACCGATCGGCATCCAGATCTTGAAATTCCGGTCATGCCCGCCCGCTTCAAGCAGCAGCACCGAGTATTTGCCGTTCACGGACAACCGGTTCGCCAGCACACAGCCAGCCGAACCCGCGCCAACAATCACAAAATCATAAGTTTGCACGGATTGCGCCTGTCTCAGGTTTGGGGTCTCAGGTTTGGGGTTTGTCGCGCTGCACTAGAATAGACACCACGGCGAGCAGTGCCGAACCGACCATCAGGAAGAACGAGACTGCATTGAGCACCGGTGTTGAGCCAACCTTGACCATCCGGTCGTACATGGTGATCGTCAACGGTGCTTCGGAACCCACCAAAAACAGGGTGGTGTTGAAGTTTTCGAACGACACCAGAAACGCCACGATGCCCGCAGCCGCCATTGCCGGAAACAGAAATGGCAGCGTGATCGTCCTGAGCACGCGAACCCGGCTTGCGCCGAGATTATAGGCCGCTTCCTCCATCGATTCATCAAACTTCTTTAGCCGCGCGATGATCACCAGTGAGGTAATTGTAGTGATGAAAGAGAACTGCCCAAGCACCACCAGGATAATTCCGGGACGCAGGAAATCCAGATCCAGCGAAAGCACTTCTTCCGCCGAGTTGGCGATATTGCTGGCGAGCAGCAGAATCGAAATGCCCAGAATGACACCGGGAATGACCAGCGGCAGAACCATCATGATGTAGAAAAAATCCTTTGCCGGAAACTTGCAGCGCACAAACAGGAATGCGTTGCAGGTGCCGACGAACACCGAGAGAAGCGAAACAAAGCTTGCTATAACAAAGGAATAATACAGCCCGCGCAGCAACCTTCGGTCATGAAACATGCCAAGCTTCGGTTCGGTATCATTGAAAAACCAGTCGAGTGTAAACCCCTGCCATGGCAACGAGGGAAAGACTGAATCATTGAAAGCGAACATGCCGGCGGCAACCAGCGGTGCCGCAAGAAACACGAAGAACGCCGCCACATAAAGCCGGTAGCTGGTGAGAAACGCGGTGTTGGGTTTAATGGCCATCAGCTTCTCGCCACTGTCGAGTTGAGTGTTTGACCGGAAAGCTTCAGGCCGCCCCAAACCACCAGCGAGGTAAACGCCAGCAGCAGGAAGCCAAATGCCGCACCGGATTCCCAGTTGTAGCGGGTGATGAACTGGTCATAGATCTGCTCGGTGAACCAGCTTGAGTTCTTGCCGCCCAGCAGGATCGGGGTCAGATAGCTACCTGCCGTCAGCATGAACACCACAATGCAGCCGGAAACGATGCCCGGCATCGCATAGGGAATGATGATCCGGCGCAACACTGTTGGACCGTTACCACCGAGATTATATCCCGCCTCGATCATCGAATCGTCCATGCCATCCAGCGTCGAGACCAGCGGCACGATCATGAACAGGATCACAGTGTAAACCAGACCGACAATGACAGTGGCATCATTGTACAAAAACTCGATCGGCGTGCTGATCAATCCAGCCCATTGCAAGCTGCTCGAAATGATGCCGGTTTCCCTGAGCAGCAAAATCCAGCCGAAGGCGCGGATCAGATCGCTGACCCACAGCGGGATCAGACACATCAGAAACAGTGCGCCACGCGTGCGGTTGCCGGCAATCTTCGCGATATAATAGGCAATAGGAAAACCGAGCAGCAATGCCAGCGCAGTCACCAGCAGCGACATCGAGCCGGTCCGGATCAGCGTGTTCCAGTAGATAGGCTCGGTGAAGAAATTGATGTAATTGCCAAGCCCGAACTCGTACATCCGGGGGCCTACCTTCTCTTGCACGGAGATGTAAAACATCCCCAGATGCGGCAGGATAATCAGCAAGAGAATCCACAGCGCAAACGGTGCAAACAGCAGAATGAGCGAAAGTCGCTTGATATCCTTCTGCATCATCTGGGCGCCCTCAAACCTTGAAGCTCATGGTCTGCTCGGACGACCATGAAAGTGTGACGTCATCTTTTGGCTTCAGGTCTTGCGTCCCGCCGGTCAGCACAACGTCGGCTTCGATCAGCTCACCTGCGCCGTCCCGGACCAGAATGCGACTGTTGGCGCCGTTGAACAGGATGCTGTCGACCTTGCCATTGATCACATTTTGAGCGCCGTCAGATTGTTTGGCTTCGCCGGTTGTTCTTTCCGCCGTGATGAATTCCGGACGGACAAAGGCGCTCACAGTGTCGCCGACACCTGGAGCACCCGCGCCACGCACAGACCCGCGCATGGTCAGGCCCGCTTCGGTTTCAACTTCGACCGTTCCGTTCTCGACACGGGTCACCTTGCCCGCCCAGCGGTTGGTGTCGCCGACAAAGCCCGCGACGAAGGCAGCTGAGGGGTTGTGATAAAGTTCCTGTGGCGTGCCTATCTGGACAAACTTGCCCTCGTTCATGATAGCTACATTGTCCGACATCACCAGCGCTTCAGACTGGTCATGGGTGATGTAGACAAATGTCGTGTCGAACTGATGCTGCAGCAGCTTAAGCTCGATCTTCATGGCTTCGCGCAGCTTCAGGTCCAGCGCGCCAAGCGGCTCGTCCAACAGCAGCACATCAGGGTCCAGAACCATGCAGCGAGCAATGGCTATACGCTGCTTCTGACCACCGGAAAGCTGCGTGATCTCGCGATTGGCGACATCCGGCAGCGAAATTCGTTCGAGAACATCGTGCACCTTGGTGCGGATGACCTCTTTCGAGGCTCCGGCACAGCGCAGGCCGTAGGCAATGTTCTCATAGACATTCATCATTGGAAACAGGGCGAGGTGCTGGAACACCATCTTCACATTACGCCGGTTCGGCGGCGTGCCGATCACCGACTTGCCCTTGATCCGGATGTCTCCGGAGCTCGGGGATTCAAATCCCGCGATCATCCGCATCAGAGTGGTCTTGCCGCACCCTGA
>Ga0163215_101200_pt1 | contig 18571 bp, 17 predicted proteins | sample SynspAceP_FD_185934 | JGI IMG/M metagenome (GOLD analysis project Ga0163215, IMG submission 185934) | Saline lake microbial communities from Ace Lake in Antarctica - Synechococcus sp. Ace-P (Hybrid Assembly) | ecosystem: Environmental > Aquatic > Non-marine Saline and Alkaline > Saline | place... | reverse complement strand
GACCACACAGTGCATTGGGTTACCGCCCACCTGCGCCAGAGGCCATCGTAACGATGGACCAAAGGCCAATCATGCACTAACTTTCAACATGGACCACTCAAGTGGGGCTGCTCAAGGTCGTCTATAGTTCGCAAGTCAGAACTGTCGCAAATGACTGGACCGTAAGCACTAATCGGCCGAATTGTCCTCCAATAACAACATCCGGTGTTGCGAGAAAAGATCCAAAACCGCCTGCCCGCTCCAAGCCACCTGCCGGGTCTGATCAAACGCCGACACCGCTGCCGGAAAAAGCTGAAAAACCTAGGGGAGAACCGGGAAAAAAGCCAGAGGGGGATGTTACGGAAGAAGTTGTGTCCAGACCGGATGTTGCGCTCGAGTTTATCATCGGTGGGCGGTACTTGCGGCTTCCTGATTTGTCTCTTGGTATTAAAAGCCTCAATACAAACCGGACCCCTCTTCATAATCTTGATGCCGACCTTTATGGGCCTGTCGTGACGGCTGGCATCAAATTTGGCCCGACGGGGCCATTCAACCAAAACGAAGGTTGGCATGGCGGCATTGACGGCGAGTACGCCAGACTGTTTGGAGGAGACAGAGACAAGATTGCCTCATTCCCGGGCGGTCAGCTACCAACTTACATCGACATTACCGGGACCGGCGGCTTCGGGTTTAACGATAATAGCCGGATTGATGCCGATTTTGACAGGACGATTTTCAAGATCTCAGGTGAGCTTGGATTCCAGCGAAGACTGTCTGATCGCCTTTTCGTAAGGCCTTATGGCGGGCTGCTCTATCGTTTCAATGACACAGGTACGAATGTCAGTCTTGAAACGGATTTTCTCGGTGGTACGTTCGTCAATACGCTGACTGAGGACATACGTGAAAATCAGTTTGGTTTTGATGCAGGGCTGGACCTGACGCATTTGATAAATGCCAATTTATCAATGACAGTTGGCGGCCATGTCGGCGGGATTTTTACCAATGCCAAGTATCGAGGCAGCGATTGTGGAGACGGGTCCACTGCGACACCGGGATGTGATGGTACTCTTTTCCAGAATTCGGGAATTACAACCGGTAACAACAGCTTTGATGTTTTTGGTGGTTTGAAAGCTGCCCTGGGGTTCTATGTTTTCTGCAGGGATCGAAAAACAGAGATACTGGCCGGTGTTATTTCCGCAGCTGTTGATCAATTGAAAAATCGTTGCGTCGAAATGGTTGCCAGCGCCGAAGTTGAAGCTGTTCCGACCACGGAGGTCAATCGGCCATCATCCATTGGCGCAGGTCAACAGATGCAGCTTGGTACGGCCTATAGCGTAAACAGCTCGGTTCGGGTCGGCGTCAAAATCAAATACTGACCCCATGTCTGCATGGAGCATGGCTTGATTTCCGTGCAGTTGATGCCGAAAAGCAGCATTCGAGTATCCGTCCTGGTCAGCCAGCATTCGCGCCGCTCGAAGAGGTCAGGAACTTCGGTCCAGAGAGTCTCGCCAGTCATTCCAGCCTTCCGTAGATGAAGGCGCATCAAGCCAGTGATGCAGGGCTTCTCCGCTCACCGGGTCCTTGTCGGGAATTGGCAACGCCATGATCCGCTTGCACGCTTGCAGGTATAGATCCTGCGACAAGAATTCCGGTTGGATATTGTCCCAGTCTCGTCCACCCGGATAGCCTCCGCACATGATGTTATCATCTGAATGCCCGACATCTTCGTGGCTGACACCTGCTGGCATGACGATCACATCGCCAGCGGTTACGCGCAGCCGCGTCCAGCCATCTGGCCCGATGGACAGGTTGAATTCCATCCAGCCACGCGCGCAGCCAAGGCACTCATGTGTGGTCGAATGAAAATGTGCATAAGTATACACGCCCGGATATTCCCAATTATTGCTCCAACCATTGTTCTTGAAGCATGTCTTGACCGCCTCGACGCCGCCTCCTGGAATTGCGTTGCGGTGAACCAGTAGCGGAAGACGATTGTTGGGAATTCTCTTCCCAGGTGTGCTTGCATAGCTTTCTGTGGTCATCTTGATGTCCTGTGTTGATCTGTCCGTGGCCTATACGTCCCTAAATCCCGAGGCCCTGATGGTTGCTCATTTGTATCGACTGTTTTAGCAGAAATTATTGTCAACCGCATTTCCGGTGCCCGGTCCATCAGCGGCCACCGCTTTGAAACATGGTCATTGTCGATGGAATGCACGGAAGTCAGGTGTTATCCGGCCATCCTGCCCTGCTGACCGCCTCGACGCCGAAACCCAGCATGCTGAGCGTGTTTTCCATGACTTTAGGGATGCGATGGACACCGTCTGATCCAAGCTGCATCAACGCTTTCTCAATCATTTAGTGCAAGCTTACCTGATCTGAAGACGCCTTGTCATTCTCGCAGGATCAAATGCGGCGCGCGCATAGCTGCATGACTTTCTTCCTTTCGCAAATAAAATTGCGTCACAATTGTTGTTGCGCTCATGGGGCAAGCATGGACAGGGCGGCGTTAAGGAACAACGCATTATTGTATAAACAGAAGGTTGTCAGTCGCGCCAAGATTTGACGCATTATCAGAACACGCCATTGAAGGTATTTTGCTAAAACTGCCGTAATCTATTCAGGAGTTAGTCCAATGAAATTCATCGCAGGGAGCCTACTGAGATCGCTTGCAATGTGTTCAACGCTTTTGATTTCGACAGCCATAGCACAGGCGGATACGATCGTTCTCAAATCCGATCTTTGGTGCCCCTACAATTGTGAGCCGGATTCTGAATTGCCAGGTTACATGATTGAGGTCGCGCAAGAAGCGCTTGGAATGTTTGGCCATACGGTCGTTTACGAGAAATTGAATTGGCTTCGCAGTGTCGAAAAAGCCCGCCAAGGCGAAATTGACGGGGTCATAGGAGCGGTGGAGGAAGAAGTCGTAGGCTTCGTTCTGGGGCCACCTTTGGGACCTTTGGTTGATGGCATTGTCACGCGCGTTGGAGAAGAGCTTGATCTTTCAAAAGCAGAGCCTCTGGAAGGCCTGACATTGGGCGGGATCAACGGATACGAATATGTTGGCCCCCTTGGGGAATACATTGAGAAATACAGAGACGACCACAATTTGGTGCAATTTGTCTCCGGAGACAACGCGCTGGAAATGAACCTCCAGAAGCTCATCGCGGGCCGTATCGATGTTGTTGCAGAGGATTATCAGGTAATCCTCTATCGACTGAGGGAAGGCGATCTCGCTGACAAGTTTACTGTTGCTCACAACGAACAACCAGACCCCGGTTACATTGCCTTTTCGCCTAAAAACCCGAATTCCGAGCTCTATGCAAAACAATTGGAAGAAGGTTTGAATGATCTGCGCGCATCAGGACGATTGGCAGAAATCATGGCCAAATATTCACTGCCGGTCTGGAACTGACCTTGAGCGGGAAGTGGGCCTTGAAGGGTTTGAAGTATTTCTTACCGCGCAGCGTTAAGTGGCGCACTGCTTTATTCGTAATCTGCGGCGTTTCAACTATCATGATCAGTTATGGCATCTGGTTAAGCGACAACCTGCGTCGCGCGAGCATTTCCGATCGTGTTGAACAGGCCAATGTGCTGCTTGCAGCAAGCGCCAACGCCATTAGCGCACCTTTATGGAACTTTGATATTGCTCATGTTGAGCATGCGCTGACCGCCTTGAAATTTGACCCCGATTTTGTCGCCGCATGGGTTACCGATCCTGTGGGGGACGAGGTGGCCTCCTTTGGCCTTCGGACCGAAGTCGATAGTCCTGAGGTCATCTATCTGAGCGCTATTATTGAACATAATTCCGCAAATGGAACTGAAGAACTTGGGCAGCTCCATTACATCATATCCAAGGCGCGGTTAGACTTGGTGGTGTGGCAATCGACCGTCACTCACAGCTTGGTTTCAGGTGGCGTCTTGTTATTGATTTTAGGCATCCTGTACGTGATTTTGCTCGGCATTGCGCGACCACTCCGACTGCTGCGAGATGGCATCATACAATTGAGTAATGGCGATCTGGAAAAGCCTGTACTTGTTCCGCATAATTTACTGGAAATTGACATGATGGCAGACGCCATTGAAGGGTTCCGGCAAAATGCACTTGAAGTCCAAAACCTCAGACGGATTAAGGACAAAGCGGCTGGCGAAGAAAGCGCACGTGTACATGCTGCTGTCGAGAGCACCCAGGATGCAGTGGTTATTCTGGACGAAAGTGGCACTCTTGTGTTCTCAAATGCGGCTGCACAAGAGTTAGCGCCCAACCTTGAGGACGATGGCGTTCACGGCATTATTTCCAATTTGAGCGCATCAGACTCAGACCAGATATTAAAAGCCATCGAAAATTCTGAAGCTCTGGAAATAGAGGGACAGGATGAAAACAACGACAAAACCTTTGCGTTTCGATTGTCCCCAATTACTGCCAGGAACGGCAAATCCTTGGGCACAACAATTCTGTTTGCAGATGTCAGCGAGCGCATACTTGAGCAAGAGCGTATTGCAAGGACGGCAAAAGAAGACACGCTAACCCAACTCCCAAATCGTCGAACTTTCGAAGAACAGTTGTCGGCCGCTGTGGAAGAAGGCAGCAAAATTGCCGTCATGATGTTGGACCTTGATCACTTCAAGAATGTGAATGATACGATGGGACATCCTGTTGGTGACAAACTTCTGATCGAAGTGGCTTCGCGGCTCAACAATTGTGCCAAACCCGACGATCTGGTCGCCAGACTGGGCGGTGATGAGTTTGCGATCATCATCAAGGGTGAAGACAATACAAAAGAAGCGCTGCGGGTTGCGCGTCGTGCAATCGAAAGCATCTCACTTCCCTTTTTGCTCAATGATCGCCGAATTCGCACCGGCACCAGCATAGGTATCGTTCTGCACAATGGCGATCAGACCACTGCAGAGGAGCTCATCAGGAAGGCCGACCTGGCTCTGTATCAGGTTAAGGGAAATGGACGCGGTCAGTATCGTTTGTTTGAAGAGAGCTTCGATATTGTTGTTCGCAACCGTCAGAGTCTTGAAGACAATCTGAGAGCAGCGATTGAAACTGGCGAACTCTATCTCGACTTCCAACCCCAACGCGAGGTCAGAACAGGCAAGATTGTTGGGTTTGAAGCGCTTGCTCGCTGGGATCCCGTGGGCGAAAGTCCCATCGGTCCGGATCAGTTTATTCCTATTGCAGAAGAAAGCGGTCTTATTGAACCATTGACGGAACAGCTGTTTCTGAAAGCCGGGCACGTTGCCCGACAATTGGCAGATGAAGGCCACGATCAAAGGATCGCTCTGAATCTATCACCAACGCTGCTGAATCTGGACCCCGTCGGACTGTTGCGGCGGGTCATGGCCGAGACTGGCTGTACTGCGGATATGCTGGAAATTGAAGTTACAGAAGAGGTGTTCTTGTCGGGAAGTGACACCAACAAACGAGCCTTGGGTGAAATCCGAAAACTGGGAATACCCGTTGCGCTTGATGATTTTGGCACGGGATACTCATCGCTCGGAACTCTTCAGGAGTTTCAGATGGACCGATTGAAAATCGACAAATGTTTCGTGAGTAAACTGGATCATTCTGATGAGGCCCAAAGCGCGCTGCCCATCGTCCGGGCGATTGTCGAACTGGGTCACGCGCTTGGTATGAAGGTTATCGCTGAAGGTGTTGAAACACAGATGCAACTGGCAAAATTACAGCTTGCAGGGTGTGACACCGTTCAAGGCTATCTGATTGGACGACCGTCACCTGATGCTTACAAAATTCAGGCGAACCCAACTCGGAAGGCGGATCAAAAACGTTTGATTGCCTGATGAACTTCCGTTCATGGGATCGCGAGCGGGCAAACCAAAATTCACGCGAAGGCAGGCTTTGGCCTGCTCACGGCTGTCGCACCGGTTGCATGCAAAGTCCAGAGCCTAAGGCGTCTTGTGACGTCGGTTCACCTGTGATGGCCGCGCTGGCAGAGACATCTGCGTGTCCTGCCGTTCGCGTTTGGCGATGACTTTGCCTTTGGCCATGACCAGCAGGCGCTCCGGGCGGAGGCGGATTGCTTCGATCGGGTTTCCAGCATCCAATACGACAAGGCTGGCTTTTTTGCCGACCTGCAGACCGTAATCTTCCAGATTCATGATGGCTGCGTTCTGGTTGGTGACCATGTCGTAGCAGCGAGACATATCTGCCGGACTGGTCATTTGTGCCACATGCAGGCCCATAAAGGCGACATCCAGCATGTCGGCGTTGCCAAGCGGATACCAAGGGTCTAGCACGCAATCCTGCCCCCAGCCAACGCGGATACCGTGGGCCAGCATTTCGGGTACACGGGTCATGCCCCTTCTCTTGGGGTAAGTGTCGTGCCGGCCCTGAATGGTGATGTTGATCAGCGGATTGGGAATGGCAGAAACCTCTGCTTCGGCCATCAGCGGCAGCAGTTTTGAAACATAGTAATTGTCCATGGAATGCATGGAGGTCAGATGCGATCCTGCAACGCGTCCCTGAAGACCGAGCCGCTGGGTTTCATAGATCAGTTGTTCGATGTGGCGCGAATGGGGATCATCGGTTTCATCGCAATGCATATCAACCGGCAGGCCGCGCTTTTCGGCGATTTCGCACAGTTCTGTGACCGAGCGCCGGCCATCATCCATGGTGCGTTCAAAATGGGGAATACCGCCAACCACATCGACGCCCAAATCCAGCGCGCGCAATGTGTTCTGCATGGCATTGGGGCTACGATAGACGCCGTCCTGCGGGAAAGCGACGAGTTGCAGATCAATATAATCCGCGACTTCCTTTTGAACTTCCAGCAGGGCTTCAACCGCCAGCAAGCGGTCATCGCACACATCCACATGGGTGCGGATGGCCAGCAGGCCCTGCGTGACCGCCCAGTCGCAATAATCAAGCGCGCGTTGCTTGACCGCTTCATGGGTCAGTTGCGGCTTCAACTCACCCCAAAGGCCGATGCCTTCCAGCAATGTGCCGGATTTGTTGATGCGCGGAATGCCATAGGACAAGGTCGCGTCCATGTGAAAATGCGGATCGACAAAGGGCGCGCTGACCAGATTGCCGGAGATGTCGATGGTCTCATTCGCGGTGCCATCTATCTTCGGGCCAATTGCGGCGATTTTTTCGCCAGTAATCGCGATATCAGCGGTTGATCCATCCGGCAGAACGCCGCCCGTAAGAAGACAATCAAAGCTCATCGTTCACCTTTCTGATATGGCACCATCAATGCTTTTGGATAGCTTGCACGCCGTGCCACGACTATGAGAGCCACGATAGAGAGAACATAAGGCAACATCAGGAAGATCTGATAGGGAATGACGCCGCCGGTGACCTGCTGCAGACGCACCTGATAAGCATCAAAGGCAGCAAACAGGATCGCGCCAATCAGCGCCTTGCCCGGTCGCCATGAGCCAAAGACTACCAACGCAATACAAATCCAGCCGCGTCCATTGATCATTTCAAAGAAGAAGGAATTGAAAGCGGACATGGTGAGGAATGCCCCGCCAATGGCCATCAGGGCGGAACCGACCATGACAGCGCCAACGCGAATAGCCGTGACGCTGATGCCCTGCGCCTCAACCGCCACCGGATTTTCACCCGCAGCACGCACCGCAAGCCCCAACGGGGTGCGGTAGAGAACCCAGGCCACCATGGCGACCACAATGAAGGCCAGATAGGTGAGCGGCGTTTGCATGAAGAGGATTTCGCCTATGAATGGGATTTCAGACAATCCCGGCACCGGATAAGGCTGGAAAGGCTCGATCTTGGGCGGAGACGTGGATTCTGACAAAGCCACACGATAGGTGAAATAGGTCAGACTGGTGGCCAGTAAGGTAATGCCAATGCCCGTCACGTGTTGCGACAGGCCAAGTGGAACCGTCAGGAAGCCGTGCAGAAGCCCGAACATGGCACCCGATAATGCTGCCACCATGACGCCGGTCCATAAATCACCACCGGCATAAACAGTGAACCAGCCCGTAAAGGCACCAACCGTCATAATGCCTTCAATGCCCAGATTGAGCACCCCTGCCCGCTCGCAGATCAATTCACCCATGGTGGCAAAAATCAGCGGTGAGGCAATGCGGATGGCTGCGACCCAGAAACCGGTTGTCAGAAAAATGTCAAATGCATCAAGCAGCATGGTCACCTCCACCTGATGCGAAAGCGGGTCAGCATGATGGCGGTCACCATGCTCAACAAGGCGGTGGCCACCATCACATCAGAGATGTAGCTGGGAACGCCTGCGCTGCGGCTCATGGCATCTGCACCAACGAAAATACCAGCAACAAAGATGGCCGAGACCACAACACCCAGTGGATTCAACAGCGCCAGCATCGCAACCACAATGCCCGTGTAGCCAAAGCCCGGCGATATATCGAGTGTCAGACTGCCCTTGAGGCCAGCCACTTCAGATACGCCAGCCAGCGCGGCCAGACCACCCGACAAAAGCGCGGTTTTGACCAGTACGCGATTGACCGGAATGCCAGCAAAGCGGGCGGCTTGCGGATTATGCCCGACGGCCCGCATTTCATAACCAAGCACGGATTTTGCCATGATCAGCCAGACTGCAAAAGCACTGAAAATGGCCAGAATGAACCCGAAATGAAGGCGCTTGCCCTGAATGATACGTGGCAGACGCCCCTCGGAAACCACGCGTTCCGACTGGGGCCAGCCAAGCCCCATCGGGTCTTTCAGCGGGCCTTCCAACAGCAACGACACAAACAGCAGAAAGATAAAATTGAGCAAAAGAGTTGTCACCACTTCATCCACGCCGAAGCGGGTTTTTAGAATTGCTGGCCCGAGCAACAGCAAGGCTCCGGCTGTCATGGCGCCGACAATGATGATTGGGATCAGCACAAATGCCGGCGCGGAAATAGCACCGGTACCCAGCAGGATGGTCATGACAGCACCGGCATAAAGCTGTGCTTCCGCGCCGATGTTCCAGAGTTTTGCTCTGAAAGCGACCGCGATGGCCAGACCGGTGAAGATCAGTGGTGTTGCCCGTGTCAGTGTTTCGACAAGTGCAAATTGCGAGCCAACGGCCCCTTTGATGACAAGGCCAAACACCTGCAATGGCGCGGCACCTGCAATCATGACCAGAATGGCGGCGATCACAAAGGTCGCCAAAATGGCCATGGCCGGATAGAGCAACGTCACCGTCATGGACGGCGCGGGCTTGGGTTCAAGCCGCATGATCTGGCTCCTTCGACGAGGTATTGGAAGCGCCTTCAAAACCGTGCCCGGCCATCAAGGTGCCAAGATCAGCAATCGTGCGTGCGCCGCGCTTGGACGGTGATGACAGACGGCCTTTGGACATGACGATGATCTGATCAGACAGCGTCATCACCTCATCCAGATCTTCGGAAATCAGCAATATGGCCGCGCCGCGCGCGCGGGCCTTCAACAATTGCGCATGGACATAAGAAACCGCGCCGACATCCAACCCACGGGTTGGCTGGCTGGCCAGGATCATTTGTGGATCTCCGTCAAAGGCGCGGCCAAGAATAAGCTTTTGCATATTGCCGCCGGAGAGCAGTCGAACACGGGCTTCCGGGGATGGGCATTTGACATCAAAATCCCGGATGATGCTTTCGGCAAAACGCCGTGCGGCACCCCAATTCAGAAAGCCCATCTTGCTGAAGCGGCTGCTGAGATAGCGCTCAGACACCACATTCTCGGTAACGCTCATATCGCCAATCATGCCAACTGCATGGCGGTCTTCAGGAATGCGGCCAATCTGGTGCGCTAAAGCGGACCGCGGAGACCAACTGCGGATAGCCTCGCCATTGATGTCTATGCTGCCTTTTGACGGCGATAAAGTACCCGAGATCAGCGCGGCCAATGCGGCCTGGCCATTGCCGGAAACCCCGGCCAGACCGGTGATTTCTCCGGCCTTCAATTCCAGAAAAATATCGTGCAAATCCGCGCCGGTGCCAACGCCTTTTGCGCTCACACCTTCCAGCTTGAACACGGTCTTACCGGTTTGAGGTTCGGAAATTTTCGGTGGCTCGATGTCTTCTCCAACCATCAGGCTGGCCAACGCCTTGCGGTCCGTGTTGGCGGTGAGTTCTTCGCCAACCATCTTGCCACCGCGCAACACAAGCACACGGTCACTGACGGCCATGACTTCCTGCAGCTTGTGGGAAATGAAGATGATAGACAGACCTTTTGCCACCAACATTTTCAGGGTGCGGAACAAGGCGTCGGTTTCCAGCGGGGTTAAAACCGCTGTGGGTTCATCAAGAATGAGAATGCGTGCATCGCGATACAACGCTTTTAGAATTTCAACACGCTGGCGCTCTCCCACCGACAGATCGGCGATCAATGCATCGGGGTCTACTGACAGACCAAAATCCTCGGCATGGCTGACAATGCGCTGTTTGGCATTGGCCCGGTCGAAACTTGGCCGAAACAGGCTTTGTGTGCCAAGCGCGATATTATCGAGCACGGTCATGTTGTCCGCCAGCGTAAAATGCTGGTGAACCATGCCGATTTTCGCATCTAGCGCGGCCTGCGGATCGCCCTTTGGCAGTTCATGACCGAATGCGGTCACGGTTCCAGTATCGGCCACATAATGGCCAAACAGGATATTCATGAGGGTCGTTTTGCCAGCGCCATTTTCACCCAGAAGGGCAATCACCTCTCCCTGTTTCAGGGAAAAGCTAATGGAATCATTGGCGACAAGCGGACCGAATGTTTTGGTGATACCGGAGAGGTTGAGAACAACCTCTCCGTTGGATTGTGCAGTCACTAGCTGGATTTCGGCTCTTCATCATTGATGGTAACCGTGAAGCTTCCATCTTTGATGGCGGCTTCTTTTGCTGTGACCATAGCAAGAGCTTCTTCCGGAATCTTGCCTTCAAATGTGCCATAAGGCGCGAGAGAACAACCGCCCGCTTTCATGAAGGAATAGACGCCGTAATCCTCGGCTTTGAAGTCGCCAGCTTTGGCTTTTTCAATGGCTGCAGCCAGTGTTGGCTCGAAATGCCAGATGGCTGATGCGACAACCGTTTCAGGATAGTCTGCCTGAGTATCGATCACATTGCCGATGGCCAGGACGTTTTTCTCCTTGGCGGCATCAGAGACGCCAAAACGCTCGGCATACATGATGTCAGCGCCGCCATCGATCTGAGCGAAGGCGGTTTCCTTGGCTTTTGCCGGGTCAAACCAGGAGCCGATGAAAGCGACCTGGAATTTAATGTCCGACTGCATTTCCAGAGCGCCTGCCATGAATGCGTGCATGAGGCGATTCACTTCCGGAATTGGGAAGCCGCCGACCATGCCGATATTCTTGGTTTTGGTCATGGAACCGGCAATAATGCCGGAAAGATAGGCCGCATCCTGAATGTAATTGTCAAACACCGCAAAATTCGGGGCGTCATCCATAGGCTTGAAGCTGGACCCCATCAGATAGGCTTTATCCGGATAATCCCGGGCCACATCACGTGCCGCATCTTCAACAGCGAAGGTTTCACCAATGATCAGATCATGGCCAGCTTCGGAATATTCGCGCATGACACGCTCATAATCATTGTTGGATGTGCTTTCTGAATAGACATATTCAATTTCACCACGTTCAGCAGCTGCGACAGCGGCTATATGAATGCGGCTGATCCATTGCTGCTCCACAGGAAGCGTGTAAATGGCTGCAACTTTGAGCGGTGCATGGCTGGCAGCATTGACTGCGCCCATGAGGCCCGGCATGGCCAGCGCAGAGGCACCTAGGCCTGCACTTTTCAACACCGAACGGCGTGAAATCGCTGCACTAATCAGCGATTTGATTGGATCTGTCATAGAAAGGCTCCTTGTTGAAACATGGCAGGAGGGATTGCCACAATCCTTCACGGTAGTGCGATTTCAAGAGCCTGACAAGCGCTGCCACATTGTCCACAGGACTTTATTGCAACAGGCGGAAACCCTCGGGATTTCCATACTCGCGGAGGGTGCAGAAAGCTCTGTTTTGGGAACGCTGATATGGTATGTTGTGAGGCAAGACTGGCAGCATTTGCATCCAGACCGAAACCTGCAAGGAGTTTCCTCATGCGTATTTTTTCAACCGGCATCGGCTTCCTTTCCGCATTCTGCTTTTTGTCCAACCCGGCTGTGGCACAAGAAGCGATTTCCGATTGTGACTGGCCCGCCAGTTTGCGCAACATTGTTGAACCATGGGAGAACCACACACGAACCTTTGCCAATGGCAAAATCAGAATTGCTCATGTGGATACGGGCGGAGAACCGGTCTGCTGCAGCTCTTACCTTGCTGTTCTTGCACCCACCGGCTCAGAAGTGGAACTGGAAAGCCGGCAGTGCAAATTGCTGACCGATGGCCCGGAATTGAGCGGCTTTAACTGGATCCATTTTGACAGCATCACCGCCAGCTATGATCCCGGCCTTGGCCTTTTGTTGAGTGTGCCATTGGAGCGCTATGATTTTGGCGGAACCGGAGCCACGACACCTGCGACTGTTGGCATTCGCATCAATCAAGCCACCGGTGAGATTTACACCGAATAGGCCGATCAGACCATCAAATGCTGCCGTACGTCGTCCCGGTCCAGACTTGCAGCATCGCCTGTGTGAACCACTTCGCCGCGATCCATAATATAGATGTCATCGGCCAGTTCGCGGCAAAAATCGAGATATTGTTCGACCAGCAAAATGGCCATGCCCTCTTCATCGCGCAGGAAGCGGATGGCGCGGCCGATATCCTTGATGATGGATGGCTGAATGCCTTCGGTCGGTTCATCCAGAACCAGAAGCTTTGGCCGCGTTACCAACGCCCGGCTGATGGCCAGTTGCTGTTGCTGCCCGCCTGATAAATCGCCACCACGCCTGTGCAACATATCTTTCAAAACCGGAAACAGTTCAAACACATAGGTTGGAATTGTGCGCGATGCGCGTTTGACAGCGGCGTATCCGGTTTCCAGATTTTCCTCGACACTGAGCAGGGGAAAGATCTCGCGCCCCTGTGGCACAAAACCGATGCCGGATCGGGCGCGGTCATAGGAGGCCGATTTGCCGAGCACCCTGCCTTCCATGCTGATTTTACCCGATGTCAGCGGATGATGCCCCACAACTGCGCGCATCAGGCTGGTCTTGCCCACACCATTGCGGCCCAGAACACAGGTGATGCGGCCAGAAGCTGCTTCCATGGACACACCCCGGAGCGCTTCGGCTGCTCCATAGTGCAGAACGGCATTGTCTACAGTCAGCATCATCAACGTCCTAAATAAACTTCTATGACCCTCGGGTCGGCTGACACATGGTCCAATGAACCTTCCGAGAGCACCGAACCCTCGTGGAGGCAGGTCACCTTGACGTCCAATTCGCGCACGAAGCCCATGTCGTGTTCCACGACAATAATCGAATGATCTTCTGCAATGTCGCGCAGCAGGGATGCTGTTGCTTCGGTTTCGGCATCAGTCATGCCCGCAACAGGCTCGTCTACCAAAAGGAGTTTCGGATCCTGCGCCAGCAACATGCCGATTTCGAGCCACTGCTTTTGACCATGACTGAGATTGCCCGCTGTGTTTCCGCGCAAGTGAGACAAGCGGATCGTATCCAGAATTTGACGAATGCGCCCTTCCCCCGTTTCACTGCGGCGGTGAAACAGCGTGGCAATGACGCCTCGGGAACCAGCCAGCGCCAGAGCAATATTGTCCTCGACCGTATGGCCTTCAAAAACCGTTGGCTTTTGAAATTTCCGGCCAATGCCCATTGTGGCAATATCGGCTTCATCATGCTTGGTCAGATCAACATCGCCAGCGAAAATCACATCGCCAGTGTCGGGACGTGTCTTACCGGTCATGATGTCCATCATGGTGGTTTTACCGGCCCCGTTGGGACCGATAATGGCGCGCATTTCACCCTGCTGCAGCACCAGCGACAGATTATTGATGGCTTTAAAGCCGTCAAATGAAACGGACACGCCGTCCAGATACAGCAATGAATTGGTTTTCTCGGTCATGACCTACTCCGCTGCCTGAGGCTGGCTACCTGATTTATTTTCAGCTGTTTTAGCTTGGTCATCCTGTGTCGGTTCTTGTTTGGCCGGGCGCAGCTTTGCCCAACCATCACGCACTGTGCCGACAATGCCTTTTGGCAACAGAAGCGTTACCAGAATAAACAGGCCGCCCAACGCGAACAGCCAATATTCGGGGAAAGCGCCGGTAAACCAACTCTTGCCAGCATTCACCACCAAGGCGCCAATAATGGGGCCAATAATAGTTCCGCGACCGCCAACCGCCGTCCAGACAACCACTTCGATGGAGTTGGCCGGGGCAAACTCTCCCGGGTTGATGATGCCGACCTGCGGCACATAGAGCGCACCAGCAATGCCAGCCATAATGGCTGACACCACGAAGGCAAACAGCTTGACCATTTCAGGACGGTATCCCAAAAACCGTGTCCGGCTTTCCGCATCCCGCACAGCAATCATCAACTTGCCGAATTGCGAACTGGTAATGGCCGCCGTGATCAGAACGCCCAGCGCCAATGCGATGGCACTTGCGGAAAACAGTCCGGCGCGGGTTGCGCTGGCCTGAATGTCATAGCCCAGAATATCCTTGAAATCAGTCAGGCCATTATTGCCGCCAAAGCCCATATCATTGCGGAAGAAGGCCAGCAGCAGAGCATAGGTCATGGCTTGGGTGATGATGGACAGGTAAACGCCAGTGACTCGGCTGCGGAAAGCAAACCAGCCGAAGACAAAGGCGAGTGCACCTGGCACCAGAACAATCATCAATGCGGCAAACCAGAAATTATCAAAGCCCTGCCAGAACCAGGGCAGTTCCTGCCAATTCAGAAAGACCATGAAATCGGGCAGGATCGGATCACCATAGACACCGCGCGGACCAATCTGGCGCATGAGATACATGCCCATGGCATAACCGCCCAGCGCAAAGAATGCGCCATGACCAAGCGAAAGAATTCCGCAATAGCCCCAGACCAGATCCAAGGCCAGGGCCAGAAGCGCATAGGTGAGATATTTGCCATACAAACCAACCAGATGATTGGGGATATGCAGCGGATGAGCGGTATCGAGATAGAGGTTCAGGAATGGAACCGCAAAGGCCGACGCCAGAATGACCAGAATGGTCAGCGTGATGGGCCAGGTGAGGCCCTTTTTGAGGAAATGCGTTAAAATCATGTCTCTATTGCCCGTCCCTTAAGTGCAAACAGGCCGCGCGGTTTCTTCTGAATAAACAGAATGATGAAAACCAGCACCAGGATTTTAGCCAACACCGCGCCTGCATAGGGTTCCAGGAATTTGTTGAAGACCCCAAGTGACAAGGCACCCACAAGCGTTCCCCACAAATTGCCAACCCCGCCAAACACCACAACCATGAAACTGTCGATGATGTAGCTTTGGCCCAGATTGGGCGACACATTGTCAATCTGGCTGAGCGCCACGCCGGCAATCCCGGCGATACCGGAGCCAAGCATAAAGGTCAGCGCATCAACCCATGGGGTGCGAATGCCCATGGCAGATGCCATGCGTCTGTTTTGCGTAACAGCGCGCATCTGCAGGCCCAGCGATGTTTTGTTGAAGGCCCAGAGCAATATGGCAAACACGCAAAGCGCAAAAATAAGAATGTACAGACGGTTCCAGGTGATCGTTATCAGACCCACCTCAAAGGCGCCGGACATCCAGGAGGGATTTGAAACCTCCTGATTGCTTGGGCCAAACAAGGTTCGGACCGCCTGTTGCAGAATGAGAGAGACACCCCATGTTGCCAGCAATGTTTCCAGTGGTCGGCCATAGAGGAAGCGAATAACACCACGTTCCAGAACCAGCCCGACCAGAGCCGACACCATAAAGGCCAGTGGCAGCGCGATCAGCAGTGACCAGTCCATGAGTTCCGGCATCGAGTTGCGGATAATTTCCTGCACAAGATACGTTGTGTAGGCGCCCAGCATGACCATCTCGCCATGGGCCATGTTGATGACGCCCATCACTCCAAATGTGATGGCAAGACCAATGGCTGCCAACAGCAGCACGGAGCCAAGCGAGACCCCGTACCAGATATTCTGCCCCATGCCCCAAAGCTTGAGCGATTTCTCAATCTTGGTGATACCGCTGGCTGCAAGGGTCTTCAGCTCTCCGTCCGCCTGTGCTTCAAAGCGGGTCAGGAAAGCCAGTGCCTCCCGATTGCCGAGCGTGGTCATGACATTGACGGCGTTCGTTTTTTCTTCCAGTGATCGATCGGAAATCAGAGTTGCAGCGGCCTGAGCCTGACGCAGGCGCATGGCAACGGTTTCATCGGTTTCCTTTTCCAACGCGGCTTCAATGGCCGGCAGCGCATCCACATCCGGGTTTGCCGCCAGTGTGTTTGCAGCGTTCAGTCGGACCGTCGGATCTTCTGACGCCAGCGTGAGGCCACCAATGGCATCCCTGATGCTGCGCCGAAGTGAATTATTGACTCTGACCTTTTTAAGTTCGCGTTTTCCAGCTTCACCGGCCGCCTCCCCTGTCAATGGGTCAAACAGCTCCAGCGTATTCCCGCGTCCCGGGACCACGAACACCTGCCCGTCAGATTTGCGGAAATACACCGCACCTTCTGACAGGGCGTTCAGGACACCAGCAACGGACGCATCACCGGTCTCGGCAAGCTCCGCCACAATGGCTTTGGTCTGGTTGAAGTTTTTGGATGTTGCAAGTTTTTGAACAATTGACTGGAGATCAGGCTCTTGTGCATTTGCGACAGGCGCAAAGAGCGACAGACACCATACAGTCAGCAGTGCCAGAATTGAGTTGCGGTACACGCTTTTAAGACCTTCAACATGGGAGGTTTTGGGGTGCTTCATTTTTGAAGCGTTTCCGGGCGAAGTGGGAGGGAGCGCCGCCCGGAAACTGATTGCAAGAAAATGCCAGGTCCGGTCAGGACTTAGTTGACACCTTTACCGCCGCACTGGCCGGTAGCAGTGTTGAAATTGCCGCAAGACATTGGCGCACGCCAATCGGAAATCAGATCCTTGGAGTCTGGCAGATAGTCAGACCATGCATCGCCAACAACGAGACCGGAGGTTTCCCAAACAGTTTCGAACTGACCGTCTTCCTGGATTTCGCCAATAAGAACAGGCTTGGTGATGTGATGGTTTGGCATCATGGCTGAGAAGCCACCGGTCAGGTTTGGTACGGAGACACCTATGATTGCATCGATAACGGCATCCGCATCAGTTGTACCGGCTTTTTCGACAGCTTTGACCCACATGTTGAAGCCGATGTAGTGAGCTTCCATTGGATCGTTGGTTACGCGGTTTTCATCACCAATGAAGGTCTTCCATTTTTCGATGAATTCAGCGTTTTCTTCTGTGTCTGCGGACTGGAAGTAATTCCAGGCAGCAAGGTGACCGACAAGCGGTGTTGTATCGAGACCAGCCAGTTCTTCTTCACCAACCGAGAACGCAACAACCGGAATATCTTCCGCTTTGATGCCCTGATTGCCGAGTTCCTTGTAGAACGGAACATTGGCATCACCATTGATGGTGGAGACAACAGCTGTCTTTTTACCGGCAGAGCCAAATGCGTTGATGTCAGCAACAATCGTCTGCCAGTCTGAATGACCGAAAGGCGTGTAGTTGATCATGATGTCTTCAGCAGCCACACCTTTGGACTGCAAATAAGCTTCAAGAATCTTGTTGGTTGTGCGCGGATAGACATAGTCAGTTCCGGCCAGAACCCAACGCTCAACGCTTTCGTTCTCCATCAGATAATCGACCGCAGGAATAGCCTGCTGGTTCGGCGCAGCGCCCGTGTAGAATACGTTGCGCTGGCTTTCTTCACCTTCGTACTGAACAGGGTAGAACAACAGGCTGTTCAACTCTTCAAATACAGGCAGAACTGATTTACGGGACACAGATGTCCAGGCGCCAAATACGGACGCAACACCTTCGCCTTCGATCAGCTCACGTGCTTTTTCAGCAAAGAGCGGCCAGTCAGAGGCCGGATCAACAACCACAGCTTCCAGCTGCATGCCCAAAAGACCGCCCTTTTTGTTCTGCTCGTCAATGAGCATCAACATTGCGTCTTTGAGGGTTGTCTCGGAAATCGCCATTGTACCGGACAGTGAATGCAGGACGCCGACTTTAATCGTTTCCTGAGCACTGGCAGTGAAGGACGCCGTTGCCATTACAGTTGACGCCAGGGACGCCAAAGCGAGAGTTTTAAGTTTACCAGTCATGATACCTCCGACAGGTTTGTTTACACCGCTCTAAAGATTGCAAGTGCCATGCCAAACACAGATCAAAAATATCGACATAAATTTTTAATCAATAAATTCAAATACTTAAATGACTGGTGATTAAAATGATTACCTGAAATTGCAGATATTCGATCGCTCAAAAAACTCCAGGAACAAGCACAGCGCCGCATATTTATTGAGCAACATTTAAAACTGCACATTATTTTGGCAATCGATGAAAATTTCAGCGAATTCTTTGGCTAAATTTTTGCAGCGACTCTATTATGGGCATGAGCCTCCCCCTTTGAAGTGGTCCGCCCCTATAGTTAGGAAAGCGGAGGACCAGAGATGGCCATTAAGAGACCGAAGCCCGAAGAGATTGTCGTGAAGTTACGGCAGGTTGAAGTTTTGATGGGGC
>Ga0163215_101198_pt1 | contig 18600 bp, 18 predicted proteins | sample SynspAceP_FD_185934 | JGI IMG/M metagenome (GOLD analysis project Ga0163215, IMG submission 185934) | Saline lake microbial communities from Ace Lake in Antarctica - Synechococcus sp. Ace-P (Hybrid Assembly) | ecosystem: Environmental > Aquatic > Non-marine Saline and Alkaline > Saline | place... | reverse complement strand
CTGCTCTCGTCGCAGAAGGAAAATAGGTGGCCGGGTTTTAAACCGCCCGAAGCGGGACAATCCCGCCGCTACCGTGGACTAATTTTGCACCGCCGCTCTCACCCCGATTTCCCTTGACGGCAACCATATCGGATCGGTGGAATTCGGCCTCAGCCTGCACAGCGGCTTTGTTGAGAAATTCACCAACAACACTGGCAACCCTGCTGCAATCTTTGCAATCAGTAAAGACGGCCTGAATGAGATCGGAACCACATTGCCCGCCGGACAGGATCCGGTGAAATCTCTCGGCCTCGGCGAGCTGACCGGCAAGCGGGTCACATTCGAAACAATGCCCGGAACCAATGGCGTCTATGCCAATATCGTGTTTCCGATCACCGACGTTTCCGGAGCCACGATCGGTGTAGCCATCGTCGCGGTTGATCGCACCAACTACAATGCCATTGCCGCGGCAGGCCTTTGGGCGGCGGCAGCGGTCTTCGTGCTGATGATCCTCATCGCCGCCGCTATCGCACTGATCAGCAAGCCGATGGTCTTCCGTCCGCTGGCCAGCATGACCGATTACATGGGACTGCTCGCAAAGGGTGACCTGAAAACCGAAGTCCCCTTCACCCAGCGCTCAGACGAACTCGGCTCCATGGCCAAGGCCGTAGAAGTGTTCCGCAACTCGGCGCTGCGCAATATTGATCTCGAAAACGAAGCCGAGGAAACCCGTTTCGCCTCCGAGGAAGAACGCGCGGCCAACGAAGCAGAAAAAGCCCGCCAGGCCCAGCAGTTGCAGGAAGCCGTATCCGCGCTTGCCGAAGGTCTCGGCAAACTGGCCGAAGGCAATCTCGCCTTCCGCATCACCAAAGCCTTCCCGGGTTCTCTCGAAGCCGTGCGCCAGGACTTCAACACGTCGATCGAAAGCCTCGAGACAGCGTTTACGACGATCTCGACCAGCTCAGGCAATATCGGCCAGGGCACAGCCGAGATCCGCAGCTCGACCGACAATCTGTCGCGCAGAACTGAACAGCAGGCAGCTTCACTTGAACAGACTGCCGCCGCACTCGATGAGATCACCTCCACCGTCCAGGCTGCGCATCAGCGGGCCACCGACATCGGCCAGATGGTCGGCGAGGCCTCAAGCGTCGCCAGCGAGTCCGAAACCATCGTCAAGGACACTGTGACCGCCATGAGCGAGATCGAGACCTCCTCCAAGCAGGTGGCCCAGATCATCGGGGTGATCAACGAGATCGCGTTCCAGACCAATCTTCTGGCACTCAATGCCGGCGTCGAAGCCGCCCGCGCCGGCGAAGCCGGCAAGGGCTTCGCCGTGGTCGCCCAGGAAGTGCGTGAACTGGCCCAGCGCTCAGCCGGCGCAGCCAAGGAAATCAACACGCTTCTGGAAAAGTCCGAAGCCCACGTGCAGTCGGGCGTCACCCTCGTCACCCAGACCGGCGAGGCCCTGCAGAAAATCGGCGGCCACGTGCAGTCGATCAACTCCAACGTCAAGGCCATGGTCACCTCGTCGCAGGAACAGTCGGTCGGGATCCAGGAGATCAACACTGCCGTCAACCAGATGGATCAGGTGACACAGCAGAACGCAGCCATGGTCGAGGAAACCACCGCCGCCGTGCATACGGTCTTCGGGGAAACCGAAACCCTCAACCAGGCCATCTCCCGCTTCCAGATCAGCGGACAGGCCCAAGGGCAGGCAAGCCACGAACGCAGAGCTCGCGCAGCCTGACAACAGCGCGTCTTCGGAATACAGGACCACGTGCACCCCAGCGGTGCGCGTGGTCCCTCTGTATCTGGGCTCGGAAAATCCTGAAAATTGCCATCCTTCAAACTGATCAAGTCGGGCAGAATTTGTTGACATCATAATACCGGACATTTTATATCCGTATTTATGAAACACTCTGAAGGCCTGGAATGGGCCATCCACTCCTGCAGTCTCTTGGCAATGATGCCGCCGGAAACCCAGCTCCCCACGCGGTTGCTGGCAGAGTTTTTTGAACTCCCCGAGCCCTATTTGGCCAAGCAAATGCAGAAGCTCTCGCTGGCAGGCATCGTCGAAACGCGGCGAGGACCGCGCGGCGGCTACGCCTTGGCCCGCAAACCTGAAGACATCACGTTGTTGCAAATGGTTGAGGCCATCGACGGCACAGACCGTCACTTTGTCTGCACAGAGATCCGCAGGTGCGGCCCAACCGGCGTTGACGCCAAAAACTACCCCCGCCCCTGTGGCATAGCCCGGTCAATGTGGCGGGCGGAAGCTGCCTGGCGCAAGGAACTTGCTGCAACAAGTCTCGCCGACATTCAGCAACTCGGAATGGCGGAAACCCCGCCGGAACAAACCGCCAAGGCGATCACCTGGTTTCAAGCCAATCTCTCGCAAGGTGAATGATGATGACACCGCTGGTTTTTCATCGCTGGAATTCGGTTTTCCTTGGCATGTTCATCGTGCTGCACTTCGCAACACATCTCACGGGCGTGTTGGGCATCCAGGCCTACAACGACATGCAGAACGCACTGCGTGGTGTATACCGCAATCCAATTGTCGAACCGGTTCTGTTGTTCTCAGTCGTCTTGCAGATCGGCATTGGATTGCTGTTGTTGATCCGAAAGACCCGCCGAGGGCTGCACGGGCGCTGGGCCTACACTCAGGTCATTTCCGGCTTCATCGTTCTGGTATTCCTGACCCAGCATTTGTCCGCCCTGGCCCTTGCCCGTTGGATCGACGGTCTGGATACAAATTTCTATTGGCCGGCCTCGGTGATGAGCGGCCCGCCATTCATCTGGTATTTTCTACCGTATTACTTCCTGGGAATCGTAGCCCTGTTCATCCATCTGGGCTGCGGCGTCCGGCTGGCACTGCTTCGCAGCGGGCATCGCCACTACGCCGCGACGGGGTTCTGGGGATTGACCGGGCTCGGACTGGCAATGGCAGTGATCATCAATCTGACGCTGATGGGGGCCTTTTTCGAGATCGACCTGCCCGCCGTCTGGATCACCTATCTCCAAGGGTTTGTCGCAGGCTACACACAATAACCCAACGGCTAAACCACAGATCTACAGCTTGTCGAATTCGTCCTTGTCGACCGGCATCAGCATCACTGCGGTGGCCATCACCGCAAAGCCGAACGTGCTGCCGAACGACATCAACAGAATGAAAATCGCGGCGACACGGCTTGATGAGCCCCAGATCAAATCGCCAAAACCATTGATGTTGAAATAGACAACCCCTGCGGCAACGAACCAGCCGATCAGCACGCCGAGGGCTGAGTTGACAATCACGAAGCGGACCAGTTTCGGCATGGCGGAATGCTCCTTTTCTGGCAGTTGCGCGGGGTAGCCAGAATACCTGCCGAAACCGTCCGATCAGGAGTTCGACACTTCAAATCTGTGCATTCCATGCGATCCTTACCATGTGACGGATCAGCGCGTGCGCTCTGACAATCGGTCTCAATCCGCCATCGTCTCCAGGCTGGCAAAACCATCCGGCGCGCCTCCGGCACCAAACGGTGTCGTCACCTCAACAAAATCATCCGGATAAAACCCGTTGAACCTCGTTCTCAAAGACAACGAATAGGCGCCAATATGGCCGATCTCGATCCAGTCGCCTGTGTCCACGGTCTCGGGCAGCCAGAATGGCCTGGACAATATGTCAACGGAATCGCATGTCGCTCCACACACCTTGAACGGCACCACATTGTCGGCCTTGCCCTTGCGGATGCGCCGCGCCGGATCCGGGATAAACCGAGCCGGCAGCGTGATCTTGCCAGTCCAACTGTCCGACAGCGACGCCCAGATGCCGTCATTGATGTAGAGCCGCTTTCCTTTTCGAAGCAGCACCCGCACGATCAGCGAGAACGCCCGCGCCACCACCACACGGCCGGGTTCGGCCACCAGCGGCATGTCGTCAAAGGCCCATTCGGTAATGTTGGAGCGAAGCTCGCCCATCAGGTCTTCGAGCGGTGGCATCGGCTTGGTCTTGCGGTTGGGATCATGGCCATAGACCGCAGGAAACCCGCCGCCGACATCAAGCCCGACAAGCGCCACACCGGCCCGGTTTCGCACCCAATCGGCAGATTTGAGCGCCAGCTCATAGGATTCCGCTTCCTCCACCTGGCTGCCAACATGGAAACATAGCCCCACCTTGAAGCCGATCCGGTCAAGCCGTTGCACCAGTTCCACCGCATGGCCGGGGGCCGCGCCGAATTTCTTCGACAGCTCGTACATCGCATGGCCCTTGGTCTGCAGCCGCACGAAGATGCTGATCGACCCCGGATCGAGATCAAGCGCCCGCACGATCCTGAGCACCTTGGCGATCTCGTCCTCATGGTCGAGCGACATCACCCGGATGCCGTATTTTTCCAGCGCCAAGCGGATATCCGACTGCGCCTTGACCGGATGCATGTAAAGCATCTCGGCGGTCTTCGACGCAGCACGTACCGCAGCGAATTCACCCGGCGACGCCACATCAAAGATCTTCACGCCGGCCTCAACCAGCGTCTTGAGCACCATCGGCTCGCCATTGGTCTTCACCGCATAGGCCGTGTCGCCGGGAAACAGCTTCATGAACTGGCGTGCGTCCTGCTTGAGCACCTCCGGCCGGAAGCAATAAAGCGGATGGTCCGGCCTGAGCTTGAGTGCAGCGTCGGTACCAGTGGCGAATCGTTCCATATAGCGTCTCCAGGTTGGGTTCGGACAGTATCAACAGGCCGGACAACCAGCAAATGACGCTGTTTCCATCCCACGGCTGATTTCGGGTGGTGCGTGCCAAGCACCTATGGCAAGCAGGCATTTCGTCAAGGAAACCGACAATGCCCAACACAGCCAATCGTTCCATGGATCTCGCCACCTGGGGACTGCTTGTCCTGCTCGGCTTCATCTGGGGCGGGTCGTTCTTCTTCGGTCGCGTCGCTGTGCAGCATGTCCCGCCGATGACGCTGGTGCTGTTCCGGGTCGGCATCGCAGCTGTCGCGCTGCATGTGGCTTTCGGGCGAACGCACGGCTTCTATCAGACATTGACCAGCCGCTGGCGCGAACTCCTGATCATGGGCCTGATCAACAACGCCATTCCCTTCACCCTAATTTTTGTCGGCCAGACTGCGATCGGCTCCGGCCTGGCGTCAATTCTCAATGCCACAACGCCAGTTTGGGCCGTGCTGGTGGCGCAGGTCCTGACAACGGACGAAAAGATCACCCCCGCCAAACTGATCGGCTGTGGCCTTGGGCTTGCCGGCATGGTTCTGCTCATCGGCCCCTCGGCGTTGGGGCTTGCCGACAGCCCGCTCTGGGCCATGCTCGCCGTGATCGGTGCCGCCGTCTCCTATGGCTTTGCCGCCACCTTCGGCAAGCGATTCAAGGGGGTATCGCCGCGCATCACCGCCACCGGCCAGCTCACCGCATCAAGCCTCATCATGCTGCCTTTGGCGCTCATGGTTGATCGGCCATGGACGCTGCCGATGCCACCCATTGATGTGATTATGGCGATCCTCGCGCTGGCGCTAATCTCAACGGCCTTTGCCTACATCGTGTTTTTCCGGATCCTCAGTGTGGCCGGCGCCACCTCCGCTTCGTTGGTTACCTTGCTGGTGCCGCCCGCCGCCATTCTGCTCGGCATCCTGTTTCTCGGCGAAACCCTGTCGCTTACCGAAGCCCTTGGCCTGGGCCTGATTGCACTCGGCCTCTTGTCACTGGACAACCGGCTCGGCATAAAACGTCTGGGATAGGTCTGGAGACCTTTCCCGTCTATGGGGGGCAAGATGGACAACAACCGCATGATGAGCCTGGCAGCACTGGTCAAGGCGCGCGACGAGGGCAAGGCCGGGCCAGAGCTGATGGCAGCACTTTGCCGCGATGCAATTGCCCGCAAGGACGATCGCATCAAGGCTTTCGCCCATATAGCTGAAGCCCCGTCCATTCAAACGCATGGCCCGCTCGCCGGCGTTTCGATCGGGATCAAGGATATCATCGACACCTTCGATCAACCGACAACCTACGGCTCGCCCATCTATGAAGGACATCGTCCTCGCGTCGATGCGGCGATTGTCGACCTCGCCCGCAGGCGTGGCGCCACCATCATCGGCAAGACCGCCACCACAGAGTTTGCCTTTTTCAAGCCGGCGCAAACCGTCAATCCGCACAATCATGCCCACACGCCCGGCGGCTCCTCCTCAGGCTCCGCAGCGGCTGTCGCTGCCGGCATGATCCCCGCCGCCATCGGCACCCAGACCGGTGGCTCAGTGCTGCGCCCTGCCGCATTCTGTGGTGTCGCTGGATACAAGCCCAGTTTCCGCCTGTTGCCGACGACCGGCATGAAGCATTTCGCCCCGTCGCTGGATACCGTCGGCCTGTTTGCAGCCGGTGTCGATGATGTGGCTATGCTGGCGGCAATGCTGACCGGTCGCGATCTGGCCACCCTGCCGGCCGAGCAATCCGTTGACCCCACCAAAATTCGCGTTGGCCTCTATCGTTGTGGACAGCTCGAAGGCGCCGATCCGGCTATGCGCGAGGCACTGTCAAAAGCTGCTGACCGGGCCGCGGATGTCGGTTTCGATGTCGGAGAAATTGGCGAACCCGAAGCCATGGCACAAGCCCGTGAAGCCCATTCGATCATTCAGGATCATGAGGCGGGTCTCGCCTGCGGTCCCGATCTCGCCCGTTTCCGCGACCAGATGAGCTCTATTCTGGTTCAAACCATTGAACGCGGCCAGGCAATTTCGCCGTCCGACTACGATGAGGCCCGCAGGCATGTCAAACGTGGCCGCGCCGCTGCCCGCGCCTTGTTTGGTGAGGTCGATATCCTGCTCACACCCTCCGCACCCGGTGCCGCACCACTTGGCCTCGCAACAACCGGTGATCCGCGTTTCAACAAGCTCTGGACCCTGATGGGAACGCCAGCCATCAACATTCCGGGCTTTAGAGATGACGCCGGCATGCCGCTCGGCATCCAGGCCGTTGCCCGCTTCGGTCAGGACAAACTGCTGTTATCGGCGGCTTCGACCTTGGAAAAGGCGTTCAAGCTCTGAGTCCCGGTGTCTACGCGCATAGGCTGGTTCAATTGCTGTAATAATCCCAAACTGTTGGCATGAACTTGACCGTGCCGGGTCATGATTTCAGTCAAAATCAGGAGCCTGTTCAAGGCGAAAATGCGGCAGAGAAGCCTTATTTGTCTTCGCATACTTTCCACCCGGAGGGTGTAAGTGACACTTTCTTAACAGTTTATAAAATGCCTAATATACATATTATTTCAAGTTGTTGAGAATGCCACCAGGATAAATATGCCTCGTTTTAGCTGCACTGCAGCAACGATTTTGCTTTCCACAGAGCCAAAGCCATGACTATGATTTGGGCATAAACGCGATGGAGGACCACCATGGGATTTACGCAGTCGCTCAATGCCCTTGTGATCTGTGCAGCGTTCATATTTGTTGGAGCGATGCTCTTCATTTGACCTTGAAGTGTATTGATGAGTAGTCAAAAGTTTGAAGACGGGAGCATTTCGGTGCTCCCGTTTTTTTGTGATTACCTACCGACATACCGGCCTGATCAGGCAGCGGCACCGACCTTGCTAATGCATGTCGCATTCAAATGGATTCATTTGAACGACAATGTACATGCATCATTTCAAAGAGCTACAGCGTCCTTTGCGCATCCAATTGGATGCGCGGCGCGGTAGCACCGTCGCCACGCAGTCCCAGCATGTGGCAAATTGCATAGACCAGCTGCGCCCGGTTCATTGTGTAAAAATGGAAATCATCAATACCGCGCTCGACCAGGTCGTTGACCTGCTCTGCCGCAATTGCTGCAGCGACCAGTGAACGGGTCTCCACATCCTTCTCCAGACCATCAAACCGCCGCGCCAACCAGTCAGGGACCGACGTGCCGCAAAGCTTGGAAAACCGCGCCACCTGGCCAAAATTATGGATTGGCAGGATCCCTGGAACGATCGGGATATAGATCCCTGCGCGCCGCACCCGCTCGACATAGCGCTCATAAACGTCATTGTCGAAAAAGAACTGAGTTATCGCCCGCGTGGCGCCAGCGTCAACCTTGCGCTTGAGCATGTCGATGTCAGTGGCAAAATCCGTGCTTTCGGGGTGCCGCTCTGGATAGGCCGAGACCGAAATCTCGAAATCGGAGATAGCGCGCAGCCCCGCGACCAGCTCTGCGCCATTGGCGTAACCGTCAGGATGCGGCTGATAAGCGGCACCCACACCCTCCGGAGGATCGCCCCTGAGCGCCACGAAATGATTGACGCCCACTGCCTGGAATTCACGCGCCACAGCATCCACTGTGGCCTTGTCGGAGCCCACACAGGTCAGATGCGCTGCAGGTGCCAGTGCGGTTTCATTGCTGATCCGTGTGATCGTGTTCATCGTCGGCTGCTTGGTCGACCCGCCGGCACCATAGGTCACCGAGACAAAATCAGGCTCGAATGGTGCAAGTCGGCTGATGCTCTCCCAAAGCTGGGTCTCCATGTCGCCGTTCTTGGGCGGGAAGAATTCGAAGGACACCTTGATCCGTTCGGAAAGAGCTTCTGCGCTCGCGCGGAAGGAGCTGGTCATATCAAGCGGTTCCTGTACTGGAAGAAGTGGCATCGGAGGCAATCAACAGGCGCGGATCACGAGCCAGCCATATGGTGACTGTCAGCGCCCGCGTATCGCCAGTATCTGGTGGAAGGTCTACAATCTTCTCGACGGTCAGTCCGCATTGCTTAAGCCAGTCGGAAACCTGACGCTGGCTGAAGCCAAGCCGGGCATGCGCATGCTCAAGACGAAGTTCTTCATGGTCGTGCGCGGCGAAATCGACGATGACAACCCGCCCACCCGGCCTCAGCATACGCGCCGCTTCCGTGATCGCCGGCAGCGGGTCATGCAGGAAATGCAGAACCTGATGAATCGTCACCACATCGAAGCTCTCGCGTTCGAGTGGCAGATTGAAGATATCGCCCTGCCGCACCGAAGCATGAGTGATGCCGGCCTCATCAAGCTGGGTGCGGGCAATCGACAACATGCTGCGGCTTGAATCGATACCGATAGCCCGGCGATAGCGGTCGGCCAGCAGTTCCAGCATCCGGCCGGTGCCGGTGCCCAGATCAAGCAGCCCGTCAAATGGTGTGCGCCCGATCAGCTTGAGAATTTCCGCCTCAACCTTCTCGTCGGAGACGTGCAGGCTTCGCAGATCATTCCAGCTCTCCGCATTCGCCGAGATATAGGCCTCAGCCCGGCTGGCCCGCGCCTGCTTCACCGTCGCCAGACGCTCGGCGTCCCGCGCCAGATGCGCGTCCGATGAGGACGTTGCGTTGAGCGCCTGCTGCATCAGCTTGGCGCGCACGCCGTCGCGCGTCAGCCGGAAATAGGCCCAGGCACCTTCCTGGTAACGTTCGACCAGCCCTGCCTCACCCAACAGTTTGAGATGTCGGGAAATCCGTGGCTGTGACTGACTCAGCACCGCCGTCATTTCACTGACCGTCAGATCTCCCTGGCTCAAAAGCGCGATCAGCCGCAACCGTGTCGGCTCGCCGGCGGCTTTGAGAACCTCGACGCATTCCTCAAGAGTGAGGGGAGAAAGGGACAGCATTTAAAACCTCGAAAATGATATAAAGATATGTTTATGTCATTCGCAGGGTTTTGGCAAGAACAATGTCGCTGTGGCTAAATCAAATGTCGCACCGGCCATAGCAAGCCCGCGCCCGGATTAAGCCCGCTGCTGCCTAACCGGCAGGATAAATCCATTGTTCCCAAACATGTGCGGTCACCGCTTCGCCATTGGTGATCACGCCGGGCTTTTCCACCCAGGCCACAACGCCGCGGCGGCGCTTGGCGGCCTTGACGAAGGAAAGCGCCACAGACGTTTCATCCATATCTGGAAAATTCTTCGCAATCGCCGCACCGGCATAGCGGCATGGCCCGTTGTCGCCATCGATTCTCAGCGTCACACCGCCCTCGAAGAACAATTGTGTGCGCGGCGGCAGCATCGACAACAACGGAATGCCGTCGATCACCAGATTGGCGCCAATCCAGCCGGGCTCGATCCGGTCAATGCCCATCCCCGCTGCGGCGACCGCCAGTTCATCCGCTGCGACAACCGACAATTGCCGTTCGTTGCGCATCTCGGTGTCGCGCGTATACCAGGGTTCGCGGCTACCCGATTTGCGCGTCAGGCCGGCATGAAAATCATCCTTGATGCCCTCATAGCCCATCTCCAGCGAGGCCACGGCTTCAGTGAGGAAATCGCCTCCAAGGGCCGCCATCACCGCCGAGACCTGGCCCTTGATACGGCGCGCCGGAAGGATCTCGGGCAAGACAGGGTCATCGGCGGGAAACATCGGCAAGGTCATGGGTTGCTCCGGTGGTTCGTGTAAATGTCAGCCCCGCAATAACCCATGGCGCGTTGATGAACCAATCAAAATCCGTAACGTGGCCCTGCAGACTGTATCCTGACCAGGCACGGCTCGGCTTTCCCGAATGACAGACACCACATTGCCACCGCCCGGTGACACCCTCGTCGGCACACTGCCCGCATCCCCATTTAAAGAAAAGCGGCTCTAGTCGAGCACGCCTTCCGTCGAGAAACCGCAGACCTCTGCCATCTTCAAATAGGCTGCCGAGAACCCGCTCAGAGAGGCCGTGATCACCTCGTACCCAGGTCCAGAAACCGTCACATCAGCGTTACCGCGCATCGCCCTGAGGGCAAGAAGGTTATCTTGCTGGCCAACACGGCCAAATGCAACGGCAAACCCATCCTCGTCAAAAATGGCTTCAGCCGCGCTACCGATGACAGAACCATCATCGAAGGTGAACGAGATCGGATCGTCATTTTTCATCACCGTTGCGTATCCTCGGATCGCGCGCTCCTCCACCTGCACCTCCGGATAGCTGTAGGGAGGGCCGGCATCGCCGGAGAAAAATTCGGCCGAAACCACCGGCAGTCCATCTCCGCCGGTGAAAATGATGCATTGCTGGTAATCGTCTTCTTCAGACGGAACAAGCTCGACAGACACGTTCCAGTCCTTGTAGCTCCAGAAGTCCTGGGCCGAAGCCGTCTGCACCGTTGCCCCACTCAAGAGCAGGCATGAAAACACAATTCGCAAAGGGCGCATGAAAATTCCTCAATTTATCAACTGGCCATGACAATACCGCGGCCATCCGCCAAATTGAAACAGTGAAGCAACGGCAATGGCTTGCGCAAATTTCCTTTTCAACAAGCAATGACGCAAGGATTGGATATTCCAGCAGATGGCATCGGAGCGGCACCGGTTTTCGGCCGTGATTTGAGGCTCAGAGGCTTCATCATGCTGCCCCTCGCCAACAACCGTTCCCGAATACGCCGCCATTGCCACAGGGGCCCGTTCCAAACCCGGTCAGCCGCCGCCCTCGGACACCGTTTCGACCTCAGCTTCGAGATATGCTAGACTGGCAATGCGGGGGCGCGAATTCTCGATCAGGGAGAACATCCGGATGCTTGCAAGATCACACACCAGACCACTTGTCAGACTGACGGGCCTCGCAATGGCGCTCACATTCACCCACACCACCGCCCCGCTCGCCGCCGACCTGTCCTGCAACGGCCTGCTCGAGACCGGCCAGACCATGATTTGCTCAGGCTTTGAGCCCAACTGGGCGCTGGAGCTCAGCTGCGACGGCAACATGAGCGCCAGTTTCATCGACGCCTTCTCCGGCGACGGCATCCAGACCACGCCGGGCAGTGTCAGCTTCGCCACGGAAAATCCCTGGCAGCTTGAAACCAGCCATCCGGTCACCGGCGCAATCGCCTACACGCCAGGCGGCTGTACTGACGAAAGCGACGCGGTGCGCGACTTCACCTTCACGCCCACCGGCACACCCGGTCTGTCCGCTCCGTACTACCCGTTTTGCTGCCGGATCAAGTAACGTACATGCATCATTTCAAGAGGTTACAGAGTCCTTTGCGCATCCAATTGGATGCGCGGCACTGAAGCGATCCCAGCCGGAATGGGCCGGTCGCACAAGCTTTTGCAAAGAGGCCTGCACAAGACCCTCTGCATTGAGAGCCGCCGCGCGAAGAACACGCACGACGGCAATAACGGCTACTCGACGGTGATCGTAATCAGGTTAGACACGACAGGAGGATTGTGCGGAATGTGATCCTTGTCTGCGAGGACCAACTGCAGCGTATGTTCTCCGGGCGCAAGCTCAAGTGACGTTTCGGTCTGGCCCTTGCCGAAATGGACATGCTGCTCATCGGAGAGAATATTGGCATCCAGCTCATCGGCCCCGTCCGGACCTTCGCCCAGCACAGGCCGGTCGATAAAGAGATGGTGATGGCCGGTATTGGCCATCTCGGTGCCGGCGGGCGCCACTTCCATGCCCTCGATCCCGAATTTCACCATGACCGGGCTCTTGACGCTGGCGCCATCAGCCAGACCATCGAAAAACACCTTGGCGCCCGGTGCCGACGCCGTTTCCCCGGCTCCCGCTGCTCCGGCAGCCAGTACAAATGATAGGCCCATCGCCACAAGTAAATTTCTCATAATATTGCTTTACGCTCCCTGCCGGCTCACCCAATGCGACCGACGAACTCGGAATACCATCAAATTGCGCGCGGCGAAAAGCAATTCACCGCGGGTTTGAACATGGACGCCTGCTCACAAATCGAGCGAGGAGCCGTCCCAATTGTAGAACTGTCCCGTGCCTTCGAGCGTCAGGCCTTCGGCAATCTTGAGGATCCCGCCCGCACTGGTGGCAACATCGATATCGGCCCCCGGTCCGCCCATGTCGGTCCTTACCCAGCCGGGATGCAACATCGCAACTGCCACGCCCATCGGCTCGAGATCGGTCGCCAGCCCCTGCATCACCTTGTTGACCGCCGCCTTCGACGCCCGGTAGGCAATCCGGTCGGACTTGGCATGCGACAGGCTGCCCATCCACGACGAGACAGTGAGGATGCGCGGATTTGAGCTGCGTTTGAGATGCGGCAGGAAGGCCTGGCTCACAGCCAGCGGCGCCAGCGTGTTGATGGCGAATGTCTGCGCAAAGCCATCAAAATTCATATCCAGCGTGGATTGCCGCTCGGGCCCGATGCTGCCGGCATTGTTGATCAGGATATCGATCGGCTCACTAACACTGGCCGCAGCCGCGCGCACGGCCTCGTGGTCTGTGACATCAAACACCAGATTATGAAATTTCGGATGGTCGCAGATATGAGCCTCTGGATCGCTGACGACAGTCCGCGCCGAACCATAAACAGTCCAACCATTGGCCAAAGCCTGTTTGGCCATTTCAAGCCCGATACCACGATTGGTTCCGGTGATCAGGATGGTGGTCATTGGCAGTGTCCTTCGAAGGTCGAGAAAATTGGGGACATTTTACGTCTGCTCACCGCGTTCAAAGGCTGCGATGAGCAGAAAACAAACTGTCCCCAGGTTCCCTCTACCGCTTCAACGGCTTGTACGTCACCCGCTTCGGATTGACGCTGTCCGCACCGAGCCTGCGGATCTTGTCCTGTTCGTAATCCTCGAAGTTACCCTCAAACCATTCCACATGGCTGTCGCCTTCAAACGCCAGAATGTGGGTGGCCAAGCGGTCGAGGAACATGCGGTCATGCGAAATGATGACGGCGCAACCGGCGAAGTTTTCCAGCGCGTCTTCCAGCGCACCGAGCGTTTCGGTGTCGAGGTCGTTGGTCGGCTCATCGAGCAGCAGCACGTTGCCGCCGGATTTCAGAAGCTTGGCCAGATGCACCCGGTTGCGCTGACCGCCCGAAAGCGTGCCGACCTTCTGCTGCTGATCGCCGCCCTTGAAGTTGAAGGTCGAGCAATAGGCGCGGCTGTTCATCTCGTGCCGGCCCAACTTGATGATGTCATTGCCGCCAGAAATCTCCTCCCAGACGCTCTTGTTGCCATCCAGTGAATCGCGGCTCTGGTCGACATAGGAGAGCTGCACGGTTTCGCCGATCGTAATGGTTCCGGAATCAGGCTCTTCCTGGCCGGTGATCATCCGGAACAGCGTGGTCTTGCCGGCGCCGTTGGGGCCGATGACGCCGACAATACCGCCGGGCGGCAGCTTGAACGTCAGATCGTCGATCAGCAGCCGGTCGCCATAGGCCTTGGAAATGCCTTCCGCGTCGATCACCTGATTGCCGAGCCGCTCGCCGGTCGGAATGATGATTTGCGCGTTGCTGGGACTGCGGTCATTGGCGGCCTTGACCAGTTCGTCATAGGCGCGGATACGCGCCTTGGATTTGGCCTGCCGGGCTTTCGGCGACGAGGCAATCCAGTCCTGCTCGCTGCTGAGTGCCTTCTGCCGGGCGGCGTCCTCGCGGCCTTCCTGCTTCAGGCGCTTGCGCTTGGCTTCCAGATAGGCGGTGTAGTTGCCCTCGTAAGGAATGCCCTTGCCGCGGTCGAGCTCGAGAATCCAGCCGGTCACGTTGTCAAGGAAGTAGCGGTCATGGGTAATCATGATCACGGCGCCGGGATATTCCCGCAAATGCTTCTCGAGCCAGGCGATGCTTTCGGCGTCGAGATGGTTGGTTGGCTCATCGAGCAGCAGCAGATCAGGCTGCCGCAGCAGTAGCGCGCACAGCGCCACGCGGCGCATTTCACCGCCAGAGAGCGATTCGACCCCGGCCTCGGGCGGAGGGCAACGCAGCGCTTCCATCGCCATTTCCACCTGGCTGTCGAGATCCCAAAGGTTCTGCGCGTCGATGACATCCTGCAGAGCCGCACCCTCGTCGGCGGTCTCGTCGGAGTAATTCATCATCAGTTCGTTGTAACGGTCGAGCACCGCCTGCTTCTCGGCGACGCCTTGCATCACGTTGCCCAGCACGTTGAGGCTCTCGTCGAGCTTCGGTTCCTGCGGCAGGTAGCCCAGTGTTGCGCCTTCAGCCAGCCAGGCCTCGCCGGTAAACTCGGAATCGAGTCCGGCCATAACCTTCAGAACCGTCGATTTACCGGCGCCATTGGGCCCGAGAATACCGATCTTGGCGTCCGGGTAGAACGACAGATGGACGTTTTCGAGGACCTTCTTGGCGCCAAAGGACTTGTTGAGCCCCGCCATGTGATAGATGAACTGCCGTGCCACGATGCGCTCCAGACATGATTTGGATTGTTGACCGGTATCTATGCGAATTGGCGCGCGAGGGCAATGTTGCTGAAAAACACTTGTGTGTGGATAACGACAGCAGGGTCGAACGCCTGACCTTCCGGTCAAACCGGTCTGAATTGACGAGGTGAAGACAAGGCTGGCGCAATCATCAGCGTCGACAGCGCTTGCCCTGAATGAGGAAATCCATGTGACTCAGGCCCTGACCCAAGGCCAGTCGGGTAAGCGGATAGTGTGAACACATAAAAAAAGGGGCCTCGAAAGACCCCTTTTCTGAAAATATGCATGGCGTCTTAATCGTCGCTGCCACCATCGCTGTCGTGGTCACTGCCACCATCGCTGTCGTGGTCACTGCCACCATCGCTGTCGTGGTCATTGCCGCCATGGTCGCTGCTTTCGCCACTCTCATGGCCCGCGCCGTGGTCGTTGCCGGCCTCTGAATCCTTGGCTTCGTTGCCATTGTCGTCGAGATTTTTGGCGGAAACCATCTCAACGCCTTCGGCCTTGGCCTGACCACCGCGCAAGATATCACCAATCGAGAACGATGCGGCGGTGGCGGTATGCGACAGCAGCGTCCCGGCGGTGAGCGACAGGGCTGCGGCTGCGATAAGAATCTTGGACTTGGTCATGATGTGTCTCCTTCATCGGTCTGCGTTAATGCCCGATGAAGATGCCAGCCTCCCCATGACAGTCCCCTGACCGCTGTTGTCAGGTTCCTGTCATGTTTGAAATCATGCAGGAATATCGCAGGCAACGCATTCGTTGCCATTGTCTTCGACCTTCCTGACGGTGGGGCTGTTATTACGCCGCCAATGGCATGCTGTCTTTGGCGATAACGGCTTAGGCCGAGAAACTGACGGCAACGCCCTTCTTCCTGAAGTAGGACTGCATGATCTTGCGGCCCTGACGATTGGACTGCGCCAGCTTGCCGGGTTCAAACACGGCTTCCTTGACGCCTTCGCGCGCCATCGCGGCCTTGAGCGCGGAAATCTGGGCGTCCAGCTCTTCGTTATCGTTCTTGATCGACTCGTAGATATTGTCGATGGCTTGGTTCAGGGTCAAATCGCTCACGTGTCGGCACTCCATGGCTCGTTGGCACTCAACTAGAGCGGTTCATCTGGAAATGAAAGCCGTTTGATGGAATGGGTTTTGCATGTCCGCAAGAAAACCGCCGCCCGCGCGATGTCCCATATCGTGCAACTGTTTTGACGGCATTGGTGATTTGGCCGCCCCGCTGCAATCAAAGGGGCATGATAATTTTCCCGTCCACCATTCCAGAAGGGTCAGCGCAGGGCCGCGTGATCGATGCGGAAGAGCTGGAAGTCAGATTGCCGCGTAGGTGCGACTCGGATCAGTCCCGGCCAATCTTGGCCGGCAGACAGCGTTGCATACAGCGCCGTCCCCTCGTCCGCCGATCTGAGCTTGAACCGGCACACCGCCAAATAGTCGAATGGAGCAAGGGCTGAACGACGGAGATCGGGATCGACGGTCACGAAAGCCTCGAACATTCGTTTCATGCCGGGAGCAGCGCGATGAAAGGGCACATTGGCAATCGAAAAACCATCCGGCAGAACTTCAACAAGTGGCATCGAAAGGCCGAGAGGGATGGCGATACGGCCAGGCGCCACTGTGGACAGGACGGAAAAATCCTGCTCCTTGCATTCGTCGATACTCATGTAGTCAACGCTGTCGAATGACCGGTCGACTGGTGCCACACTGACATAGAGAAAGCCTGCCGTGCCGACGATGACGGCAACGGACCCGCCTGCCCACCGCCGCTGCAATCCAGTCTTTGCAGCAAGGAGATGCACAATTGCGGCAGGCAGGAACAACGGCACCAGAGCCGCCGGAAACCGGATATAGCGTGTCACGACAAGTGTGAGGACCAACGCCACCCCGGCAATCAGGAAGCTGATCAACAGCCCGGGATCCCGCTTGGCTCTGGCGGATACAAAAGGTACCGCGCAAACGATTATAATCGCCTGCAGCATAAGATGGGTCACGGAATCATAGTCGCCATTGCGGTAGAAGAAGAGGAAACTCTTCTCTTGCCAGATCCGGTTGAACCACAGCGTCCGGGACAACGGATCGATCACTTGATACGGCCCCTGGAGACACACCGGATAGAGCCAGGCGACTGCGACCAGGAGCAATACCATCGGCACGCCAAGCACCAGCAGCTTGACAGGAAGCGTGGCTGCGAACGCGGCTTTCGACGCTGCCAGCAGAATGAGCGACGCGCCGACCATCAGCACGAGATATGGTGCCGAAAACGCGTCGCATTGCGCCAACGTCACATTCGGCCCCAGAAAGGCTGCCGCACACAAAACGCTTGTTGCGAGCATGGCCGTGGCCGCCTCGGCAAGAACCTTCTCGGCCGCGCGCACTCCAATCAGAAAACAAACGACGACACCTGCAAACGCAATCACCACGAACGGCAAACATTCGAGCCCTATGACAATTGACAGGGCGCACCCTGCTCCGATCAGCCAACCGCCAGCCCGGTCCCAGCGCAGAAGCCCGAGCATGACAGCCATCATCGTGATGATTTGCAAATTGTGATGATCGATGCGGCCCGGGGCGAACTCAAGCACTCCGATAGCCATAAGCATCGTTGTCAGCAAAAGCACGAGGGCATAACGCGTAGCTGGCAGTTGAAATTCTCGGAGCAGCCGGTCAATGATCATGACGCTCAGACAGCTGAAAATCGCCAGCATCAGCGGCGGCCAGATGAGGAACGCCCAGTCGAGCGCGGCACCGGCCGGCATAAACAGTTCCAGCGTCCGGGCGAGCACCACATAAGGCAGGTCGATCAGACGCGACCACGGCGAAACATAAGGATCAGGCGTGGCGATCATCGGAAGTGTCAGGTCGAACCAGTGCCCACCCGACGACATAAGCGTACGGATCTGCAGGGCACGCATGCCATTGTCGACGTCGGTGTGGAAGATTTTGCCATCGGCAAAATCCGCCAGAACCATGATCAGCCCTGTCAGATAAACAATAAAAAACCGCGCACTGAAACCGAGGTCCACACCGGCGCGCTCGGGCTCCGTGCTGTCGGCTTCGCCACCAGACATGATCTCGTTTGCAGACATGGAGCAATCATCTCCCAAGCGCCTTGAAAATGAATTAATCGGCCGCGGCTATTTCCTTTCGTCAGCTCCGGCCTCGTTTACAAATTTGGCGGGGACACGGACATTCCATATCTCGGGCCGGGTGGCTCCTGTGTTTCAGGGCATTTCCGGGCTCGGGGTCGCTGCTCGAAAAGACGTCCCCTCTTTGGCATTCCAACTTGACGATCCGGCCTGTAGCCGATCATCTGGCCATCATGACCAATCAAAACTTCGCCCCTTTCACCCTCCAAAGCCCGACCGGCGCCAAGCTCGCCGTCCGGCATGTGCCGGCCCACGGCGCCGCCCGCGGCGTGGTGCAGATCAATCACGGCCTCGCCGAACATGCGGCGCGCTACCAGCGCTTTGCCCGCTTCCTGGCAGCGGATGGCTACCTCGTCTACGCCCATGATCAC
>Ga0163215_101197_pt1 | contig 18634 bp, 15 predicted proteins | sample SynspAceP_FD_185934 | JGI IMG/M metagenome (GOLD analysis project Ga0163215, IMG submission 185934) | Saline lake microbial communities from Ace Lake in Antarctica - Synechococcus sp. Ace-P (Hybrid Assembly) | ecosystem: Environmental > Aquatic > Non-marine Saline and Alkaline > Saline | place... | reverse complement strand
AGCCGCCTGTCCGGCTCGCTTTGCGACGCGATCATTACCCCGCAGCCCGGAAACATGACCTTCCCGATTGTCTCACGGCTCGCGGGTCCGGGACTGGTCGTGACCGAGAGCGAGGCGCTTCACGCTATGGCTCTTGCGTTTTCCCGGCTCAAGCTTGTCGCTGAACCCGGCGGGGCCGTCGCGCTCGCCGCCGCTCTGTTTCATACTGACGAGATCGAAGGCGAAGATGTAATTGTCACGATTTCCGGCGGCAATGTCGATGCAGCTGTGTTTCGCATGGCGTTGGATAAGTTTGGCGGATGACAGCTACGCTGACGCCCGATGCAGCTCGAAAATCCAATCGCGATTGCCGGTTTCGCTAACTCAGCCGGACACCTTCATCCTTGGCCTTGTGCCCGGGCTCAACGTGGATGATCACTTGCACGCCTTCCACTGCCTCCCTGAGCGCTGTTTCAAGGCGGTCGCAAATTTCGTGCGATTGCTCGACTGTCATCTCACCATCCACCACCAGATGAAACTCGACGAAAGACACCCTGCCCGCCATCCGGGTGCGGATATCATGAGCCTCGATGGCGCCATCGGCTTCAGCCTTGATGATCTGCTGGATGCGCAGCTCATCGGCGGGATCAATCGCCCGGTCCATCAGTCCGTCAACCGATGAGGCGATGACCTTCCAGCCCTGCCACAACACGTTGAAGGCCACGATCAGCGCCAGCAGAGGATCAAGCCGCGGCTGATCAAACGCCAGCGCAAGACCAAGCCCGGCGATCACGCCAACCGAGGTGACCACGTCCGAGAAGATATGATGTCCATCGGCCATCAGCGCAGGCGACCTGTGCCGCCGGCCAATGCGCAACAGCACGAATGCCCATACGCCATTGATCAGCGCTGCTGAGCCATTGACCGCGAGGCCCAGCATCGGAGCCTCAATGCGCTTGGGCGCCATCAGCCCGCCCACCGCCTCATTCACGATCAGCAGCGCCGCCACCACAATCAGCACGCCTTCGAGCACAGCCGAAAAATACTCAGCCTTGTGGTGACCGTAAGGATGTCCGGTATCAGCTGGTTTCTGGGCATAGCCGATGGCAATAAAAGCCGCCAATGCGGCAATCACGTTGACGATGGATTCAAGCGCATCTGAATAGAGCGCAATCGATCCGGTCAGATACCAGGCAACAAACTTCAGACCCATCACCCCGAAGGCCAAAGGAATGGACCAGAATGCCAGCCGTCTTATCGTCCTGGACGCATGCGGCACCTGTACTATCCCTGCAATGAAGCAATGTATGCGATGATCGCATCCAACTGTTCGGGAGTCGCAATGAATTCCGGCATATCAGGGTGACCAGAATAGATTCGGCCATCGGCAAACGCTTCCTCAAGCGCATCCATCGGGAAATTGTTGGACAGCAGGCGGAACGGTGGCGCCGACCTATGTGGGCTCGCATCGGTTTCGCCAACGCCATGACAATCGCCGCAATTCACCTCGACCAATTGCCGGCCCTCATCCAGGTTTTTGGAAGACTGGGCTAGCACCGGATCTGCGCCCGATACGAAGAAAAGCCCCGACGTAACGAGGGCTACCGCTGTCAAAACCAGTTTCACTCCGAGTTTTCGCATCAATCTGCTCCCACCTTCTTCCGTCGCGCCAAATGCGCCACCACGTTCTCTATCATCCGCATGCCTGCATCCTGACCCAATGTCATGATCGATTCAGGATGAAACTGCACTGCCGCGATTGGCAGACTTTCATGTTCGATCGCCATGATCACCCCGTCATCGGTTTCCGCCGTAACACGGAATTCCTTTGGCATTGTGGCATAATCGGCAAAAATCGAGTGATACCGCCCGACCGTCACTTCCTTTGCCAGGCCGGAAAAGATGATCCCGTCGGGCGAGACCCGGATCCGCGCAGGTTTGCCGTGAACCGGTACCGCCAGTTCCCGCAAGGTGCCACCAAAACTCTCGGCCAGCGCCTGCAGTCCCAGACAGACACCGAACACCGGAAGCTCGCGGGCGCGGATTTTCTTGATCGTTGAAGCGCAGTCAAAATCCTTGGGGCTCCCCGGTCCGGGGGACAGAACCACAAGATCCGGCGACACCCGGTCAAACACCTCGTCAGCCACCGGCGAACGAACGGTGGTCACCTTGGCCCCGGTCTGGCGGAAATAATTGGCCAGCGTATGAACGAAGGAATCCTCATGATCGACCAGCAAAATCGAGACTCCCTCGCCGACTTTCGCGGTTTCCCTGCCCTGAGTCCCTGCATTGCCCAACCGCGCGTCGCGGATCGCCGACAGCATCGCCGATGCCTTCAATTCGGTCTCGGCTTCTTCTTCCTCGGGGTTGGAATCATACAAAAGCGTCGCCCCGACCCGCACTTCCGCAATGCCGTCCTTGATGCGGATGGTCCTCAGCGTCATGCCGGTGTTCATGTCGCCGTTGAAGCTGACCATGCCGATGGCCCCACCATACCAGGCACGCGGGCTTTTCTCGTTGTTTTCGAGAAACCGCATCGCCCAGAGTTTCGGCGCACCGGTCACCGTCACCGCCCAGGCGTGGCTCAAAAACCCGTCAAACGCGTCCATGCCTTCGCGCAATCGGCCTTCGATGTGGTCGACGGTGTGAATCAACCGCGAATACATTTCGATCTGACGGCGGCCGATCACCTTGACCGATCCCGGCTCGCAGACCCGGCTCTTGTCGTTGCGGTCGACATCCGAACACATGGTGAGTTCGGATTCGTCCTTCTTCGAATTGAGCAGCTTGAGGATCTGTTCCGAATCCGAGATTGCATCCTCACCACGCTTGATCGTACCGGAAATCGGACAGGTCTCGATCCGCCGCCCATTGACCCGCACGAACATCTCCGGCGATGCACCGACCAGATATTCCTGATTTCCCAGATTGATGAAGAACGAATAGGGCGACGGATTGATCGCCTTCAGCCGCCGGCTGATTTCCGACGGGCGGGCTTCGCAACGCTCAAAAAATGTCTGCCCAGGGACCACTTCGAACAGGTCGCCGCACTTGAAGCTCTCCTTGGCCCGTTTGACCAGTTCTGCATATTCGCCCGGTGTATGGTCGCCGCGCGGAGGAACCCGGTCGGAAGGCTTGAACGGCTCCGGTACAATTGTCGCGTCTCGGCCCTCGGTGGTCACGCCGTCGAGGCTGAAATCATAGCGGTCGATCCAGGCCTTGGCTGCGTGATGGTCGACCACCAGGATCTCGTCAGGCAGAAACACCATCAGATCGCGCTGATCGTCAGGGCGCACAATCTTCGGCGGAACCGGATCGAACTGGAAGGCCAGATCATACCCAAACGCGCCGTAAAACCCGATATTTCCATCCTCGGAAGAGTGGAACAGGCCAACAATGTGCCTGAGCACAGAAAACACGGTTGGTGCGCGGGAGCGCTCTTCTTCTGAAAACACCCGGTCGGGCTCGGCGATGTCTATTTCAATTGTCCGTGCATTTTGCTCCGAAATCGAAAATTCAGCATGACCTTCCAGCCGGCCGGCAAGAATTGAAATCAGGGCTTCGCCACGGCCATTGTAGGCCTCGATGGTGAGCTTCCGCCCTTGTGAGGAAATCCCCAGCGGCGGATCAACAATGGCTGTATCCCAACGGGTATAGCGGCCCGGATACTCGTAGTTTGAGGAAAACACCGCACCGCGCCTGCTGTCGAGCGCATCAATGTAGCTCGAGATGGCATCCGCATAAGGCGTTTCGCGACGTCGCCGCGTCACCATAACCCCGCCGCGCGTCTGATATTGCGCTGCGCCGTCTGAAAGTACCGTCGTGCTCATTTTTCAAGCTCCGTTTGAACCAGTCCGGACTATCTCGTCCAGCGGGCCAAACAAAAAAGCCGCCGGACCTTGAGGTCCCGGGCGGCTTGTTGATCTCTAACGCGCATGCGTGGTCAAGGCCGCCTAGAAGCGAGCCCACCACCAATTGTTCTGTGTCACATGCATAGTCATGACAAAGCTCTTAGCGCAGGCCGGGAATTGCATCAAGAGGGAATGAATACTTCCGGCGTCTTCGCAACTGAGGAGCAGGTATTTGACTGGACGCCAAGCCCGACACCCCGTCCCGGTCGGTGTCCCTTAGTCATCCGCAAAACGTGCTGGAACCACGCGGCTCAGCGCTGCAATTATTGCGGGAACAGTATGATTCCCTCCGTCTATCCGGCGGCCGCGGATGCCTTGACATCGCGGTAACCCTATCCCACATTTGATCCATGAAGATGTACCGAACCTACATTACCCGTTTTTTCAGGGCCTTTCCCATCGCAGGAATTTACCCCCCGGTTCGGTGAACATCGCCCCCGAATCGCGGGGGTCGCAAGCGGATGTCCGGTCCTGTCTGACTGCAGTTCCAACACACAGCACATAACGGCGTAAAATTTCAAAACACCCGATGAAGATACACTCGTGTCAATGACGGCCGGGGCAAAACCAATGCGTGGACAATTCAATGCAGCAGAACAAGCGGCGCAAACCAAAAATCACGATCAGCCAGACTGATTTTGACCGGCTCAGCAACATTGCTGCGGCCTACGAACAACGCAACCCGGAGATCGCCGAGAGTTTGGCCGAAGAAATCGACCGCGCTCGCCTCGTCAGCGACAAGGCCATAGCTTCGACTGTTGTGCGTATGGGCTCCAAAGTGACCTATACAGTCGACGGCAATCAGAGCAAAACCGTCACTCTGGTCTATCCGGGCGATGCCAATATCGAAGACGGGCGCATATCGATCACCACACCGATCGGCACCGCCCTGATTGGTCTCAAGGCCGAACAATCGATCGATTACGCAGCACGCAACGGCCAGATCCATGATCTGACTGTGGTGGAGGTCAGTCAGCCCCGGCAGGACGCGCTGGCTCAATGACCAACAATGCGGATTAATCTTTTTCACATCCGCTCGGGGTTTTTCTTCCGTCCTGGACCCTAAGGTCCGGGGCGGAATTCCTCAGGCATCTTCCACATTGATGCGGCGCCAAATGGCTTCTGCAAAGGAATAGACCGCAAACAGAAAGAACCCCGTTCCGGTTGCACCCAGCAGCCAAACACCGAAAGGGAGCCCCGCAATGAAGTCCAGCGCATCGGCAAGTCCGGCCCGGCCCTCCTGCCCCGCAAGCCCATGCTGCAACAGCAAGAACGCAATGATGAAAAAGATCAGTCCGCGCGCGCACAATCCACCAATGGCCGCCAGATCGATCCACCATCCGACCATAGGTGAAGCCTGGATATGATCGCGGTATTTGCGGCTGATTGCCTTCCAGATATGCGCTCCGCCAACAATGGCGAATATCAAGCTCAGGATGAGAGACACCGGTCCGGCACCGATGAAGCTGGCGGCCGTGCGGGCGAACCCGTCACCGGAGCTGTTTCCGGAGGAGAAGTTGACGCCCCACCAAAGTGAAAACGCGTAAACCATCAAAAAGCCGTAGGTCGTGGCTGATCCAAGCAACCCGGCCCGCACCGCCAGACCCGTAGGTTTGATCCCATGACTATCTGTATCAAACAGCGCCTGGACGATGCGTCCACATGCAATAGCCGGCAAGGCTGACAATGAGCAGCGGCGTAAGCACCGCACTGGCAGTCGACTGCGTGATGAATCTGATCGCATCCTTGGCGTCGCCACCACTGCCTGTGGTCAGCGCCGCGCTGGCAATGAAGAACGCCAGCACGAGATAGACCACCCCTCGCGCGCCATAGCCTAACCGTGCAAAAGGCTTGAACCAGTCATGCCAGGTCATTTCGGCGGGGATTGATCCAGCCATAGCGCCGTCCTCCCCTTGCGTCTTTGCAGCATATGGAAAACCAGCCATGAGAAACTCGCCCAGGCAGCGCCCAGCGCCCAACCGGCGGCAACATCGCTTGGCCAGTGCACACCCAGATAGACCCGGCTGGCGCCAACCATCACGGCAACGAGCACCGCGACGCCGAGCACATAGACCCGCGCCTGCCGGTTTTCGAGATAGCCGATCACGATGGCTGCAAGCGTCAGATAAGCCACCGTTGTTACCAGCGCGTGCCCACTTGGGAAACTGGCGGTGTGAACCGCATCGAGATGATCAACCAGATCCGGTCTTGGCCGCGCGTAGTATTGCTTGAGCGTCTGGCTCAACAACGCCCCGGACCCGACCGAAAGCATCACATAGACTGCCGCGCCATAGCGCTTTGTAACGATGAAGAAGCCCGAAACCACTGCGAGTGTCAGCATGATCAGCGGATACCCTCCGATCGCAGTGACCTCAAGCGCGGTCTCCTGCAACCAGCCCGGGCCCAACAATCTGGACGGATCACCCGGGACCCTCAGCATGAGAAGCAGCGTTTCGTCAAAATTTCGGATTTCGCCTTCAGCCATCTCATCGGCAATCTCAATGAAGGCATAGACTCCCAGAGTCAGAATACCGAGCAGCAGCACCGGCAGGCGGTTGGCGTTGCCGTTCTTCAGCCCCCGGACCAGCCAGTCCCTCAGTGTTTCCGAGATCTTTCTGTCAGCCATGCAATTCGTCGCCCCGTTTTTCAGTCATTACCATGAACCCGCGAAACGCAGCTTCGTTCCACAAATTGCGTTCCTATCTCTCTCGAGCATTACAAATGCGTAATCCGTTCGACATCGCGCGGAAAGGTGCAAAGCATCATCGTGGGCACATCCAAATTCATTGGACCAACCACAAAGGGGAACACCGTGGACCGCCCACTCTCATACCTGCTTATCGCCGGGGTCACCATTGCCGGTATTGCCGCAAGCGCGTTTGCAGCCGAGGCCGCGTCGGGATCAGTCTCGGTCACCAAAAGCCGCGGTAAGATCTGCATGACGTCGAACGGCCTGCCCGACCATTCCACCGGCAAATTTCCCAATTCCGGCAATCCCAACAGGATTGCGGCACAATTCATCGAGGTCTGCGTTCCGGAAAATCCGGTCAAAACCTCACGCGCAACTCAACTGCGCGGCTCAACCGGCTTCGCGCTCAATGGCGTCATGATCCGTCCGGGCACTGCCGATTATTACGATGCTTCATCGCCAAGAGGCTTCAGCCGCAACCGCTCGTCGGGCTGGCTGCTTGACGGCAAGGGCGCCGGCTCGATGCTGGGCCTCGACCGGAACAACGCCCATGTCGATCATCGCGGACTGTATCATTACCACGCCAAGCCGACCGGTTTTCTCAAAGGCAGGAATTCTACACTGGTCGGCTTCGCCGCTGACGGCTTTGAGATCCACTATGTCGGCTCGAGAGCTAAATCCGGTTACACGCTCAAAGCAGGAAAACGCAATGGCGGTCCCGGCGGCAAGCATGACGGTACCTATGTGCAGGACTGGCAATACACTGGCGGGTCAAGCAAGCTCGATCAATGCAATGGCGGAACGCTGAACGGCAAGTTCGTCTATTTTGTCACCGACAGCTATCCCTATCTGCCGCATTGCGCCTGGGGCAAGGTTGACAGGGGTTTCGGAAGGCCCTGACTCAAACGCGCCCCGTGTCCGGATTGCCTGCCGCGATCCGGACACGTTGCTGTTTGGCTTTGCCGACCCCATGTGAAAGCGAGAACGGTTGATCCTCATCAAGGATGCGAAGCCCTGCTGGGCCTATGAATGATCGACCGCACTCATGTTCACCGTCAGGCAAGGAGAAATCCAATGGATGATCAGAACAGCAAGACAAAGAGAACCTTCACCGAAGAAATCGAAGTCATGGGCAGTCAGCTTATTGAGCAGGTCAAGGACTTGCTCAAGCAGGGCAATGTCCGGCAATTGCGCATCAAGACGTCCGACGGCGACATTGTGCTGGAAACGCCATTGACCTTTGGTGTGGTCGCCGGCGGTGCCGTCGCACTCGCAGCCCCTTGGCTGGCCATCCTCGGCGCCATCGCCGCTTTCGTCACCCATGTCAAAGTGGAAGTTGTCCGCGAAGTCGATGATGCAGATGACGCCGCGGCGGTTACCCCGGTGGATGAGCCTGCTGCCAAACCCGCGACAAAGCCGAAAAAGACGACAAAACCCAAGGCCGCGAGCAAGCCAAAATCGACATCGAAAGCAAAACCTGCCGGCAAGACAAGCTCATAGGATGAGCGCGCCACGGGAGACGCTGGTGCTGTACCGTCATCAGACTGAAACCTGCCACATTTAAGTCTCGGCGTAGACTGTTGGCATGTCGGCGCGGCATTGCGGCCACCCAATCCGCCCGGAAGGAACACTGTGAGCGACCATACCGACACTCATGCGCTGCAACCCCAGAGCGCCCCCAACGCGGAGCAGATTGCCGCCTGCCGCACCCTGCTTGACCAGCATATCGCCCAGATCGATACTGACAGTACGGCCATCTTCGCTGACTGGGAGACGGAAATCGAACGCCCCGAATTTCGTACCGGCGCGAAGAATCTCGCCTGTTATCTGGCCGCCCGCCAATATGATATGACCGGCCTGCAATCCAGCCTGTCGGTTCTCGGCCTGTCATCGCTGGGACGCTCGGAATCCCATCTTCGTCAATCGCTGGCCGCCGTGGGCGCAACGCTTGACGGCTTGGCCGGCCTGCCCGCGACGTGGCCTGAACCCGCCGCCCTCAACGCCGGTCTGGAACAGATAACCGCAGATCAGAGGCTGTTTTTCGGAGACTACCCGGGCGAGCGCAACACCCGTATCATGGTGACCATGCCGACGCAGGGCGCCACCGATCCTGGTTTTGTCGAGGGACTGCTGGATGCCGGCGCCAGCTGCTTCCGCATCAACTGCGCCCACGACGGACCCGAAGTATGGTCGGAGATGATTGAGAACATTCGCACTGCCGCACTGAAGGCTGGCAGGCAATGCCCCGTGCTGATGGATATTGCCGGGCCGAAATGCCGGATTGAAAGCATCGAAAAGGGCAAGGCCAAACGCCTCTTTCGCGGTGATCGATTCCGGCTGCTGGTCAAGCCGGGCGGCAAACACAAGCGTCTACCATCGATCACCATCAGCTTTCCCGAAGTCATCGCCAAGCTGCAGCCGGGTTTCCAGGTCTGGATCGATGATGGCAAGATCGGCGCCCGTGTAATCGAGCTCATTGACGGTGGCGCGATTTTGGAAGTCACGGTGGCTTCCGACAAAGGCCAGAAGCTCAAGCTTGAAAAAGGGATCAACTTCCCTGCCGTTGATCTGGACATCGACCACCTGACCGCCAAAGACCTAGCCATTCTTCCCTTTGTAGCTGCCAATGCCGACATCGTTGGCTGTTCCTTTGTGCAGCGCCCGGGCGATATTCGCGGCATGATGGCTGCGCTCAGGCAACATCGTGGCGACAGGCCGCCGCAGCCATTGCTGCTGAAAATCGAAACCGGGTTGGCGGTGCGCAATCTGCCGCGGATGATCGTGCAGGCGGGGGCGCATCAGCCGGTCGCCGTGATGATTGCCCGCGGCGATCTGGCCATGGAAGTCGGAACCGAGCGCCTGTCGGAAGCGCAGGAGGAAATCCTCTGGCTCTGCGAAGCAGCGCACATACCGGTGGTATGGGCGACGCAGGTGCTCGAAACGCTGCTCAAGACCGGTGCACCCTCTCGCGCCGAAGTCACCGATGCCGCCATGGGCCAGCGCGCCGAGTGCATCATGCTCAACAAGGGGCCGTACATTGCCGAGACAATCCGTTTTCTTGCCGGCATCCTGCACCGCATGGACCGGCACCAGTTCAAGAAATCAGCTCGGCTGTCAGCCCTGACATCCTGGCGCGGTCCGCAACCGCTTTGACCGGGCAGGTTGGTATCTATGTGCCATCAAGTACGATCTCGCAGTTTGTTCGGCGCTTGATGCATCTTTCTGGCGTTTCGCGCGTTGTCTCTGCGAACAACGCTTTCACCGAGCGCACAGGGACAGTCGGAACGGGGAAAAACCGATGGACAGCATCCAGATCACTCTCGCAATCGCTGCCGCGACATTCGCCGCAGCAGTGACATTTGCCAAAGCCAATGCCGGCCCCATGGATCCGGCTTCCATCAACGCCGCAACCTTTTCAGGCGAGCAATTGCCGCAAGGTCAAAGCCCGCTTGCTGTTCGCCTTCAGATCCTGCTCGACCGGGCCGGAGCCTCGCCGGGCGTTATCGATGGCTATTCCGGTGAAAATGTCGAAAAGGCAATCCGCGGATTCGAGCAGGTCAACAAGCTTCCCGTCGACGGCCAGCTTGATCCAATGGTCTGGGACACCTTGCAGGCAATGGGCAGCAAGGTGATCGTCACTTACACGATCACCGATGAAGACACCGCCGGCCTTTCTGCTGATCTTCCCAAGGATTACGCCGAACTCGCCAAGCTCGAAAGCATCGGCTTCACCAGCGTTAAGGAGAAGCTCGCCGAACGTTTCCACATGGATATGGAGTTCCTCGCTGAGCTCAATCCCGACGCAGCATTCACCGCAGACGAAACAATCTTCGTGGCCGACCCCGGCACCGATCAGGAGGCACAGGTCGCAACCCTCGTCGCTGACAAGAGCGAAGCGCGGCTGCTGGCTTACGACGCAACCCAGACGCTGATCGCGATCTATCCGGTGACCATCGGCAGCTCCAGCACCCCCTCCCCGACCGGCACCCACAGTGTTACAGCTGTCGCCATGGATCCGACCTACAGTTACAATCCGGACAACTTCGTCCAGGGTGACAACACGCAGCCGCTAACCTTGCCGCCGGGGCCGAATGGTCCGGTCGGAAACGTCTGGATTGACCTGTCCGAACCGACCTACGGAATTCATGGCACAGCGGAACCTTCCAAAATCGACAAGACAAGCAGCCACGGTTGCGTCCGCATGACCAATTGGGATGCGAGGGAACTCGCCCACATGGTCAGCAAGGGTGTTTCCGTCGAGTTCAGGGACTGATGGCGATGCGGCGGCTTCTCGTTCTGCCGGTCCTGATCGCGGTCTGCATGGGGCTTGAACTCCCCGAAAACGGCCCGCTTCCACAAGCAAATCCGCAGCTGCAGCAATCGCTTGAAAAAACCGTGCCGGTTCCCGCACCCAGCCCCTCAACCGAAGCGACCAAACCTGCCAGCAATACCGATGCGGACGAGCCCCGTCCCGAGACAGAAGCCGCCAGCACCCCATCTAACGAAAAGACCGCGGACACAACAGAAGACCCAGCACCGCTGCCGGCCATTGCCGCCCCGAAGATCGACGAAACCGCACTCGCCCATTGCGAAGCGCAACTGCGCAAGCTGGGCGCGGTGTTCGAGCGGCAGGATCCCTTGCGCGGCGAAAATGGTTGCGGCATTGCTGCGCCCTACAGGATCGAGCAGATCGTCCCTGGCGTCAGTCTCTCGCCCGCCTCGCAACTCCGCTGCCAAACCGCGCTCGCGCTTGCAACCTGGGCCGACGAGGTGGTTGTTCCCGCGACATCAGCGCTTCCGGACAACGTGCGCCTCAAAGCCATCAATCACGGCTCGACCTATGTCTGCCGCCGTCGCAACAACCTGCCCACCGGAAAAATGTCGGAGCATTCGATCGGCAACGCCATCGACATTGCCGACTTCGAATTTGTCGGACGAAAGCCCATCGGCATTTCACCGCGCAAGGGCGACGGCAACATTGAAGAAGCCTTCCAGCGTGCCGTCCGCGGCGGCGCCTGCCTGCATTTCACCACAGTGCTTGGCCCCGGCGCCAACGCCGCGCATGCCGACCATCTGCATCTCGACATCATCAAGCGCAAACGCGGCTACCGGCTTTGCGAATGATTTGGGGCCTGTCACACCGCCATTTGCTGGCAGCGTGGCAGGCCCGCACCTCAGGTGTTGATTCTAGAACAGACCCTCGATCTGGCCTGCTTCGTTGAGATAAATCTTCTCCGACGACGGGGTTCTGGGAAGACCCGGCATGGTCATGATCTCGCCGGTGATGACGACGATGAATCCTGCGCCGGCAGACAGCCGTACTTCGCGTACGGGTACGGTGTGACCCGTCGGCGCGCCGCGCAAATTCGGGTCGGTGGAGAATGAATACTGCGTCTTGGCCATGCAGATCGGCAGATTGCCGTAGCCCTGCCCCTCCCATTGGCGGAGTTGCTCACGCACCGACTTCTCTGCCGTCACCTCGCCTGCATGATAGATCGACTTGGCAATGGTCTCGATCTTTTCGAACAAAGGCATCTCGTCGGGATAGAGCGGTGCAAACTGGGCTTGGCCGGATTCGGCCAGTTCAACCACCTTGTTGGCCAGATCCTCGATACCGGCCGAGCCCAACGCCCAGTGCTTGCACAGGATCGCTTCCGTTCCCAGCGTTGCGACATAGTCTTTCACTGCCTGAACCTCGGCCTCTGTGTCCGAGACAAAATGGTTGATTGCCACCACCACCGGCACACCGAATTTCTTCACGTTCTGCACGTGACGGCCAAGATTGGCGCAGCCCTTCTCGACGGCGGCGACGTTCTCGGTTCCAAGATCGTCCTTCTTGACGCCACCATTCATCTTCATCGCCCGCACGGTGGCGACGATCACGGCTGCATCAGGCTTCAACCCGGCCTTGCGGCACTTGATGTCGAAGAATTTTTCCGCGCCCAGATCGGCCCCGAACCCGGCTTCGGTGACGACGTAATCGGCCAGCTTCAGGGCCGTCGTGGTGGCCACCACCGAGTTGCAACCGTGCGCAATGTTGGCGAACGGTCCGCCATGCACGAAGGCCGGATTGTTTTCCAGCGTCTGCACCAGATTGGGCTGCATCGCGTCCTTGAGCAGCACCGTCATCGCGCCATCAGCCTTGATATCGCGACAGTAGATTGGCGTCTTGTCACGGCGATAAGCCACAACGATTGCCCCCAACCGCTGCTGCAGATCTTCGAGATCCTTGGACAGACACAAGATCGCCATGACTTCCGAGGCCACAGTGATGTCGAACCCGGTCTGGCGCGGAAAGCCGTTGGCGACACCGCCGAGATTGACCACGATGTCGCGCAGCGCCCGGTCGTTCATGTCCATCACCCGGCGCCAGACGATGCGGCGTGCGTCGATGTCCAGCTCGTTGCCCCAGTAGATGTGGTTGTCGATCATCGCCGAGAGAAGATTGTGGGCGCTGGTGATGGCGTGGAAGTCACCGGTGAAATGCAGGTTCATCTCTTCCATCGGCACCACTTGCGCCATGCCGCCTCCGGCAGCCCCGCCCTTCATGCCGAAATTCGGCCCCAGCGAAGCTTCGCGGATGCAGATCATCGCCTTCTTGCCGATGCGGTTGAGCCCATCACCCAGCCCCACCGTGGTGGTGGTCTTGCCTTCGCCCGCCGGCGTCGGATTAATCGCGGTCACCAGGATAAGCTTGCCGCTGGTCTTGTCTTTCTGTCGGGCGATGAAATCGGCAGACACCTTGGCCTTGTCGTGCCCATAGGGAACCAGGTCTTCCGACGGAATACCAAGCTTGTCACCTATCTCCATGATCGGCTTCTTGGTCGCCGCACGGGCAATCTCGATATCGGATTTGTACTCGGCCATTGTGTCGTTTCCTCTTCCCGACGTAGCCGCATCTCCCGCACGGCCTTTGCCGATGAATAGAACCCGAAAGTGCAGTCCATGCTTGCATGAAACGGGACGCCCGATGCGCCAATTGCGACACGCGGGCCGCCGGATCCCACAACGCAGGGCTCAAGTGCCGCCGAGGCAAGATAATTTACCTGAGCGGCACCTTTTTACTGTGGCTGGCTCGAGAAAAATCCATACCCTAATGCCTCACCGGTCTTGGCGTTTATGTTCTCGAGCAGTCCCCAAAAGGACTACAAGCCCTCACCCGTCCGCCATCGCAATCAGCCCGGCATTGCCGCCAGCAGCTGCGGTGTTGACCGATACCACTTGCTCGACCGCAAAGCGCATCAGATAATGCGCTCCACCAGCCTTGAAGCCGGTGCCAGACAGGCCAGATCCGCCGAACGGCTGGGTGCCGACCACGGCGCCGATGATGTTGCGGTTGACATAGACATTACCGGTATCGAGCCGGTCGATCACCTTGCGCACCGTCGATTCAATGCGGCTTTGGACGCCCAAAGTCAGGCCAAAACCGGTGGCGTCGATGGCGTCGAGCACCGCATCGAGCTTCTTGGCCTTGTAGCGGATCACATGCAGCACCGGGCCGAAAATCTCCCGGTCAAGCGCGCTGGCATCTTTCAACTCAACGATATGCGGGGCAAAGAACAGCCCTTCATTCGGCACATCTCCGGCATAGGTCAGCTTTTGGGTCTTGGAGATCGTTGCAATATGCGCCGCCAGCATGTCGCGCTGTGCTTCATCGATGACCGGGCCGATATCGGTCGATGGTTTCGACGGGTCACCGAGTTTGAGTGCGCGCGCAGCCCCTTCGATCATCTCGAGCATCTGATCGGCAACGTCCTCCTGAACGAACAGCAATCTCAGCGCCGAGCAGCGCTGCCCGGCAGAGCGGAAGGCCGACATCACCACATCGTCGGCCACCTGTTCGGCCAACGCGGTGGCGTCGACAATCATCGCATTGAGCCCGCCGGTCTCGGCAATGAACGGCACGATCGGCCCGTCCTTGGCGGCCAGCGTCCGGTTGATGGCGCGCGCGGTCTCGGTAGATCCCGTAAAGGCCACGCCGCCAATCTTCGGATGCGAGGTCAGCGCAGCGCCGACATCGCCTTCGCCCGGCAGGCACAACAGCACATCTTTTGGCACGCCCGCCTCATGCAGCAGAGCAATCGCTTCATGCGCGACCAGCGGCGTCTGTTCGGCAGGTTTTGCGATCACCGCATTGCCTGCAGCCAGTCCCGCTGAGACCTGGCCAAGAAAAATCGCCAGCGGAAAATTCCACGGCGAAATGCAGACAAACACGCCGCGTCCGCGCCAACCCATCCGGTTTTCCTCACCAGTGGGGCCGGGCATCGGCTGCAATTTGGCAAACATCTCGCGCGAGCGGTCTGCGTAATAGCGCAGGAAATCCACAGCCTCGCGGATTTCGGCGATGCCGTCATCGAGCGTCTTGCCGGACTCGGCCGCCAGCAGCGCCATGAAACGGTCGCGCCGCTCCTCGAGCAAATCGGCTGCCCGGTCCAGCGCCGCCGCGCGGATGCCGGCATCGGTGCGCGACCAGGTCTTGAAACCCTGCATGGCAATGCCAACCGCCTTGTCGACGTCCTTCGGATCGATAAACCGCACCGTGCCGACGACTAGTGTGGGATCGGAGGGGGATCTCACCTCCTGCGCCGCACCACCTTTCAGTCCGGGCGCGCGAGGACCCGCATCGACTGTTTCGCCGGACCGCTGCATGCCTTCCAACAAAGAGGCAAGCTGAAACCGGTCACCGAATTCGATACCGCGCGAATTGACCCGGTCGGGATAGATCGCCAGCGGCAGAGGAATCTGGCTGTTGCGCGCCGATTGCCCCCTGGCCAGTCCAAGCTTGGTGTCCGGGCGTTCCAGAAGCGAGGTGATCGGAATCTTCTTGTCCCCTGCCACCGCCACGAAGGACGAGTTGGCGCCATTCTCCAGCAGTCGGCGCACAAGATACGCCAGAAGATCGCGGTAGCCGCCGACCGGCGCATAGATGCGGCACGGTACGCGGTCATTGCTCTTGCTCAGGCAGTCATACACCACCTCGCCCATGCCATGCAGGCGCTGGAACTCGAAGCCGCTGCGATCCTCGGCCATCTCGATAATGGTGGCGACAGTCAGCGCATTGTGCGTGGCAAATTGCGGATAGATGACATCGCGCAGGTCGAGCAGCTGACGCGAGCATGCAAGATAGGAAAGGTCGGTCGCAGCCTTCCGGGTGAACACTGCATAGCCTTCCAGCCCGCGTTCCTGCGCACGCTTGATCTCGGTGTCCCAATAGGCACCCTTGACCAGCCGCACCATCATCCGCCGGCCATGCTTGCGGCACAGCCCGGCGATGTGGTCGATTACCTGCGGCGCGCGCTTCTGGTAAGCCTGAATGGCCAGTCCGAAACCGTCCCAGTCCGCGAGCGACGGGTCGGCGAAGGCACGGTCGATTACATCGAGCGACAATTCCAGCCGGTCGACTTCTTCGGCGTCGACGGTGAAATTGAGATCATGGGCCTTTGCCATCTGTGCGAGAGCGACCAGATCAGGCACCAGTTCCTCAAGCACCTGCTCGCGGTGGGTGGCAACATAGCGCGGATGCAACGCCGAGAGCTTGACCGAAATGCCGGGACGGTCGGGCAGCTTGCGCCCAGTCGAAGTCTTGTTGGCGGCTCTGCCGATGGCTGCGATCGCATCGGCATAGGATTTGAAATAGCGCTTGGCGTCTGCGTGGGTTCGGGCACCTTCGCCGAGCATGTCATAGGAGTGACGATAGCCGCGCGTCTCGTTCTTGGCAGCGCGCCCCAGCGCGTCCTGAATGGTCTCGCCCAGCACAAAATGATGCCCGAGAAACCGCATCGCCTGCCGTGTTGCGGTTCTGACCGAGGGCATACCCATGCGCTTGACCAGTCCGCGCATCACCCCTTCGGGCGTCTCGCCGGGCTTGATCACCCGGGCAGACAGTCCCAGCGCCCAGGCAGAGGCTGCAACAAACCAGGTGTCGCCGTGGGTTTCGTGTTCGCTCCAGCCGCCTTCTTTGAGCTTGTCCTCGATCAGCCGGTCCTGAGTCAGCGCATCAGGAACCCTGAGCAAGGCCTCGGCCAGCACCATCAGTGCCAGGCCTTCCCGCGTCGACAGCCCATATTCGCGAAGGAAATCCTCAACCCCGCCCATCTGGCCTGAATCGGATCGGATGGCTTGAATGAGCTTGGTAGCGCGTGCATCAATCGCCCGTTCCTGGGCGCTGCTGAAGACAAGACGTTGGCTGAAATCGCGGATCAGGCGATCATCATCTGGCGCGTGTGAGGCATGGAAAGCAGTGAAAACTGACGTGGTTGTGGCGGTCATGGCAATCTCCCCGTGATTGAAGCAACATAACCCTTGATTAGTAGCGTTTCTCTCTATATTTTTCCTTTCAATTAGACTTCTTCTCTACAAAAATTAGGTTTCAGGGGGAATAAATGAAGGGAATTGACCGCATTGATCGAAAGATCCTTCGCGCCATGCAAGACAATGGCCGGCTGACCAATCTTGAATTGGCCGACAAAATCAGCCTGTCCCCCACCGCTACTGCCGAACGCCTCAAACGCCTGAACCGCGACGGCTACATCCAAGGCTACACCGCCAAGCTGTCGCCGGAGAAACTTGACCGGGGCATGCTGGTCTTTGTTGAGGTCAAACTCGACCGGACAACACCGGATGTATTTGATGCATTTTCCCACGCCGTTAGCAAATCGGATGATGTTATGGAGTGCCACATGGTCGCCGGCGGCTTTGATTATCTCGTCAAGGCCCGCGTCAAAGGCATGGAGGCATACCGCAGCTTTCTTTCGGATATTATTCTGTCGCTCCCAGGAGTTCGCGAAACCCACACATATCCGGTTATGGAAGAAGTCAAAAACACCGGAAAACTTCCAGTCTGATTGTTTCATTACTATACCCGGAATAATCTCTTGCATCGGGTTGCTTTAGCCCCACAAGTGTCATCAACTATGCGAAACCGTGCTAGATGGCGGTGATCTGACGTAACGGAAAGCTTGAGTTGCATCCCATGACGGACCGCTGCTGATGATAAGCCAGGACACTCTTTTCAGCGGCCTGAGTGCGATCCGGACCGAGATCGAACTCGCAGATTTTTTACATAAGCTTGCTGATCATTTCGAATTCACCGGATTCCTGCTTATCACCATCCCTGCGGTGACTGACGAGCAGCTTCGGGCTCGGATCGTACTGTCGGATTTGCCCCGCGGGATGCTTGAAGCCTACGATGAACTTGGTCTGTTGAAAAACTCGCTGATCTTTGAAAGATTACGACGCTCAACGGTCCCGGCCAGTTGGAGCATAGAGACTTCAAACGGTAACCGCCCTTCTGAAGAGGCCAAAGCCGCTGGTCGGCTTTTTGCAAGCTACAACATAACGAGAAGCGCATTTTTTCCCGTTCATGGGGCCGGTGGCGCCCGCGCTGCATTGGGATTTCTGGGCAACCGGAAAGACTTGACGCACACGGAGCTGGGCGACCTCGGAATGTTCGCCGCGCACGCCTATGACATCTACTCGACCTTGAAAGACACTAACAAGGCACCTGAATGCCTGTTGACTCCGCGCGAACTTGAAGCTCTGCACTGGGCAGCCAACGGCAAGACATCCGGCGAAATCGCGTCCATTCTCTCATTGTCCGATCACACCGTGAACACCTATATGAACAACGCCATGCGCAAGCTTGATTGCGTCAACAGGGTCCAGCTTGTCGCCAAAGCGCTTCGAATGCACCTTATTTGCTAAAGCCGCATCCCGCCTGAATGAAATCCATTGGGAACCGGAAACTTTCGATCTGGCGAGGCTATGTGACGCAAGCACCGCGCATCCTGGCACATACCGAAGCAATTGCTATGTTAATAGCATCAGATTGCATTCGATTGCTTGGCATTGCCGGCAGTCCGACCGGCAATGCCCTCCAGTCGAGGCAAACCCTCAGCGGTCCAGAATTCCGCGGATTTCCACCAGATTTGAGCGAAACCTGAGCACATAAAAACCCATCGTCGCCAGATGCGTCGGCATGATCCAACCGCTTTCATTACCGTTGGAAATAACCATCGGCTGTATCTTCAACGCCGATGACAACTGCTCATCCATA
>Ga0163215_101194_pt1 | contig 18701 bp, 17 predicted proteins | sample SynspAceP_FD_185934 | JGI IMG/M metagenome (GOLD analysis project Ga0163215, IMG submission 185934) | Saline lake microbial communities from Ace Lake in Antarctica - Synechococcus sp. Ace-P (Hybrid Assembly) | ecosystem: Environmental > Aquatic > Non-marine Saline and Alkaline > Saline | place... | reverse complement strand
GCATGCTCACTTTTAAGTATCTCAGTTGGCTGCGCATCAGCCATAACAAGTGGGCTACGCAAGCTTAAAATACTCGGCATATACGCTACAGCATAACCTAGGGCAAACCCGCAGAATATAGTCAAAGCGAGCAAGCCGTAACGCTTTGCATAAAATTGCCAAGCCGAGGGAATATCCTGTACTGAGGGTAAAAACAGACTGCGATTAAATTGGTCGTGTAACTGATTGTCTTGCCGATTTTGAATACCTGACCCACTTTGCAATAACTTTAGGGTTGACGAATGTTGCACAAGCGGTGTTTCAAACTCTACTGTCTGTGTCGGGTCTATCTGCACTTCTTGAATGCCCATTTCAATTAATCCTTGGATCATATCAGTACTGGTCACCAGACCTGATTTCCGGATTTTGAGGGGGCCATTCTGTTTAGTCACCTGCACAATAACCATGCCAGGCAGCAAGGATTCAGTGGTAATACAGTTACTATGCATATTGCTGTCCTACCCAAAAGCCCACTACGACAGCAGTAACAAAACAACCAAACATAAGATAGGTCCAAGGTCGGCCTACCCGTTGTTTAACTACATCAGCCCCCAATATTTGCTGCGCAGCAGCATAAAAAATATGTTTTTGTACTACGGGTAGTTGCTTGGTAAAAGTAAGGGTTAAGGCTCGATCACACAGCAAGTTTATCACCCGAGGAATACCACCGGTAATTTGAAAGGCAGCACGAATAGTCGCTTGACTAAAAATACTAATATCACCGTTAGCAACCCCTAATCGATGACCAATATAGGATTTCACTTCTGCCGAGGTCAGTGGTAACAGATGATAACGGGCGGTGATACGCTGAGCTAATTGACGTAATTCATTGCGTTTAAGCAGTTGTTGTAATTCAGGTTGACCGATCAAAACCACTTTTAGTAGCTTTTCACGATGAGTTTCTAAATTAGTTAGTAATCTAAGTTGCTCGAGCACTGCCGGCTGCAAATGCTGGGCTTCATCAATAATTAATATAGTATTAATGCCTTGCTGATGGTTGCCGGCCAATTTACCGAGTATCAGATCGGTAAAATATTTTAAGCTAATATGCTGGTTTTCGTGTTTTATGCCCAATTCATCACAAATAGTCGCCAGTAATTCAATGGCCGACAAGGTTGGATTTAAGATCATCGCTACTTGGGTATTAGCGGGTAATTGCTGCATCAACTTACGTGACACAGTGGTTTTTCCAGTGCCCACTTCACCGGTTAACATCACAAAACCACCGCTTTCCCGCAAGCCAAAAATAAGGTGAGCTAAGGCTTCTTTATGACGCGGGCTCATATATAAATAATCAGGATTAGGCGCAATAGAAAAGGGATTATCCGATAATCCAAAATAACTCAAATACATAGTTTTACTGTGATCAGCCATTGTCGAAGTTGCGTTGTTAAACTAACCAGTAAGCACTCGCTTGTCAAAGGGGTAAAACTCTAAATTTGTATCTTTTTATTTAGCTAGCTTTGTGCAAATAGTGCCGATTAAGGCATAATGTTCTAGTCAAACAATCAAAAGCTAAAATTATTATATTATTATGCAAGTTTACTTAGTTGGTGGTGCAGTTCGCGATAAGCTGCTCGGCTTAAATATCAAAGATCGCGATTGGGTTGTGGTGGGCGCAAGTCCAGAGCAAATGCTCAACTTAGGTTATCAGCAAGTAGGCGCAGATTTTCCAGTATTTTTACATCCTAAAAGCAAAGAAGAATATGCCTTAGCCCGCACCGAACGCAAAACGGCTCAGGGCTACAATGGTTTTGAATGTTATGCTGCCCAAGACGTGACATTAGAGCAAGATTTATTGCGTCGCGACTTAACGATTAACGCGATGGCCATGGACGAAAACAGCAATATTGTTGACCCCTACAATGGCCAACAAGATTTAGCTAATAAATTATTGCGCCACGTATCACCGGCATTTGTTGAAGATCCCCTTAGAGTATTCAGAGTGGCACGATTTGCTGCGCGTTACGCGTCCCTTGGATTTACCATTGCTGCGCAAACCATGGCATTAATGCAAGAGATTTGCCGTTCTGGGGAAATAAGTCACTTAAGTGCTGAACGAGTTTGGCAAGAAACTGCACGCAGTTTAAGCGCTGAAAACGCAGATATTTATATAAGTGTATTACGGGAATCTGGCGCTTTAGATATTTGGTTTCCAGAGCTAGCTATTCTGTGGGGTATTCCTAATCCAGCTAAGTGGCACCCAGAAATTGACACTGGTATTCACACACTTATGGTGTTGCAACAAGCACAAAAATTAAGTCCTAAATTGACGGTGCGCTTTGCGGCATTAGTACATGATGTAGGTAAGGGCTTAACCTCACAAGAACACTGGCCATCACATCCCGGCCATGAAAAGTCCGGTTTAGCCGAAATAATGACACTGTGTGATCGCATCAAAGTACCTAATGATTGTAGAGAACTGGCGTTAATAATGAGTGAATTTCATTCTCATGTGCATAAAGCCTTTGAGTTAAAACCCAGCACCTTGTTAAAAATGTTTAATCAGTGTGACCCATGGCGCAAACCACAACGTTTCAAAGATTTTCTTACTGCTTGTGAAGCCGATGCTCGTGGTCGCACTGGTTTTGAAGATCGTGACTATCCCAACGCTGACTATATATGGCAGGCTTATCTGGCTGCGGCCAAAGTAGATGTTAAAGCCATTGTGGCTAGTGGACTAGTAGGGCAAGCCATCAAACAGCGCTTAAATGAATACCGTCTTGACGCGATTAAACACCTTAAAAAAACGTATCCATTTGAAAAAATGTAAACGAAAAAAATAGGATATTGACCCTGTGTTGATGGCGAGTAAAAAGTACTTAAAAAAGCCAAAACCATTGTATCGTTCCCCTACTGAGCAAATATTGATGATTATTTGCTCGGGTTCACTAAGACCTATAATTGACAGTTTTACGGCACAATTTTGCACTAACATTGTAAAATTTTAGCTTTTCCATCTAAAAACCAACAAAAATGTAATTTAATTACACCATTTTATAGCTTATTTAATTCTATTGTAATATCAAAAAGAAATATAAAAAATATAAAACTCATAATTATCAATTACTTAAATTATGTTAATTCATTAACACGCAGATTTTACAAAAGTCTAATCAAAGTACCACAAAGAAAAAACAACAATATTTTGTAATTAAATTACTATTTACCTCGAGAGTTGATGAAGAGATTAACTCTCTGAAAACGAATTAATTAAATAACGAGGTATTGAATATGAAAAAGTTACTTGTTTCTGTTGTTGTTGCCGCTGCTAGCTTGTCATTCAATGCTGATGCTGCTCTTAATAACGCCAAAAATGTAAAGTTTGTTGGCGACACTGATTTCGCCAGCTTTTGTCAAGCCGCTGTTAATGATGATTTAAGTTTGTTTAAACGTTCTGTTGCACAACAAGTGGGTGTATTTACTAGCTCTAAGCAACGTACTTTAGGCTTGGTATTAGAAAACGTAAGTTGTAATGGCAAAAGTATTGAAGAGTTTTCTGAGACTCGTCAAGCAACCACTGTTATTGATTTTATCAAAAGCATAAAATAAGCCCCTAATTTAGCAAAACATGCTGTGCCACTAACACAGCATGTTTGTTATTTCACATCCACTGCCCTTTTCTTCGTCGTTCAAAACAATGCCCGCCTGCAAACAATATTTAAAATCAGTCAACTCTTACTCAGTTTTCACCACGACCTTCAAGCACTGATGACATAAGCTCAAAATAATACCGCCCCGAGATCTTTCTATAAAGGTTGTTTTTGGTTATCTTGGTAAAACAGTAAGCAGCACCCCTGCGCTAACACAACTTATTGACTGGGCTTGTACATTTCATCTTGCAGATAAGTAAAGTCGTCATTTAAATATAGTGATATAGGTAAAATATGCACCTTGAAATTAATAAGTATCGCCGCTGCACTTTAATTATTGGTGTAATAGTCGCCTTTTTGGTTTTAGCGACACCAGCAGCATCTCAAGCGAGGGCCGAACATAATGATGTAAAGCCCAGTATCCATGAAGTGGGCCAAGAGCATAATATACAAAATGACAGGCCTGCTCGCTTATTGTATGGCCCTGATATCAATAAACTAGGCGGTTGGAATCACACCCAAAACTTTAGCAATGAATTTATTGGTTTAAAACAGCAGCCAGAGAACTATCAAAGCGATGGTCAAGCAAACATTGACGCCACGACTTACACCACCACCCTAGTCAAAAAATTAGGTGATTGGGAGCACCAACATGGCAATGGCATAATTGCAGATATACAGGATAAGCCACTGAATTATGCGCAAATAAGCGGACTTGTCATGCTGTTAAAAATCAACAGTAAACAGACTTATCTGCCTACCTTAGAGCAGTTATTAGCAGCCTATTCAGACAAGACGAGCCAAGCAGAATTAATGGCCTTGGACGAGCCCAATGTCTATCTTTCTATCGCTTTATTTGGCGCTCAAAGTACGCTAGACAAAAACACTTTTAATGCAGATTATTTATTGAAACTAGACAGTCAAACACAGCTCGATAAATGGTTATCCGTGTTCATTCCGGTTAATGCATTGTCTCCTTTTATAGAAAAGGATTATCAAGAGCAGATAATGACGCAAACAGAAGCGCAAGATCAAGCTATAACCGGCTTGCGCATCATGGCTGAAACAGCCAGTACCAAGGTTATTCGAAACTTAATACCTGAACAATTTAACGCTGCGACCCCAAAACTGTTTAAAGAAATCGCACTGGAAATTAAATACCTCGCTATCACAATTTACTGATATTTACCTCAGGGTTAAAATAACAAAAAACACTTTATCTATGCCCCACTTCGTGATCAAATAGACGCCTTTATACAAACCTTGCGCGCAGCCTTTATCGCAGCATAGTTAAACCCAACTATCTGCAAACCACCTTATTTTACAGGACCCACTATGCTAACACCTACGCAACTTGCCACTATGCTGGCCTTACAAGACAGCATGAATATCAAAGTAAACCCTAGTTGGCTAACAGCAGGTTATGCCTACTTGCGTGCTGCGATGATTGAGTCGGTAGAAGGTATTGAGCACCACGGCTGGAAATGGTGGAAGGCCCAGCATAAAGATTTACCTCAGTTGCAGATGGAGTTAGTGGATATTTGGCACTTTGCTCTGTCCCATATCATTATTGAATATCAGGGTGATATTAAACAATCAGCACAAACCATCGCTGAACAACTAGCCTCAAAACGCACGAGTGTCAGCTTTGATGGTAAAGACTATGATTTTACCACCTTAGACATTCTCGATAACCTCGAGCTGATGGCCGGTTTATTTGCAGCCAAACGTTTTGACGTGCCATTATTCATTAAAATTGTTGAACAAGCTGAAATGGATTCAGACGAGTTATATCGTCAATATGTGGGCAAAAACGTCTTAAACTTCTTCCGTCAAGACCACGGTTATAAAGAAGGCAGTTATAGTAAAGTATGGCAAGACCGCGAAGATAATGAGCACTTGGTCGATGTGCTTAATAGCTTAGACATTGCATTGGCTGACTACAGCGAGCAGGTGTATGCCGGTTTAAAACAGCGTTATCCTAACTAAGTTAGCGACAAGGAACAAAGCAAGATGGCACTGAATATTCTCTATCGCGGTCCGGCAGAACGTGGCCAATATTGGCAAACATTGTTTGCGCAAAATTTGCCACAGCTTAATTGGCATACTTGGCCAGACGTGGCAGATAAAGATGCTATCGACATGTTGGTTTGCTGGATCCCGCCTAGAGAATACCAACAAGATTACCCTAATTTAAAAGTCCTTTTTTCAATAGGCGCAGGTGTTGACCAACTGAAAGTTAACGAAGTCCCCGAGCATATTCAAATCGTTAGAATGCTAGACCCAGGCATTCAACAAGGTATGACAGAGTTCGTTTCCATGTCTGTACTGAATATCCATCGAAACACCCTCGCTTATGTCAACATGAATAAACAAGCTCAGTGGCAACAATTGCCACAAATGCGCACGGCTGAGGTTCGAGTTGGTATTATGGGCTTGGGTAATTTAGGCCAAGGGGCCGCGACAGGCCTGCTTAACTTAGGCTTTAAGGTATCAGGCTGGAGTAAAACGGCTAAACAGCTTAGCGCCGTAGAGTGTTATTCTGGTCAAGAGCAACTCACTGCATTTTTGCAGCAAACTGATATTCTAGTGTGCTTATTACCTTTAACAGATGAAACCCGCGGTATCTTAAACCACCATACACTATCTTGCCTGCCAAAAGGCGCAAGTGTGATCAATGTTGGCCGCGGTGAACATATTGTTGAACAAGACTTACTCGAACGACTCGATCAAGGCCACCTACGTTATGCCATTCTTGACGTCTTTGCTAAAGAGCCGCTAGACATTGACCATGCATATTGGCAACACCCGCAAATATGGGTAACACCGCATATTGCAGCTATTACCCAAAATGACTCTGCGGGACAAGCCCTGCTAGACAATGTGCAGCGCTATCTCAACAATCAAGCTATGTTAGGAGCGGTCGAGCGCGCACTCGGCTATTAATGTATCATCGGGTTTATCAGCCACAGCCAATATTAAAGTGGCGACTCAACTTACCACCTTGTCTTGATTTGCATGCGCAATGCTGTGCTTTTTAGCCACTGTTATTTTTAACCCAAACAGCCAACGACTTAAGCTCGTCCGCCGCACTAATTCATACCCTACTAGACAGCCCAAGCTTGTGAGTAAAATCAATAAAGGCGCTTCCACAAAAGCTGGCAAGTGCAGGGGCAACAATTTCATCGCGATCACAACGATCAACGTTTGATGAAAGATATACCAAGGTAAAATAGCTTGGTTCGCATACACTATAAAGCGGTTGGAAAAATTGAGATAGTGCCCTGCGTATCCTACAACAGCCAGTATCCAGGCCCAGTGATTGCTAATGAAAATCGTACCGTAGAAACTTTTCACCCATATTGAGCTTTGATAATACTGGGCGATAAACATCAGCTGTTCATGCCTGTCCAAAATAATAAAGCCGTAGCAAAGCAATGCGATGCATAAAAACCAGCGACGTTGCTCAACGATTTTTTGCCACAGTTGCGGCATTCTGGCAAGACAGAATCCACAAACTAATACCCAAAAATACTTGGCGTGGCTGTACCAATCGTTGAGTAAATCATGACTTGTCGGATAAGACTCCCGTAACAAAAACCACATGATAAAAGTTGTAAGCCCAATCACAGTCACACCCCAGCCAATACTGACTTGCTGACAATGCTTGGTTTGCAATACCCATTCAAGTGCGGGTTTTAACAACAACAGGAGTAGGCTGTAGCACCATAAGTAAGGTAGAAACCACAAATGATTCCAGGTCAGCAATCCTATTGAAGAGTGTTTGAAAGGCGCCAAACTGGTATCAACATTCCAATATTCTTGCAAGAAAGACCAATAACCTAGGCTTAGTCCATGTTGCTGCTGCAATTCATAAAACAGTTGGGGCGGCACAATCACGTACATGGAAAAAATCAATGGCACCAGTAAACGCTTGCTGCGCATGGCAAACACTTGCCAGGCAGAAGTCTGTTGCTGTCCTTTACGTAAAAATAAAGCCAGCGCCATGCCTGATACAAAAAATAACAAGGACATACGCCATGGATTAATCAATATCATCATGTCTTGCAGCCACACACTCTGCTGAACACTTTTTATATGCCAGCCCCATTCAAATACGTAATACATGCCCACGTGGTATAAAATCAATAAGCCAAAAGCTAAGGTACGCAGCCAATCAATGTCGTAACGACGATTATCTATTACTTGAGTCATAACATTCCTTGCGGTTAAATACTCAGGCAAGTGTGCCCTTGCAAAATATTAGCGCACAGAGCCAAATGCCCAGCGGACAGGCCTCAGGGATAAACGGTGGATAACAGGGATAAACTAAATTGACACTATTTGAACGATTCGATAAACATAAAACCGTCTATCTCTATGCCTTGATTGCCGCCTATTGGTTACTCAACAACACTATTAACGCCACCTCTGACTGGATGGAAACTACCCGTGATGGCAGCCCTGACTTTGCTATGTGGGAGCCTTTTGTGTGGGAGTATTCAAGCGCCATCAGTAATTTAGTGCTGCTGCCAGTGCTCATTTATTTGTGGCAAGCTGTACCGTTTAAATTAGTCAATATGGGCCAGCAACTGCTCAAGCATTTTGGCATATCCTTAGTCTTTGCACTCGCCCATGTGACCATCATGGTATGGCTCAGAAAAGGCATTTATTGGTTGGTCGACAGTCAGTATGATTTTGGCCCGCTGCTGCGTGAATTTTTTTATGAGTACCGCAAAGATGTCTGGGGTTATGTGTTTTTCTTTATTTTATATCAGGTCTATTTATTCGTTTATCGTCGTCTTAAAGGTGAAGCCAATTTAATCGGAGCTGAGTCGATGACACAAACAACAATAGACGCCCCAGAGCATTTATTGGTAAAAAAGCTCGACCGTGAATTTTTAGTGCGCGTAGCGGACATCGAGTGGATGGAGTCGGCAGGCAACTACGTAAATTTATACAGTAGTGGTCGCATCTATCCACTGCGTTCAACGCTGACAGAGCTTAGCGAACGATTAAAAAGTAAAGGGTTTAGCCGTATTCATCGCAGTTATGCGGTTAATCATAATGCTATCGAGCATATCTCTTACTTAGCCAGTGGTGATGGTGAAATTCAGCTAAAAAATGGCCATAAGCTGAATTTATCACGGCGTTTCAAAGAAGAGTTTAAACTTCGCCTAAGTTAATGCACAAAGGGCCAAGAGAACATTAACTTTTCTAACATAGCAAGAGCGATGGCCACTCAAAAAGCGCTACTAATCAGGTAAGCTGTATAAGCAAAAAATACCGTCAGCAGCAAGGCCCCCTCTAACCTGTTGATTCGGCCCAGTTTTTTATAACCAATACCTAATAGCAACAAGGCAAGGGTTAAGCCGAACATTAAGGTCCAATCACGACTTAGAATTATCGGGTCGACATCCATAGGCTCAATTAACACAGCAATACCGACCACCGCTAAGGTGTTAAATAGGTTAGAACCAATAATGTTACCTAAGGCGATATCATGCTCGCCTTTTTTAATCGCCATCAGCGATGAGGCAAGCTCCGGCAATGAGGTGCCTATTGCCACTACCGTTAAACCAATAACTAAGTCACTAACCCCTAAGCCTTGTGCAATATACACCGCACCATAGACCAGCAAGCGTGAAGCAAGGATAAGTAATACCAGACCCAGCACCAACCAGCTTAGCGCTTGTTTTAGGGTCATGGTATTGTTACTGAGCTCTTTGTCCATGTCCTGTGACAGACCATCTTGCGGGTTGCGCATGCCTTGCCAGACAGACCAGCCCATCACGACAGCAAATACCCCCAATAAACACCAGCCATCAACCCGGCTTAATTGATGATCAAACATTTGCCAACCAGCAAACAAAGTAATGGCCAGTAATAGTGGTATTTCTTTTTTAAGGACTTGTGAGTTGACCTTGATAGGGCTAAGCAAAGCAACTAGGCCAATAATTAAGGCAATATTGGTAATGTTAGAGCCGTATGCATTGCCCAGTGCCAAAGCCGGATTGCCATCGGCTGCAGCCATAGCAGATACCACCATTTCCGGCGCCGATGTGCCAAAACCAACCACTAACATACCAATGAGCAAGGGTGGCATACCACCATAGCGAGCAGCTGCTGATGCTCCATCAACAAAACGGTCAGCGCTCCACACCAATAGAGTGAGGCCGAACACCAAAGCCAAAACTGCCAGTAACATTAGATTTATTCCATTTCAGTAATATAGGCCTAAGTTTAGCAGTTGGCGGATATTTTAGCATCTGCAAGTCAAGGGGGAGGCACAAAAATAAATAAGCTAAAATCTGTCAATAAGACAGTGCCTAATTAGCAAAAGTACGCAATTTACCCGCATTTATTGATACATGATTCAACTCAATCTACTCGCCTAATAGCGAGGTAAAATAATCTGTGATCTCTTGATCACTTATTTTTTTATGCTCTGCCCCCACTTGGATTTCAAGCATAGTTTTGTGGGTTGTAGGAAAGCGAGAAAACTGACTAAACAGTTTAAGGCCCATGCGTTGGTTGAGCCTATTGGCTTTTTCAGTCAGTTGCTTGATATCACCTTCAAGAAAAACAAAAAAGCCATTGGTGGCAGGACGATGAACCTCTAATTGAGGGAATTTTGCCAGCAAACTAGCAATGTCTTTGGCACGTGCGACATACTCCGGTATGTGTTGCAGTCGATTATCCAAACCATCTAAAGCACCAATAACCATAGGGAACGAGGTAAAAGCATTCCCCCCTAATCGACTGCGCCACACCTTACATGACTCAATAAACTCACTTTCACCTGCTAAAATAGCGCCTCCAATGGCGCCCAATCCTTTATATAAAGAAACATAAACAGAATCAAACAAAGCACTGATATCAGCTGCCGATTTTTCATAAGCACTTGTTGACTCCCACAAGCGAGCCCCATCCATATGCAAATGAACCTGCTGTGTTTTACACCATTGGCTGATGGCCAACAATTGCTGCCATGGAGGTAGCTTAAACCCTGCACGACGCAGTGGTAACTCAATGGCTAGAGTGGCAAACTTTGCCTCGATACGCTCAATATCGGCAAGGCCAAAAGGACCATCAAAGCCTCCGATAGGAATGCCCCTTAAACCTAACAAGCTTTGCAAGGCGTCATCTTCATCTAACACCATGTGTGACATTGAATGAAGGACAACATTGTTATTAAGGCGTTGCTCGGCAGAGACTTTGAGCGCACAAAGTTGGGCAACAGTGCCTTTAGGGAAAAACAAGCTTGCCGGTTTGTTTAGCAGAGTCGCCACCCGCTTTTCGAGTTCAAGGACCCTTGCTCCTTGATTATAAATATCGATAGGACCATCACTATAGTCAGACCCTTGTAATCGAGCCAACCAATCTTGTTGCGAGTAAATTGGCATGCCAAGACTTCTCATATTCTCTCCTTGTACCCTTTTTACCAAAAGCAAAACCTGTTACTACTCGCTACTGAGTTATGGCTATTATCCGCCTAACACTTATGTCTGCTCGGACATTCTATTTTTATAGTGAAAAGCGCTCACGCAAAAAATGCGCAATACCGTCTTTGTGATTGTGCCCAATAACAGCAGTTGCAGACTTTTTAATTTCGGCCTGTGCATTTTCTGGAGCATAGCTTTCATCCGCCAGCGCAAACATACTTAAATCATTATCACCATCCCCAAAGCAAATCACCTTGCTGGCACCCAATTGTCTTTTTAAATTGGTGACTGCAGCGCCTTTGTTAGCCAGGCAATGATGCACATCCATCCACCTTAAATTTTTGCCTTCGACAGCGGGTCCTGAGTAAGCAATTAAATTGGCGTAGGTATTGAGTTCTAACCACATTTTATTAATGGTATCGGCCTGACCAATCATACTAATATTGGTCACTTGACTATCAAGAGGTAAAGCATCTAAGGGCAGCAGTTTCGCATTAGTGCGAGAAAAGTACTTTTCAACCAGTTCTTTTTCTGCATCGTGACGAGTTTCACTATGAAAAATAAAATGCTGATGGTTTTGATTATGGTGCTTGCCGATAACATTAACAAAAGGCGTAATGCCCTGAGCAAACGCACAATCGAGCACGGTTGAAATTTCAGCATTACTTAGCAGGTTTTCAAAAGTCAGTTGTTTAATTTTGGGATCCCAGATCGTCACCCCATTATTATAAATATGGGGCAAGTCGAAATCGTGACCATCTACTATGCGCTGAGCCGACAGCATTGTTCGCCCAGTTGCCACGGTATACGCTATATCTTTTTCTCTTAGCAGGATCAGGGTTTCTTTAGTAAAAATGGATATTTCAGATGCCTCGTTTAATAAGGTGCCATCTAGGTCAAAAAAAATAAGTTGCATAATTATTTCTATAGCTCGAGATTACGGGCAATAATTTTGCCCTAATTTGAATTAATCTATTGTGGTCTTCGTATACGTCTTACCCACCACTTTAGTTTAGTCGCTTGTTTACCATACTTTGCCTACCAATAAACAATCAGGACAATATAATATTTATTAGTCTCTTGCCAAAGTATGGATGAATCAAATCGCACTTTAAATAGACGCGAGAAAAGAGTTATTTACAATTGCCAACTGCTTTTACTTCCACCCTTGTAACCAATGCGTGGGATCTTTCAATACTTGCCACTGAATTTGCTCGGAACGTTTGCTCATTACCGCTTCAATAGTGCAGCTCAGAACAGAGCCTTCTTCATCAAATTCAATCTCGCTGACGAGAAAGTGTTTTTCTTTGTTCTGCGGTTTCAATGCAGTCCATTTGCTATTTAATAATTTTTTCGGATTAATAACATGCGTCATTTTTTGCTGCCTGTGAGCTGCGTTAATTCTGATGGCCTTGTAAGCCTCAAAGTTGATTTCAGATCAAATGCGACCACATTGCCTGAAAGCGAATAGAGTTGGATCTTAACATTTTATTGCTGACAGCTTGGCCTGTGTTTTGCTCATTATCCCGAGTAGAGCTTAAATAATCATGGAAGTCAGATGCAGATTGCCAATTCAAACCTCACATTATTCGATTACATAACAAATTCTAACAAGGCCGATTCAGCCTTGCAGGATGCTGCTGTTAGGCAAAAATTTGATGTCGCTTCAGACATACGCAACCTGCAACAAGACATCGTCAGTGGTGATATCGATACCACATTGACTCAATTACAAAGTGGTGAAAGCAGCTTAAATTTGCAGACTCTGGATAATATGTTGAATTTTAATCTACTTGCAGTGAGCAAAGACTTGCAACAAGTGGCTCATGACCTTGGGATAACCAATGAAGTAGAAATAAAACAAATAGATGGCCAGTGGCAAGTGCAAAACCAGAATGACCCGCAAGACAGGTCCTTAAGCCAATTACAAGACTATTTAGAACGCAATAATAAATTGCAAAAGCAATTAGACAATGTGAATAAACTCTCTGAGTTGGTTGAACTGGGTGCCAGTCAACAATATGCCAAACAATTACAAAAGGCTGATATCAGTGAACCCGATGTCGTTACTTACCTTACTCAAGCTCGTGAATATCTGTTCAGCATTGATAGTTTTAGTTTGTCGACAACTCACCTGACACTTAATTCAAGAGGTGAAGCCGAACCCTTTTTCGAAAGTGTTAAACAAACCTTAGGCCTAAGCGACGATAATGAATAAATCAAACTGCAATAGATCGATAGTTGCCAGCAGAGGCAATTTAATGCCACAAGTTGCAGTAGCACCTAGGCCTTATGCGCCAAACAAGTAATGCGTTTAAATGTCAGAGCGTGCTGGAGATTGAGCAAAGACAAGTGCGGTTGAAAGAGGAAATATTCAAAAAAGCGTTAGAAACCCAAGGTACTTTATTTAAACAACGACGGTTTTTAGCCATGCCGCTAGCAGGCATGCTAGTTTGGTCGATAATCGGCATTATGGCGCCCTTTGTTTCTGAGCTGGTGAAAGTCTATTCAGTATGGCTAGGGTGTGGCTCTATTTTTATCTTGCTATTGGTATCGCAAAATTTACTGGCGAAGATTTTTTTGCCAAACATCGGGCAAAAAACACCTTTGACAGTCTTTGTTTTAGCGGCTTACTGATGTGTTTGTTGATGTTCCCCATTACCATGATCATTGCTAGTCACAACCACCAATCTGTAGGTCTTATTACTGGGTTAATGTGCTTGCCTTTTTCATGGATTGTGGAACATTGGGTGGGCTATTTTCACACTATTGCTCGCACATCAGGTGTCGTCATTGTGTGGTTGCTTTTCCCTGAGTATCGTTTTGAAGCTGTTTCTTTGGTGAGCGTAATCACCTAAGCCATCACTTTGATTTTTATGGAGAAGCGTTTGCACATTCAACAAAAATTGCAACTCAATTCACTAAAAAAGGGCAATAAGTTTATGCTTATTACCCTTGTGGTTTTGCTCTTGATAAGCTGTTTTAGCCTATTTCTAAGCTAATGCAGGCCTAAAACAGCATATATGACACACTGAATTTAATGCTGCGCGGCATAATATAACGGCCATTGGGTGCATCAGGATTACGCGGATCACCTTCAGTAATCCCCATGGTATCCGTTAGGTTGTCGACCGATAATTGCAAACGCAAAGATTCAATTGGCTCAAAGGTCATGCCCACATCCAGTTTTTCATAACCTTCTAGTACAACAGTATTTTCATTGTCACCAAAGCGATCATCCACCGCTGATAAGGTCGCATAAACCGAGGCATACATATCATTACCCACTTCAAACTCGTAGCTTGGCGTAACACGCAATTGCCAGCCTGGTTGACGCTGAGCTTCATTGCCTTCGTTGGTAGCGCTGGCAGTTATTTCTGTCTTTTGCACGGTCGCATTTAAATTAACCGACAAACCCGACTCATGATCATAGTTACTGTCTAATTCAATACCATAGGCCTCATTAGTTAGTATCTCAGCCGGATCACCGGGACGGCGCACAAAGGTATCACCTTTAACTCTATTAGCGAATCCGGTGGCAAATATCTGGAATTCATCACTCATAAATTTATAACCAAATTCTGACTGTGTGACTTCTTTAATCAGGTTATTACCGCCAGTGTAGACGCCCCAGTTGTCGCGAAAATCGTCAAAGTAAGGCATCTTGTAACCACGGTTTAAGCGCACAAAAACACCACTATTATTACCGAGTGCATAGTTCACACCACCGGTCCACGACACTTTGTTTTCATCATAATCTAATGCTTTGTCAATTTGTCCATCAAGGCCTTCATCAACACTGTAACTGACTTTGTGATTTTCATGACGTAAGCCCAAATCAACGGTAACGTCATCTGTTGCATACCAAGAGCTCGTTGCATAAAAGGCTCGTGTTGACGCATCACCAACAGAATTAATGTCATAACTCCAGCCACAACCGGCAGCACTATCATTGCAGGCAATACCGTCCAGTAGCTCGCCACCCGGATTCAACACATAATAAGCATGGTTACCAATGCTCCACCAGTCTTTGGCTTTGGTTGTGGCGCTATAAAGGCCAAAAGCGGTATCGATATCGCCCCATTGTTTAGACACTGCCAAGTCATTAGTAAACGATTCAATATCTTTTAAGACCACCCAACGACCAATTTGTTGTATTGGCGTACTGCCACTATAAACATCGCCGGTGACCTGACCGGTTGCGGAGCTAGCATTATCTGCCACCGTTGCCACTGTCGTCGCCGCGCCATTGGGCACTAAACCAAAGGTATTAGCTTGACCTTTGGTGATATTAAAGCGGTCGACTAAATGCCAGTCGTTGGGTAGATTTAATTTCAAACTACCACCACTGACTTGTCCGTCCCAACCACGACCATCACCGAAATCAAAGCTTTGCGCGGTGTCATCTGGTCCATAATAAATCGTCGCTTGGCGGTTTTTTGTGCCTATTTGTGTATAGCCTGCATCAATACCGGCCACATTCAATGGTGTAGGTAAATACCAAGTGCCGTGATCATCGGTTTGACGGGTATAAAGATTGACTTCACCTTGATCAAAAATCTTGGTTATATTGAGTGTGAGCTGATTGCCTTGTTCTGAATTAAAGCCTGCATCACGTATACCCGGCGAGCTCTTTACGTAGCCCCCAACCATATAGTACAAATCATCGGCTAACTCGCCACTCATTACCAAATCGACCCGATTTAAACCATAATCAGAAGTGGTATATTTAGCCTTCGCTTCAGTCGATTCGCCACCACGTTTCAATCTGAAGTTGGTAGTTAAACCTGGCTGACCGTTACTTACTACTGGGTTAGGGCCACCACGCAAGCCTTCAACCATTTCAATGGTTTCATCAACCCGAAATATTTGAGAATTTTCTAGAAAAGACAAGGTTGGCGCTGGATATATGGGTGAGCCTTGCATCGAAATAGTCAGAAATGGTGCATCGCCACCACCAGGAAAGCCACGCACAAACACATTAGCGCCAGACTCGCCACCTGAACTTTCAACCCAAACACCAGGGATGGCTTTGAATAAATCTGCTGTAGATTTAGGTGCTAACTTTTCGATGTCACTGGCATCGAGGTTAGTGACGGCAAAACTAGCGTCTATTTTACGCATCCCCAGACCACCAGGTGTACCACTGACAATAATCACCTCAGTATCATTGCTAGTTGCTAGTTTCTTTGTAGACTCTTGGGCTACAACTAACTGAGTACCAAAGGCAAGCGATACAGCGCAAGCCAACAGACTCTTAGAAAATAAAATATTCATAGTATGCTCCTGTGTAATTTTATAGCTTGAAGTTGTTAATCAATTCACAGAAAACCGTTAATTAATTGTTCACTTCTATTTTTCGGAAATTAAAATAGATCGTTTTGCAATCGATTGCAAGAAACAAAAAAGAGTTTTGTTAAATTGTTTATCTGAATTTGTAAACAGGCTTGATTCAGTGAAGGATTTATATAAATTCTAATTTGGCGGTAGGCATTAGGTGTTTAAGTGGTTATATTTAATCAAATTCTTTATGTTTGTGTACACTTTGAAAAAAAATCAAAAACTCACGTTAGCCCAATTTGCCGCATTGGCTGGCGTATCAACCTCAACGGCTTCACGGGCACTTAACGATAATCCGCTGATAAAACAAACAACTCGTGACAAAGTGCAGGCGCTAGCCAAAGAATATGATTACAGTGTTAATGCCGCAGCTAGCCGCTTACGCACTCAAAAAACCAATGTTATTGCCGTTATTCTTAATCTCATCGATAACACAGAACAGAGTGTTGCCGATCCGTTTCTGCTCAAGGTAGTAGGTGATTTAAACAAGGCTTTAAATGCCCAAGGTTACGAATTACTCTTGTCTAATTCGTTTATGGCCACTGACAACTGGGCAAACTACTTTATTACTAGTAAACGTGCTGATGGCTTGATCATCGTTGGACAAGGCAAGAGCACTGAAAAAATTACAGCAGCAGCCAGCACCGGCGTGCCCTTGGTGGTATGGGGTGATCCAACAAGTGATACCCATTACCCCATAGTGGGTGGCAATAACCGCTTGGGTGGCTATAAAGCCACGGCGCACTTAATAGCCGGGGGTTGTCAGCGAATTTTATTTCTAGGCGATCCAGGCCATGCCGAAATGAGCGAGCGCCACGCAGGCTATAGACAAGCCCATCAAGATGCCAATATGCCTGTCGACCTCGCGTTGACGATGCCAATCGATATCACCAGTAAAGCGGCCTACACTTGTATTAATCAATTCATTCGTGACCATGGTTTAGCCTTTGATGGGATCGTGGCGATTAGTGATATGGTTGCCTTAGGTGCCCTTAAAGCCCTTAAAGAGCGTTATGTGGGTATTCCGGCCGATGTGAGTATTGTCGGTTACGACGATATTGAATTAGCTGAACTCATGCATCCTTCCTTGACCACTATTCGCCAAAATACCGCATTAGCGGCTGAAAAAATGGTGGAACAACTTATCGCCCAGTTTAATCACCAAGCAACGCATTCCGTTGTGCTAGATATCGAGCTTATCGAACGTCGTTCAAGTCGCCCCAGCAAGTAAATTGCAATCGATTGCAAGTTGCTTTTTTACAGGTTAGACTTCGCCCAAGTTTTGTAACAGAGTATTAACCTATGCCACGATCTTTGACCATTGTCGCCATAGCTGCCAGTTATTTTATCTTTGCCATCCTGCTCAATAGCGTGGGGACGGTTATTCTGCAATCCATCAATAGTTTTGATATTAGTAAGCCCCAAGCCAGTGTGCTTGAAGGCTTTAAAGATCTGTCCATCGCAGCGGTATCATTTTTGGTGGCCTCATTTATCCCGCGAATCGGCTATAAAGCGGCCATGATGGGTGCCTTAGTGTTAGTTGGTGTGTTATGTGCTCTGATGCCTAGTATTGGTAGTTTTTGGATGATAAAGCTGTTGTTTGCTGGCATTGGTACAGCCTTTGCCTTAGTCAAAGTATCGGTATATGCCATTATCGGCCAACTCACTAACACCACGCGGGGTCACTCTTCTTTAATGAATACCATAGAAGGTATTTTTATGTTGGGTGTATTGTCTGGTTATTGGATTTTCAGCGCTTTTATCGATAAAAATGATGCTAGCAACCCACAATGGCTGACAGTTTACTATTTGTTAGCTCTGTTAATTGCCGTTGCTCTATTGCTGGTATTTTTGGCCCCTATTGAGCGCGAACCGGCGACTCACAGACATGCTAATCTGTTAAGCGAGTTTTTATCTATGTTAAAACTTGTTTATCAGCCTCTAGTATTAATTTTTGTTCTATCGGTTTTCTTGTATGTGCTGATTGAACAAGGGATCGGCACGTGGTTGCCCACATTCAATCAAGAAGTGCTCGGCCTTCCTGTGCACGTCAGCATTCAGATCACCAGTGTTTTTGCTGTTTCTCTGGCCGTTGGTAGACTGTTGGCTGGCGCCGTTTTACGCCGAGTTAATTGGTATCCTTTTCTCAATGTGTGCTTGCTACTGATGGCTGTATTGATAGTAGTAAGTTTACCTTTAGCTGAAAAAGTACCCGAAAATTCAGTAACATCGGTTTGGCACGTACCCTTTGCCGCGATGTTATTCCCCTTAATTGGTTTGTTGA
>Ga0163215_101191_pt1 | contig 18778 bp, 15 predicted proteins | sample SynspAceP_FD_185934 | JGI IMG/M metagenome (GOLD analysis project Ga0163215, IMG submission 185934) | Saline lake microbial communities from Ace Lake in Antarctica - Synechococcus sp. Ace-P (Hybrid Assembly) | ecosystem: Environmental > Aquatic > Non-marine Saline and Alkaline > Saline | place... | reverse complement strand
ACCGGCCAGCAATACACCGCCCAGCGCAGCAGACAAATCCACAATCGCACCGGTGCGTTCACCGCACAGCACCCGCATCACCTCCGCCACCTCCAGCGCATTGCCAAGACTGGGCACCAAAGGTTGGTTCATGTCGCTGATGATCGCCCGCGTCGGGCATCCTGCCGCATTGGCCGTCCCCACCAACGCCTGCGCCAGATCGCGCGCGGCATCCAGATCCTTCATGAACGCCCCAGAGCCAACCTTCACATCCAGCACCAGCCCCTCCAGACCCGCCGCCAGCTTCTTGGACAGGATCGAAGCCGTGATCAAATCCAGACTATCCACGGTCGAGGTCACATCCCGCACCGCATAAAGCCGCTTGTCCGCAGGCGCGATATCGCCCGTGGCCCCCACAATCGCACAGCCTACCTGCTCCACCACCGCGCGCAACCGCGCCTCGTCCAGCATCACGCCCACGCCGGGAATCGCTTCAAGCTTGTCCAGCGTTCCGCCGGTATGGCCCAAACCGCGCCCTGAAATCATCGGCACATAGGCACCGCACGCGGCAAGCGCGGGTGCCAGCACTAGGCTCACACAATCGCCCACGCCGCCGGTGGAATGCTTGTCCAGCACCGGCTTATCCAGCTTCCAGGTCAATACATGGCCCGAGGCACACATGGCCTTGGTCAAGGCCACACGCCCCGCCTCGTCCAACCCGTTGCGACACACTCCCATGGCAAAGGCACCGGCCTGCGCGGCACTCAAGCGCTGATCCGCCAGCGCACCCGCAACCCAGGTCAACTCCTCCGGCGTCAGGCGCCGGTCATGGCGAAGCTTCGCCAGAATACCCCGCGCATCCATACTCACCGCCCCAGAAATGACGGATCAAACGCACCCGGCAACAGTTCCGCCACCGTCATCACCTGCTCGGCACCCTCGACAGTCGCCATCGTCACCACCACATCGCGCGCGCCAAATTCGGCCAGTTTCTGGCGGCACCCGCCGCAGGGCGTCACGGGCAATGGCGATCCGGCAACCACATAGGCTTCGGTAAACACCGTCTCGCCCGCCGCAACCATCGCGGCAATCGCGCCGGCCTCGGCACAGGTCCCCTCGGGATAGGCCACATTCTCCACATTGCAGCCACGGTAAACCGTCCCCGATTCCCCGCGCAACGCGGCCCCCACCTTAAACCCCGAATAAGGCGCATAGGCGTTTTCCCACACCGCAAGTGCGGCTTGACGCAACTCTGTCATACCAGTCTCCTCAACTACTTCTCCCCGACCCTACCGCTGCTTGCACTCGGATGCGATGGCTTTTCACACCCCAGCCCGACCCTTGCACCCTTTTCCATATTCCATATCCTGCCCTCTCTCCCCACAAATCGCCACTGGCGTTCATCACCCAATAGTTTAACACTAAACTAAATATGAAAACGAGGTTCGCCCATGTCCGAAAACTCCAATTCACGTCAAGCCGCGCTGGACTATCACGCGCTTCCCAAACCCGGAAAGCTTGAGATCAGAGCGACAAAACCGCTGGCAAACGGACGCGATCTGGCCCGCGCCTACAGCCCGGGCGTGGCCGAGGCCTGTCTGGAGATCCAGAAGGACCCCGCCACCGCCGCGCTCTATACGTCGCGCGCCAATCTGGTGGCCGTGGTCACCAACGGCACTGCGGTGCTGGGCCTCGGCAACATCGGCGCGCTGGCCTCCAAACCGGTCATGGAAGGCAAGGCGGTCCTGTTCAAGAAATTTGCCAACATCGACTGCTTCGATATCGAAGTGAACCAGCCCGACCCTGAAAAACTCGCCGAGATCGTCTGCGCACTGGAGCCCTCCTTCGGTGCGATCAACCTCGAGGACATCAAGGCCCCCGATTGCTTCACGGTCGAGCGGATCTGCAACGAGCGGATGAACATCCCCGTATTCCATGATGACCAACACGGCACGGCCATCGTAGTGGGCGCTGCCGCCACAAATGCGCTGCGCGTGGCGGGCAAGGCCTTCGAAGACATCAAGATCGTCTCCACGGGTGGCGGGGCAGCGGGAATTGCCTGCCTCAACATGCTGCTTAAGCTCGGCGTAAAGCGCGAAAACGTCTGGCTGTGCGACATTCACGGGCTGGTCCACGAGGGCCGCGAGGTCGACATGAACCCGATCAAATCCGAATACGCCAAGAAAACCGATCTGCGTACGCTTGATGACGTGATCGCGGGGGCCGATCTGTTTCTCGGCCTCTCCGGTCCAAACGTGCTGACCCCCGAGATGGTCGCAAAAATGGCCAAACGCCCGATCATATTCGCGCTCGCCAACCCCAACCCCGAAATCATGCCGGACGTCGCCCGCGCGGTCGCCCCCGATGCCATCATCGCGACGGGTCGCTCGGACTTCCCCAATCAGGTCAATAACGTGCTGTGCTTCCCCTTCATCTTCCGCGGCGCGCTGGATGTGGGTGCAACCACCATCAACGACGAGATGAAGATCGCCTGCATCGAAGGTATCGCGGCGCTGGCGCGCGAGACGACCTCGGCCGAGGCCGCAGCCGCCTATCAGGGCGAGCAGATGACATTTGGCGCGGACTACCTGATCCCCAAACCCTTCGATCCGCGCCTTGTCGGCATCGTCTCTTCCGCAGTGGCGCGCGCCGCAATGGAGACAGGCGTCGCCACACGGCCCATCGCGGACCTTGAGGCATACAAGGCCGCCCTCGACAGCTCCGTATTCAAATCCGCGCTTCTGATGCGCCCCGTCTTCCATGCCGCCCGCGCCACCAGCCGCCGCATCGTCTTTGCCGAGGGCGAGGACGAGCGCGTCCTGCGCGCCTCGCAGGCGATGCTGGAGGAAACCTCCGAGAAGCCGATCCTCATCGGCCGTCCCGAGGTAATCGAGCGGCGGATGGAAAAAGCCGGCCTGACCTTCAGGATTGGCACCGATGTGGATGTGGTGAACCCCGAAAATGATCCGCGCTACCGCGACTACTGGGAAACCTACCACCGCCTGATGGCGCGGCGCGGCGTGTCACCCGACATCGCCCGCGCGATCATGCGCACCAACACCACCGCCATCGGCGCGGTCATGGTCCACCGCAACGAGGCCGACAGCCTGATTTGTGGCACTTTCGGCGAAACCCGCTGGCATCTCAACTATATCGACCAGGTTTTGGGTCGCGACGGGCTGCGCGCCCATGGTGCCCTCTCGCTGATGATCCTCGAAGACGGGCCGCTGTTCATAGCAGACACCCAGGTCCACCAGCACCCCTCGCCCGAGCAACTGGCCGAAATCGCCATCGGCGCCGCGCGCCATGTGCGCCGCTTCGGCCTGACGCCAAATGTCGCCATGTGCTCGCAAAGCCAGTTCGGCAATCAGGGCGAAGGCTCGGGCAGTCGGTTGCGCAAGGCGATCCGTATTCTGGACGAGGGCAATCACGACTTCTGCTATGAAGGCGAGATGAACATCGACACGGCGCTGGACCCCGACTTGCGTGCGCGCCTCTTCCCCGAAAACCGCATGACCGGCCCCGCGAACGTGCTGGTCTTTGCCCACGCCGATGCTGCATCCGGCGTGCGCAACATTCTGAAGATGAAAGGCGGCGGGCTGGAGGTCGGGCCAATCCTGATGGGTATGGGCAACCGCGCGCATGTCGTCTCGCCTTCGATCACCACGCGCGGGTTGCTGAACATGGCTGCCATCGCAGGCACCCCGGTGGCCCACTACGGCTGAGAGCCTAAAATGAAAATGGCGGGGGTTATGCCCCCGCCGTATCTACTTTACTTCTTTTTGCGCTCTACCAGGCCTGTCAGGCTCACTGCTTTGGCAGCTTCCGTCTGGGCTGTGGTTGCCGCTTTCACCCGGCGTTTGGCTTGTTTATCCTTGTTGGCGCGCTTGTCGCCCATCGTCGTGGACCTTTTGGAGGTTGATGGCGCCGACACCGCATCAGCGCCTGATTCCCAGCCTCTGCCTAAGCGGTCCTGCAATCTGGCCCGTTTTCGACATCCCCGTCAAAATACGACATCGCGCCCGAAACCACCTGCGGAAACACCACAGCGCCCCGGGCTTTGCTAGCAAACAAATTCTGTAAATTTATTGACCGATGCCCCGACGCCCTGCGCATTGCTCTTGCCGTAGCGTCCCCTCAAGGCCTAACACTTGGCCGATAGAACGGGAGAGAGACATATGGGATACGCAGAGGTTTACAAAGCCGCACAGGATAATCCGGAGGCCTTCTGGCTGGAACAGGCGCAAGCCATCGACTGGATCAAGGCCCCGGAGAAGGCGCTTTTTGACAAAGGGAACGACCTTTACGAGTGGTTTGCGGATGCACAGGTCAACGGCTGCTATAATGCCGTAGATCGCCATGTGGAAAACGGGCGCGCCGATCAGGCCGCCATTATCTACGACAGCCCCATCACCGGCACCAAGCAAACCATCACCTACGCCGAGCTTCAAACCCGCGTCGCCGCACTGGCCGGTGCGCTGGTTGCACGCGGCGTGACCAAGGGCGACCGTGTCATCATCTACATGCCCATGGTCCCCGAGGCGCTGGAGGCAATGCTCGCATGCGCCCGCATCGGTGCGGTACACTCGGTCGTCTTCGGCGGCTTTGCAGCACACGAGCTGGCCGTGCGGATTGATGATTGCACCCCCAAAGCCATCATCGCCGCCTCCTGCGGGCTGGAGCCGAACCGCGTGGTCCACTACAAACCACTGCTGGACGACGCGATCAGCCAATCCACCCACAAGCCCGAGACCTGCATCATCCTGCAACGCGAGCAGGAAATTTGCGATCTGGTCGAGGGCCGCGATCTGGAATGGCACGACGCGATTGCGCAAGGCACACTTGCGGACTGCGTCCCCGTCGAGGGCAACCATCCCGCCTACATCCTCTACACTTCCGGAACCACAGGCGCGCCCAAAGGTGTAATCCGTCATACGGCGGGGCATCTGGTGGCGCTGAACTGGACCATGAAGAACATCTACAACGTCGATCCCGGCGATGTGTTCTGGGCGGCATCGGACGTGGGCTGGGTCGTGGGGCACAGCTATATCGCCTATGGCCCGCTGATCCATGGTAACACCACCGTCGTGTTCGAGGGTAAACCGGTGGGTACACCCGACGCAGGCACTTTCTGGCGCGTGATCTCGGAACATAACGTCCGCAGCTTCTTCACCGCGCCCACAGCCATCCGCGCCGTGAAACGCGAAGACCCTAAAGGACTGGAGGTCCAGAAATATGACCTCAGCTGCCTGCGCGCCCTCTACCTCGCAGGCGAACGCGCAGATCCGGATACCATCATCTGGGCGCAAAATGTGCTGGGCAAACCGGTCTACGACCACTGGTGGCAGACCGAAACCGGCTTTACAATCGCGGGCAACCCTGCGGGGCTGGAGGCGCTGCCGGTCAAGATCGGCTCTCCGACCGTGCCGATGCCGGGCTACAACGTGCAGATCCTGGACGAAGCAGGCCACTCCGTGCCCGCGGGCACGTTGGGCGCCATCGCGATCAAGCTTCCCCTGCCCCCCGGCACACTGCCCACCCTCTGGAACGCCGAAGACCGCTTCCGCAAAAGCTATCTGTCGCACTTCCCCGGTTACTACGAGACGGGCGATGCAGGCATGATCGACGAGGACGGATACCTCTACATCATGGCGCGCACCGATGACGTGATCAACGTCGCAGGCCACCGCCTGTCCACGGGTGCAATGGAAGAAGTCCTCGCCAATCACCCCGATGTAGCCGAATGTGCCGTGATCGGCGTGGCGGATGCTCTGAAAGGTCAGGCGCCCATGGGCTTTGTCTGCCTGACCAAAGGTGTCGACCGCCCCCATTCAGAGATCACGGCGGAACTGGTCAAACTGGTGCGCGACCAGATCGGCCCCGTGGCCGCGTTCAAACTGGCACTGGTGGTGGACCGCCTGCCCAAGACACGCTCGGGCAAGATCCTGCGTGCGACCATGGTCAAGCTTGCCGACAACGAGACCTTCAAAATGCCCGCGACCATCGACGATCCCGCCATTCTGGACGAGATCAAAGAGGCGATGCAGACCATCGGCTTCGCCAAGGGCTGATCCAAACAGAAAAGCGGCCCCCGAAAGGGAGCCGCTTCATCCGTCGGAAGAGGGTCACATCTCAATCAGCGAGAAACGCGTCGACCTCTTCTTTCGCTTGTTCCTTGGTCTTGCCATAGCGCTCTTGAATCCGGCCTTCCAGCTCTTCGCGCTTGCCTGCAACTTGGTCCAGATCATCGTCGGTCAGATCGCCCCACTTCTGTTGCGCCTTACCTTTGAATTGCTTCCAGTTACCTTCTACTTGGTCCCAGTTCATCACAAATCTCCTTATTCCATTGCCTTGCAGATACATCCATTTAAAGGGTTGCTCCCTCGCATCTGCTCAACAATACAACACTCGTGCAGCCCGGATCGTTCCACGACCGTTCAAGATTTTTTGCGGCTCAGTTGAACTGCTCGGAGATCAGACGCTCTTCCAGCCCATGACCGGGGTCGAAAAGGATCTTGTGCACAATGCTCGGTTCGGACCGGATCTCGACCGATGCCACATCGCGGTAGCTGGTCCCATCCGCATCCGCCATCACGGGGCGCTTGTCCGGCTCAAGCACATCAAACCGCACCGTCGCAGTCTTGGGCAGCAACGCACCGCGCCAGCGCCGGGGCCGGAACGCGGCCATCGCCGTCAGCGCCAGCACATCCGCGCCAATCGGCAGGATCGGCCCGTGCGCGGAATAATTATACGCGGTCGATCCCGCAGGAGTGGCCACCAGCGCTCCGTCACAGACCAGTTCCTGCATCCGCAGACGCCCGTCCACCGTGATCTGCAACTTCGCCGCCTGCGGTCCCTGCCGCAACAGTGCCACCTCGTTGAGCGCCAGCGAGTGCGCCTCGCGTCCGTCCGTGTGGATCGCCTTCATCGACAGCGGATTGATCACCGCCTCCTCTGCCGCCGCCAGTCGCGCACGCAGATCGCCCTCCGCATAGGTGTTCATCAAAAACCCGATGGTGCCACGATTCATCCCGTAGACAGGCGCGGGCAATTCCTGCGTCTCATGCAGGGTTTGCAGCATGAAGCCGTCACCGCCCAGCGCCACGATGACGTCCGCTTCCTCCGCAGGCACATCGCCGTACCTGCCAATGAGTGCTGCGCGCGCGGTTTGCGCCACTGGCGCACGGCTGGCCAAAAAGGCTATCTTCTGAGGCATGTTGTTTCCGATCCGCGCCGCTTTCTACCCAGAGAACCACAATATTCTCCGACGCGCCAGCACTGCCCCCGCAAATCGCCTCCTGCGGCAAAATGGGGGATGCACAGCCCGCGCGGCGCATCTATCTCACAGGCAGTCGTTTTCGCATCTTCACCTCGCAGCCTGTTTCCGATACGAAACAGCCAGCAGGACCCCAAGCTCAAGGAGCCATTCCAATGTTGACCAAGACAAATGATTTCTTCACCCGCAGCCTTGCCGATACCGACCCCGCCATTGCGGAGGCCACGAAAAAGGAATTGCACCGCCAGCGCACCGAAATCGAGCTGATCGCGTCCGAGAACATCGTCTCCGCCGCCGTGATGGAAGCACAAGGCGGCGTAATGACCAACAAATACGCCGAAGGCTATCCGGGCCGTCGCTATTACGGCGGCTGCGAATATGTGGACATCGCCGAGAACCTCGCGATCGAGCGCGCTTGCAAGCTCTTCAATTGCGGCTTTGCCAACGTGCAACCCAACTCCGGCTCCCAGGCGAACCAGGGCGTGTTCCAGGCGCTCCTGCAGCCGGGCGATACCATTCTCGGCATGAGCCTTGATGCCGGTGGCCACCTGACCCACGGCGCGGCCCCCAACCAGTCCGGCAAATGGTTCAACGCCGTGCAGTACGGTGTGCGTAAGGAAGACAACCTGCTCGACTACGACGAGGTCCAGCGCCTCGCGACCGAGCATAAGCCAAAGATGATCATCGCAGGCGGCTCCGCCATCCCCCGCACCATCGACTTCCCGCGCATGCGCGAAATAGCCGACAGCGTGGGTGCCTACCTGCTGGCAGACGTGGCGCACTTTGCCGGTCTGATCGCGGCGGGCGAATACCCCAATCCCTTCCCCCACGTCCACGTGGCCACCACCACCACCCACAAAACCCTGCGCGGCCCGCGTGGCGGCATGATCATGACAAATGACGAGGCGCTGGCGAAGAAATTCAACTCAGCCATCTTCCCCGGTATCCAGGGCGGCCCACTGATGCATGTGATCGCAGCCAAGGCCGTGGCCTTCGGCGAAGCGCTGGAACCTTCGTTCAAAACCTACATCCAGCAGGTGATCAAGAACGCCCAAGCGCTGTCCGATCAGTTGATCAAAGGCGGCCTGGACACAATCACCCACGGCACCGACACCCACGTCCTGTTGGTGGACCTGCGCCCCAAAGGCGTCAAAGGCAACGCCACCGAGAAAGCCCTGGGCCGCGCCAACATCACCTGCAACAAGAACGGCGTGCCGTTTGATCCCGAAAAGCCCATGGTCACCTCCGGCATCCGCCTCGGCTCCCCCGCAGGCACCACCCGCGGCTTCGGCGAGGACGAGTTCCGCCAGATCGCCGACTGGATCATCGAAGTCGTCGACGGCCTCGCCGCCAACGGCGAAGAAGGCAACGCAGCCGTCGAGGCCAAGGTCAAAGCCGAAGTCGAAGCCATGTGCGCCCACTTCCCGATCTACCCCAACCTCTAAACGACAGGCCGCGCGCCGATACTGAATGATAAAAGCCCCGGCAGTAATGTCCGGGGCTTTACCTTAAATGTTGCAAGTAAAAACTCTGGTTGGCCAGATTATGGCCAATCTAACTCCACAATAATAACAATCACCGGAATAACCGGGGAGAAAAATGTGGAAAAGCCCTCGGAAATATCTTCGAGTGAAAGACGTCGGCGTTTGCCGAAGTCTTCTCACGGCGCTAATGTAAATTTCTGTCGAAATCCACAATGTAATTTCTTCATGGAACCACCAGACGCATATGAAAACACGGGGAAAAAATCCGTTGATGTCAAATCAAATAAACCTCGTGGCACGATAGGCGGCTCTGGCGACGAAAAATATTTCGCATGTGTTTGCTGCTGGTGATCTACGGTCATCAAGAACAATCAAGCAATCGTCGAAGAATACCGACGACTGCGAGGCCGGTTTAGGCCAGAGACACCTCGTGATGCTTGCTCTGGAAACCTTTGCAAAAATAATGACAAGCGTGCTCCATTATTCCCAGAACTATATCGAAAGTCTGGACCGACAGCCAAGGGTGAGCCGCGCTGGAAATGCAAGGCATGCCTGACAACAGTCTCGGTTGGATCTCGCATCCGCCGCCAGAAGAAGAGCAGCCAAAATAATACGATACTTTGGTATGATCACAAACGGTGTGCCGATTTCCAAAATCGTTGAATTTACCTGTCTTGCCCCGAAAGATATCTACAAGAAAATTGGCTTCATGTACGACCGTGTGATCGACATCACCGCGCGCCGTGAAGAGTGTTTTGAGAACGTCAGTTGGGTGAAAGTAGGTCGTCGCTTCGCAACAGATTCCCAGACACTGCATCTGAACTGGCCCAACAAGAGAACGCGAGCAAAAATCGCCGTTCATCATCTGTGCACAGCTCATGCGAACACTGGCTATATCATGGCAGCCCATGTAGGCCTCGATCCGGATGTCGAACTTCCCGATGTTGAGGCTCAGATGATAGCTGCGGAGGACTTTCAGAAGCCGCGAGCTTTCCGACGACAGGCCCGCCTATGGTCGCAAACTGAATTCAAATTCTACGTCGATAGCATCACACGAAAAATTGCATTAGACCCGTTTGAGGCACCCGAGGTAAAACCGGATCTGCAACTCCCGCATCGTGGTGCTATGTTGCGCCAAGACATCATGCAGTTCGCGCATGCTCTGCTGATGAGGAAACTCGTTGGCAAATCAGACGACCGGTGCATCTTTAATCTAGATATGGACCCAGGCTTAGCCATATCCTTCATCTCAGCGTTTGCTCCGTGGATCGCACAGGGACGCACTGACGTGATCTCTGTCAGCTTTGATCAGAACCAGTCAAATGATCAACGCAACAGCTTGGTTTCAGAGGGCAAGATGGCTCTTCAAGCCGTATCGGGGATGAATAGGCGCCAATGGGCTGCCATGTCTGCTGGTGAGGCGGCAGAAGCGCTTGATGACATTGTGGAGAAACTCATCGTCGACCGCTCGCCGGGTGTTCCAGTTTTATGGCCATTTCATTCTAAATCGGAGCCATATCGTTCAATCTCTATTCTGACAGATCGCGGTGAGATGCCGCCGGACCGAAGGGCCCGTCTCATGCGCTTGGCAACGTTGAGGAGCGTTGATGCCTACTTTCACAAAGTTCGGTCGAATCTACGCTTTGAAGCGCGCCCTGCACATACTCCGAGTAAGAATGGACGAACCTGGGAACGGCATTGTCTCTATAATCCCGAGACGATGATGAAGTTGGTAGAGATCTACCGCTTCACCCATAACTGGATGGGCAAACCCAACGCCAAAAATGAGAAAACCCCAGCGAAGAAATTGGGGTTGGCCAAGGGAAAAATCCATCCAAGTGATCTGTTTGCTCAAATTTTAGATTTCCTGATTTTTCACCATCTTTCATAAGAACCGAAGAAAAAAGGATTAAAGTCGATGGGCAGTAATGAGAGCGAAAACGACAAAAATTTGGAAGACAAAATAAGGGCTGAAAATCTTCTTCTGCGTGAAAAAGGTAAAACCGGAGAAAACGCTTACATAGCTGCATTTCTCATCTTTCTTCTGGTTAATGCCCTTGGGCGGCTCGGGTCCGATGAAAACTTACTGGTTCCAGTTATTCTTTGTTTTGCTTCCGGTTGGGTGGCGTTCAGGGTGATTGCATAACGTTGGGACTGAAAACTACACCCTGAAATAAATGTTGCTGATCAGCCAAAATTGATCAGCAACATTTAAGGTAAAGCCCCGGTAGTAATGTCCGGGGCTTTTTTTGAGGAGAACTCAGGATTCTCTATGCGGACAAGGGGCGCACGTATTCCAATGCCGCGCGGCTGCTTTCGATGCTCCACGCTTTTTGGGAAACGGCTAGAGACATCAATTTGTTGCGGGTACTCTCTTATCAATTCACGAAGTGATTTTAGGGGTTTGCAAAAACTGTGTGTCATTGCCGCGTCCATATTTCAGATCCGATGGCGTTGGATCCGCCAAATCTCCATATACCGCTCCATTCCCCGTTTTCTTGTTCGACAAACAGCGCCAATCCGAAGCTTTCACCTGATCCATATGAAACAGTGAGCGCCGTGTCGTTCTCTACAGCCTCACCGAAGATCATTGACCCTTTGAGGTTGGCAGCCCCGATGGCCGTGCCGATATACTCGTCCCCGTCAATGTCCCACGGCACCGTATATGTGTCGCCATCTATCTCGACAGCAACCGTACCATCATAAGGCGTACTATCGCCTGGATTGACGCCGGCAACGTCATAAACCCCAACCGGCCCGGCAATCGCCGCTTGAACGCCGAGAAAGAGAAGTGCGGATGCCAAGGTTATAAGCGGCTTCATGGCTTCATATCCTAAAAGAGAAATTTTGTTCGAGTTCAGGCTCAGTCCATCTCTTCCTGACACTCAAGCGCGGCTTCCAGAGCATTATAACTCCCCGTGAGGTCAATCGACATGACTTCACCTTCCTCAGTGTACAGCGTCATCGTTTGCTTCACGGCAAGATCGAAGAGGAAGTCAGGGTTATCAAAGAAAATGTCGGCTCCGGGCACGTCTTCGAGGTAGATCCCTTTGGCGTCGGCATCATAGTCTTCGCCGTCGAGTGAAAAGAGAACCGGATAAGATGCCCCCTCTTCGACATCCCCCCAAGCCATGTTGAATGCAGTGACATAAGCCCCGCCCTGTGTGCGATCGAAGCCGATACGGACGACAGAACCGTCGGTGAATTCAGACTGGATCAGACAGCCGTCTCCCAACGAGGGATCAACCATCACATCCCAGTACTCGGATGCTCCCCACTGCTCTAGTGTTTGGGCCCGCAGGGGACTTGTGACGGCTGCACACATCATCAAAACCGTAGTTGCGATAGCTGTCGTTTTCATCTTTTGTCCCAATTCAATCCAGCTGCTTTAACTTGACGGTTTCTTTTTGCGCATCGCAACGGGCATCTCGGTCAGCTTCCATTTGAAGGCCCCCGCTGCAAGGCGAACTGACCGATGATGGGACCAGGTCAGGAAACGCAGGCACCGTTGTTTTACGCGTGCCCGCCAGGGGGTCATGTTCCAAATACCACCTTATGCGGTCGGTTGACCGGTTCGTCGATGGGGGTGGTAACAGCCGGCATGTGGCTTGGTTTTACATCCGCACAAACCACCAGTCGATTGATACTATGCTTCCGATCTATTCCCCGTCAGCGCAATGTAATGAGAGAGCGCATACTGCTGCCGGGAGAGTGCTTGGCACGCGCAGCATGTGTAGCAGGGCTTTGCCTATGTGGCCTTCATCATCAACACATTCACTGACCGCTTAGTCGCCCCCACTTTCAGCGATGTATTCATCACCTGTGCGGTCCCGTAAAAATCTTCGGTCTCAGGCGAAAAAAAGCGGCGGTCCAGACATTGCAGGTAGTCTTCATACCGTCACCGCACCGCGCTCGACCCTTCCCATATCCCTCTGACTAAGCCACTGTGTCCGCAGCACATCAAACCCAAAGGACGCCCCCATGATCATCCACCCCGCAGGCTCCCGCCCCTCCGGCAAAGGCCCCGCCGAGTATTTTACCGGCACTGTCCGCATGGACCCGCTGATCAGCACGCCCGCCCCCGCCCGCCTGCGCGGTGTCACCGTCACATTCGAGCCCGGCGCGCGCACAGCGTGGCATACCCATCCGCTGGGCCAGACGCTGATCGTGACCGCGGGCCTCGGCCTTGCGCAACGCGAGGGCGGTCCCATCGAGACGATCCGCCCCGGCGACACCATCTATTTCGAGCCGGACGAAAAACACTGGCATGGTGCGGCCCCCGACGTGGCCATGACCCATATCGCTCTGCAAGAAGAACTCGACGGCAGCGCCGTCACATGGATGGAGCACGTCACCGACGCGCAATACAGTGCTCAGACGTAGCCGCGCCACCACAGCCAGACGATAAACATCGCTGCCACCGCAATCAGGTTCGCTGCCACCGCTGCCGTCACACCGAGGAAGCGCGCCTTGCGCAACTCGACAACGTCCAGCGCCTCCAGATGGCTGCGCACCACCTCGTAGGACTGCTCGACGGCGGCGACATCCACCTGCCGCGCGGTCTTGGGGTTATGCGCCAGCACCTCCGCCCGCATCAGCGCGGCACCATGGTTGCGCACCCGCTTGGGCAGACGCCGACCGGCACGGCGCAGGGAGTGCGCCAGATCACGCCCCCTCACGCCCAGCTTTTCCTGCATCAATCCGCGCAGCTTGCGCGATTTGACTGCCATATCCTTGTCGGTAATCATATCCCCTGTCTAAGCATCTGGTCACGGCCCTGCAATGGCGCTAGTCCTGCTGCATGCTCAGCTTTACCGAATTCGGCGATACCGCCGCCACACCACCCCTCGTCATTGCGCACGGCCTCTATGGCTCGGGGCGCAACTGGGGCGTACTCGCGAAACGCCTGTCGGACACCCGCCGCGTCATCACACCGGACATGCGCAACCACGGGCACAGCCCGTTTGAACCCACCCAAAGCTATGAGGACATGGCAAACGATCTGGCCGAACTGATCACGCACATCGGCGGCCCCGTTGATCTGTGTGGCCATTCCATGGGCGGCAAAGCCTCCATGGTCATGGCGCTGCGCCACCCCGACCTGCTCCGCCGCCTGATCGTCGCAGACATCGCCCCTGTGCCCTACACCCATTCCCAATCCCACCACATCGCCGCCATGCGTGCGGTGGATCTGGAGCACATCACCCGCCGCTCGGAAGCCGCCGAACAGCTGGGCCAACAGGGCGTCGAGCCTGCCTTGCAGAGCTTCTTCACACAGTCGCTGGACGTGGCAGGCAAACGCTGGCGCCTGAACCTCGATGTGCTGGAGGCCGAGATGGACAAGATCATCGGCTTCCCCGATGTCTCAGGCCAGTTTGCAGGGCCCACCCTTTTCCTCACCGGCGCCGACAGCAATTACGTCCGTCGCGAAGACCGTGACCACGTCAAATCCCTCTTCCCCGCCGCCCGCTTTGCCAAACTACCAGGTGCCGGCCATTGGCTGCACGCTGACAAGCCACGCGAGTTTGAAGCCGCCTTGCGCACCTATCTGGACGCGTGAGCAGGCGTCTGGGATTTACTTCCGCGAACGCAGGGCGATCAGACAAACTCTTCGATACCGATATCTGGAAAGGCCCGCTGCGCGGACGGAGCGACGTTTGCTGCGACTGCACTCAACTGGCTCGCTACTCACCGCAACAGTCAGAGCGAAGGCTTTAATTTCAGATTTTACATCGCGATGGGAACAGCGCCGGATATACGGAACTGCGAGAGCTGTTGTGGACTCAGGAGAGTGCGGCAGGCTGCCGCATTGATAGTAAACACGCTACATCCAGATATATCTCTAGTTCAATCTTTAGAGACGGAGAAGTAGGATGTTCAAAGGCTTAGGGATTTCAATTGCCATCATCTGTATTGGAATGCTTGGATTTCCGGTCCTCTTGGTGGCCCTTGTTTAGGGTGATTGGACATGAAGAAGGTAGCGCCCCTTATTAGGGCCGAATGATAGGTGTATCCAATCAGCATTTTGTCAGTTGGGGTGATACCCCAACTGACAAATTTGCGTGCTTAGACATCAAGTTTTGCTATTTTCTGTGGTTATTCCAACGGATCTGATCCTGGAATTCGACCATAGGGGTTCAAAGCAGCAATTTGCCTTCTCGAGCCCCCAACACCCTCTTTACCCTCACAGCGCCGCACCCCAAACAAACAGGCCCACAGCCGTCACCCCGCCGCGATCAAATCACCACTGATTCCACCTTGCACCCCGCTGCCATCGGCCTATAACCGCACAAATTTGCCAAGATATAGGGGGCCGGAGCCATGCCAAAGAGAACCGACATCAAGTCGATCATGATCATTGGTGCGGGGCCTATTGTCATCGGGCAGGCCTGCGAGTTCGACTACTCCGGCGCGCAGGCGTGCAAGGCGCTGAAGGAGGAAGGCTACCGCGTCATCCTCGTCAATTCCAACCCCGCCACCATCATGACGGATCCGGGTCTGGCAGATGCCACCTATATCGAGCCGATCACCCCCGAAATCGTCGCCAAGATCATCGAAAAAGAGCGCCCCGATGCGCTGCTGCCCACCATGGGCGGCCAGACCGGTCTGAACACCTCGCTGGCACTCGAAGAAATGGGCGTGCTGGCCAAATACAACGTCGAGATGATCGGCGCCAAGCGCGAAGCCATCGAGATGGCCGAGGACCGCAAGCTCTTCCGCGAGGCGATGGACCGTCTGGGCATCGAAAACCCCAAGGCCACCATCTGCACCGCGCCCAAGGACGCCAACGGCAAGAAAGACCTCGCTGCGGGTGTGGCGCTCGCGTTGGAATCACTGGAAGAAATCGGCCTGCCCGCGATCATCCGCCCCGCCTTCACCATGGGTGGCACCGGCGGCGGCATCGCCTACAACCGTGAAGATTACGAATTCTACTGCCGCTCCGGCATGGATGCCTCGCCCATGGGCCAGATCCTGATCGACGAATCCCTGCTCGGCTGGAAAGAGTTTGAGATGGAGGTCGTGCGCGACACTGCCGATAACGCCATCATCGTTTGCTCCATCGAAAACGTGGACCCCATGGGCGTGCACACCGGTGACAGCATCACCGTGGCCCCCGCGCTGACGCTCACGGACAAAGAATACCAGATCATGCGCAACCACTCCATCGCGGTGCTGCGCGAAATCGGCGTGGAAACCGGCGGCTCCAACGTGCAATGGGCGATCAATCCCGCCGATGGCCGCATGGTGGTGATCGAGATGAACCCCCGCGTGTCGCGCTCCTCCGCGCTGGCCTCCAAAGCCACCGGCTTCCCCATCGCCAAGATCGCTGCGAAACTCGCCGTTGGCTTCACGCTGGATGAGCTGGACAACGACATCACAGGCGTGACACCCGCGTCTTTCGAGCCGACCATCGACTACGTTGTCACCAAAATCCCGAAATTCGCCTTCGAGAAATTCCCCGGCTCCGAGCCTTACCTCACCACCGCCATGAAATCTGTAGGCGAGGCCATGGCCATCGGCCGCACCATTCACGAGTCGCTGCAAAAAGCCCTCGCGTCGATGGAATCCGGCCTCACCGGCTTTGACGAGATCGAAATCCCCGGCGCGCCCGACAAGGCGGCCATCACCAAAGCCATCTCCAAAACCACCCCCGACCGCATGCGCACGATCGCACAGGCAATGCGCCACGGCATGTCCGACGAGGACATCCACGCAACCACCATGTTCGACCCCTGGTTCCTCGCCCGCATCCGCGAGATCATCGAGGCCGAGGAAGACATCCGCAAAAACGGCCTCCCCGTCACCGAAGACGCCCTGCGCCGGATCAAGATGATGGGCTTCACAGACGCCCGCCTTGGCAAACTCACCGGCCGCGACGAGGCAAACGTCCGCCGCGCCCGCCTGAACCTCGGCGTAAAGGCCGTCTTCAAACGCATCGACACCTGCGCCGCCGAGTTCGAGGCGCAGACCCCTTACATGTACTCCACCTACGAAACCCCCATGATGGGCGACGTGGAATGCGAGGCCCGCCCTTCTGACCGCAAAAAGGTCGTCATCCTCGGCGGCGGCCCCAACCGCATCGGCCAGGGGATCGAGTTCGACTATTGCTGCTGCCACGCCTGCTACGCCCTCACGGACGCGGGCTATGAGACGATCATGGTCAACTGCAACCCCGAGACCGTCAGCACCGACTACGACACCTCGGACCGCCTGTATTTCGAGCCGCTCACGTTCGAGCACGTCATGGAAATCCTGCGGGTCGAGCAGGAGAACGGCACCCTGCACGGTGTCATCGTCCAGTTCGGCGGCCAGACCCCGCTGAAAATCGCGCAGGCGCTGCACGACGAAGGCATCCCGATCTTGGGCACCACGCCAGATATGATCGACCTCGCCGAAGACCGCGAGCGCTTCGCCGATCTGGTGCAGTCCCTCGGACTGAAACAGCCCAACAACGGCATCGCCCATTCCGACGCCGAGGCCTTCGAGATCGCCAAAGACATCGGCTTCCCGCTGGTGATCCGCCCTTCCTACGTCCTCGGCGGTCGCGCCATGGAAATCGTCCGCGACCAATCGCAGCTCGAGCGCTATATCTCCGAGGCCGTCGTCGTCTCGGGCGACAGCCCCGTTCTGCTCGACAGCTACCTCTCCGGCGCGGTCGAGCTGGACGTTGATGCCCTCTCCGACGGCACAGATGTCCACGTCGCGGGCATAATGCAGCACATCGAAGAGGCGGGCGTCCACTCCGGCGACAGCGCCTGCTCCCTGCCACCCTACTCCCTGTCCAAGGAGATCATCGCGCAGGTCGAGGTCCAGACCAAAGCGCTTGCCAAAGCCCTCAACGTCGTCGGCCTGATGAACATCCAGTTCGCTATCAAGGCCAATGACGCAGGCGAACAGGAAATCTTCCTGATCGAGGTCAACCCCCGCGCCTCCCGCACCGTGCCCTTCGTCGCCAAAGCAACGGATTCAGCCATCGCCAGCATCGCCGCCCGCATCATGGCAGGCGAACCGCTGTCCAACTTTCCCCTCCGCGCCCCCTATGACGCAGACGCCGCCTATGACGATGTCCTGCCGCTGGGTGACCCGATGACACTTGCCGATCCCAACATGCCATGGTTTTCGGTTAAAGAGGCCGTCCTCCCCTTCGCCCGCTTTCCCGGCGTCGATACAATCCTCGGCCCCGAAATGCGCTCCACCGGAGAAGTCATGGGCTGGGACCGCGATTTCCCGCGCGCCTTCCTCAAGGCGCAGATGGGCGCGGGCACGATGCTGCCCCGCACAGGCAATGTGTTCCTTTCCATCAAAGACGCGGACAAGACAGACGACGTGCTCAAAGCCGCCCGCATCCTCGTCGACCAGACCTTTACCATCGTCGCCACCCGCGGCACGGCAACTTGGCTAACATCCCATGACATTCCTTGCCAAATCGTGAACAAAGTCTATGAGGGCCGCCCCGACATCACCGACATGATGAAAGACGAACAGATCCACCTCGTGATGAACACCACCGAAGGCGCGCAAGCGGTCGAAGACAGCAAGTCCATCCGCTCCATCGCCCTCTACGACAAAATCCCCTACTACACGACCGCCGCAGGCACCTACGCCGCCGCACTGGCGATCAAGGCGCAAGCAGAGGACGAGATCGGGGTGAAATCGTTGCAGGGGTAAGGACGACAGTTTCGAGCCCTCTTTACCAAATGCTGGTCCGTAGCATTTGGTAAAGAGAAAGGATATCCAGTTGAAACCGGCTCTAACCGGAAATTGACCGATGTTTCCGTGCCTGTGGTGCAACGTCACCAGACCGGCAAGTCATTCGTCGCGCAGCATTTTCATTAGCGGATATCTGCACAGGGGCGCCTATCGGACATTTGTCCTGCGTGCGATGCCACAGGTGATCAGTTGCGTTCTACCGAGTTAGGTATCAGCGCTTTGTAAATCCCGCGAATACCGCTTTTGCGAGGTCCAAAGCATACCCACGCTGTTCCTCGGAAGAAAACTCGGACTCCTTAAGATCATTCAAAGATAGCATTGCTCCCTT
>Ga0163215_101190_pt1 | contig 18794 bp, 18 predicted proteins | sample SynspAceP_FD_185934 | JGI IMG/M metagenome (GOLD analysis project Ga0163215, IMG submission 185934) | Saline lake microbial communities from Ace Lake in Antarctica - Synechococcus sp. Ace-P (Hybrid Assembly) | ecosystem: Environmental > Aquatic > Non-marine Saline and Alkaline > Saline | place... | reverse complement strand
GTGGCATCATACTGCCTGCAGATGGCTGCTATTAGTGTATCACATTCAGAAATTTTTAGACCATTTTGTTTATTCAATGATGAACACAGCGCATAATAAGGTGCTGAGTCAATATCAAAAGATAGAATTCGATCTTTAAACGTACTGTTTACCATTTTTTCAATAGAATCTAGTAGCGCTAGCTTTCTTCTTCCATTTGGCATAACAATCTGACCCGCTAGTAACTCTGCAATTGTGATAGAGGTCGTGCATATATCCTGTAATTCCTGATCTTCAAACCATTCCAAAACTGGTATATTTGGTTTGGAGAGCATAAACGCTGAAATTACATTTGTGTTAAGAATCTTCATCTGTCCACTCATCAAATGGGTTTCTAAATGGCACAGCAATACGGGGTGGTAATTCGAAATCATCAAACCCACCATATTTATCAACTATTGAACGAATAGAAGCATAAACGCCTTTTTCTTCTGCAATTTTACGGTAATGCGCGATTTCCTCTTCAGAGACAGAAGATGCTATTTTTTGCATTCTTTGAGTTTTGTATGAAACTGCGCCTTCATTCAGAATGCTGTTTTCGCCACGTTCAAATGCATCGGTTAAGATAGTACGTGCTTCTTGCTCCATAGAGCGCCTGTTTACGGTTGCTCGTGCTTTTAGCTTCAGCTTAACCGAGTCATCTAAATTTCGGATAGTAATACTAGCCATAATAACTCATTTGTTATTTTATTAATCATTATGATTACTAACAACATCATTTTGATAGCAAATTGCAATCTTTTAGTTTTATTTAACTAATTATTTTCCTAGAACTGCTTTCCCTTCACTTAAAGGGGTTTTCCAGGCTCAACCCTTTAATATGTTTAAAGTCTTTAATGTTACGGCTTACTAAAACTGCATCATGTTCTAGTGCAATAGAGGCTATTTGAAGGTCTATTGCACCACAGTTAACTACAGCTTTTATACTTTTAGAAGCAATTTGACTGTAAATCTGAGCCGCTTTCCGATCAAAGGGAAGTATTTTATTATCAAATAAACGAGTTTCAATCATTGAGAAAGACGCCAGTAAACGTCGTTTTTTCACACCCTCTGGAAGCAATGCAAGCCCGAACTCAATTTCGGCAATACAAATAGCCGTTGTAAAAAGTGAAAGACTAACTTGTTTTGATAGCCAGACTAACATTTTTTCGTCAACATCTTTACTCATAAATGCAGATATCACATTTGTGTCAATCACCTTCATTAAAACTCAAACCCCTTGGTTTTTCCTTACTCCTTTCTGGGATATCAAAACCCCAACTGCCGTACTGAGTTTTAATCTCGTTTACAACGTCAATCAATGATTGTTGGTCATCTTCCTTCTGCTTCGTTAATACCTCTTGAAGAATTAGCCTCGTTTCTTGCTCCATAGATCTACCGTTTTTTGCAGCACGCTCTCTTAATTTTTGCTTTAGCGATTCATCTAAATTTCGAATGGTAATACTTGCCATAATATTATTATTATTGATTGCAAAGATTTCATTGATTTCAAATAACGAAATTCATTTAATGATTCCAATATATTAGTACGGAAAAATTATCTCCGATATCTTTGGTTACTTAGCACTCAAGTCCAAGCGCCACCATCCTATATTACGAGCATAAGAATTACTGAGGATATCAAGCTATAATTTGGGATATTAAAAACAGGCTTTATCATGAAACTACTGAAAGTAGAAAAAAGGCTCTAAAAACTAGTTTACAGCCAAATTTTATCCGTAATAACTACCTACTTATGAAATATGCAATCACGTTCACCCTCATTTTCTTATGCTTTTACTCAACTAATATGAATGCTCAAGATGCAGAAGCTCAGATTAAGGCACTAAAACTCGACCTTCCAGAAGTATCTACACCCACTGCCAATTTTGTACGCTGGAGACAAGTGGGCAACACACTTTACTTGGCCGGACAAGGTTCTTCTATCAAGGGGAAATTAGGCCAGGATTTAACCATAGAGGAAGGCTATGAAGCAGCAAGATTAGCTGGCATTAATATTCTAGCAACACTCAGAAAAGCCTGTGATGGCGACCTAACCAAAGTAAAACAGCTTGTTAAAGTACGTGGCATGGTTAACTCAGCGCCCGACTTTTATGATCAACCTAAGGTAATAAATGGCTTCTCTGATCTAATGGTGGCCGTATTTGGGGAAGCGGGAAAACATGCCAGAGCTGCGGTTGGTCAAGTTAGCCTTCCCGGTAATATGGCCGTTGAAATTGAGCTAATTGTGGAACTTAAAGATTAATTACTACACCAAATAGTAGATTCCATTTAAATAGTTATTTCCAAAAAAATCCAAAAAATCATTTTAAATGACCTTTTTAAAAGGCTTATACGCTTCAATTCTTGGTTGTAGCATAATATGTTTATTATCAATTAGTGGCAAACTATTACAAGCTCAAGAGGTAGAGCTTATGATTTTAGGGACTGTACAAGACGCTGGTGCACCACAAGTTGGCTGTTTAAAAAGCTGTTGTCTACGTCTTCAGAATAATCCTGATTCAACGCTTAAAGTAGTTTCTCTTGGTCTGATTGATCGGGTAAATCAGGAGACGTATTTATTTGAAGCTACACCCGATTTTAGCAGTCAAACCTATCTGCTTAATAGGTATAGCAACTTTGGGAATGGAAACTTCCTGCCAGATGGGATTTTCCTCACTCACGCGCATATTGGCCATTATACTGGCTTAATGTATTTGGGGAAAGAAACGCTAAATGCTGCAAAAGCCACTGTATTTGCCATGCCTAAAATGAAAAACTATTTAGAAACAAATGGTCCGTGGTCGCAATTAGTAACTAACCAAAATATTGCCATAAAGCCACTTTCTACAAATCAAAAGCTTAGTCTTACAAACAAAATTGCCGTTATTCCTTTTACTGTACCGCACCGAGATGAGTTTTCAGAGACTGTTGGTTATAAAATAATTGGTCCAAATAAGTCGGCTCTTTTCATCCCAGATATTGATAAATGGGAAAAGTGGGAAACAGATATAACAGACCTCATAAAAGAAGTTGATTATGCCTTTATTGACGCCACTTTTTATGATGCAGCGGAAATCAATAACAGAGATATTTCTGAAATTCCGCACCCTTTCGTTATTGAGAGTATGGCTTTATTCCAAGGGTTATCAGATTCCCAAAAAGCAAAAGTTTATTTCATACACATGAACCACACAAACCCAGCCTTAGACGCTACTAGTGCGGCTTCTATAGAAATAGAAAAGCAGGGTTTCAATGTGGCTCGGTATATGCAAAATTTTAGCTTATAGTAGCTGTATCACTAGTTCAAGGTCATAAATGTCTCGACAACAAAAAGCCATAACAACCATTTATTTTAGCATTTTAGGTAATGCAGCCCTCGCTATAATTAAAGTAATCAGCGGCTATTTGGGGAACTCTTATGCGCTTATTGCTGATGGAATTGAATCTACTACGGATCTTTTCGCCTCGGTTATTGTACTTCTTGGACTAAAATACGCTAGCCTTCCACCTGACAAAAACCATCCTTACGGTCATGGCAAAATTGAACCGCTAGTAACCTTTGTCATCGTTGGTTTTTTAGTGGTATCAGCCGTCATTATAGCTTACCAAAGTGTCCTTCAAATAATAACTCCTCATGAATCGCCAGCATCTTGGACCTTATGGGTTTTGGCTGTTATAATTTTTTGGAAGGAAGCTTCTTTCCATTACGTTCTTCGCAAAAGTAAACAAACTAAGAGTTCTTCGTTAAAAGCCGACGCTTGGCATCATAGAAGCGATGCCATTACGTCTATTGCTGCATTTGTTGGGATTTCCATCGCGGTTTTTTACGGAGAAGGTTTTGAAGCTGCCGATGATTGGGCCGCTTTATTTGCTTCTGCCATCATCCTCTATAATAGTTACCAAATTTTCAGACCTGCCTTAGCTGAAGTAATGGACGAGCATATTTATGAGGATCTTCAACAAGAAATTCGGGACGTATCTCTATCTGTTGAGGGTATTTTGGGAACAGAAAAATGCCACATTAGAAAAACGGGAATGTTCTATTATGTAGATTTACATGCAATTGTAAACGGACAATTAAGCGTAGAGGAAGGCCATAAACTTGCCCATAAATTAAAAGATGCGTTAATCCTTGAAATCCCTCATTTAGGCGATGTTCTTATTCATGTAGAGCCTTATAAAGACAGTAATTAATTTATTTGAAAGTGATTGCTCTAGTCATCTTTTGAAAAAAATAGCCTAATTACCCTTTTTTTTGTATGATAAAAACAAACCAAAACCCCTTTTAATAACCTTCCTATGCGACTGTTTTCCGTAGCCTTACTCGCCTTTGCTTGTTTTCTGATGCCCAAAGACGCGTCAGCTCAATCCTCTGCCTCTTTTACCATAACCGCTTCTTCAGAAAGAATAGAATCTATTACTCCTAACGGCCGATTATTTCTTCACTTTTCAGATTCAGATCGCAGGCAGCCCAGATACCAATCAGGCACCAGTCTAGGAAGCTTCGTTTTTGCTAAAAATTTAGTCGCTAGCACACAAAACCCTGTGCTAATTGTTGGTCCAGACCCAGCTATGACAACCACAGCAAGTTGGGACTTTTCCTCCATCCCTTTGGGTACCTATTATGTACAAGCTGTTTGGGATCAAAACGAAGACGAATCTATTGCAAACTCTCCTGGAAATATCTATTCAAATGTTGTTGAACTTAAAGCTAATGGCCAAACAAACCAAGTGGTTAGCTTAACCCTAACTACCCTAATTGAAGATAGAAGCGTTATTGATCATCCCTTAGTTAAAGAGTTTATGCTAGAAAGTGCGTTGTTATCAGACTTTTTGAATAAACCAATGAAAGTAAAAGCCTCTATTTTGCTTCCTTCGGGATATGAAGATAATCCCAATAAAAAATACCCTGTTCGCTACAATGTAGCTGGCTATGGCGGACGTTATACCCGAATAAATAGAATGGTGCAAAATCAAGAATTTATAGATTGGTGGACATCTGACGATGCACCTCAAATCATAACCGTTTTCCTAGATGGTGAAGGGCCTTATGGTGACAGCTATCAATTAGATTCAGAGAATAGTGGCCCTTATGGCGAGAGTTTAATTGCTGAGCTTATTCCCCAAATTGAACAAGAATTTAGAATAATAGGAACTACTGAAACACGTTTTGTTGATGGTTGTTCTACCGGCGGCTGGGTTTCTCTAGCACTGCAGCTAATTTATCCAGATAGTTTTGGTGGCTGCTATTCATACAGCCCAGATCCGGTAAGTTTTTACCGAATGCAGCTTATTAATATGTATGAAGATGAGACTGCCTTTATCAACAGAAGCGGTTTAGAGCGCCCAAGTAGACGTGATATTTACGGAGAGCCAAGCTTTACCATTAAGCAAGAAGTCTATTCCGAAAACACCCAAGGCTACTCTGATACCTACGTAACGTCAGGTAATCAATGGGGTGCATGGAATGCTTTATACAGCCCAAAAGGAGCTGATGGTTTACCTGTTGCGGCTTTTGATCCATTAACTGGAAAAATAGATACAACTGCTGTAGAACATTGGAAAAAGTACGATTTATTAATGCATGTTCAAGACAACTGGGAAACCCTAGGTCCTAAACTTCAAGGCAAGATCTATGTTTGGAATGGTGATATGGATAATTACTACCTCAACAATGCCATGCGAGATTTCGATACCTATATGAAGTCAACAGAAAACCCAAGCTCAGACGCTGTTATTGAGTTCGATGCTATGGAAGGCCACTGTAGCAAATATTCCCACAGAAAAGTTCTGGAAGCTATTCACGCTAGATTAAAATAAACTCAGGCTCTATTTACTTTGGTGGGCTATGAATGTGTAATTTTATGGCCTAACTAAAAATCAAACGATTTATGCCACCCCTTAGTATTTGTAAGATTGCTATAAAAATCCCAGCTGATAAAGTGTGGGGTTTTTGGGTTATGCCTGAGTATATAAATCATTGGTATACCGCTTCTAAAGAATGGCATAATCCTAAAGTTGAGCTCGAATTTAAAGTTAGTGGACATTTTAGTTATCGAATGGAAGTAGATGACGGTAGTTCTGGTTTCGATTTCATGGGTACTTTCAAAAAAAATGTATTGCATAAACAGCTATCTTATCCATTAGAAGATCAGCGACTAGTTGAAGTCAGCTTTACTGAAACAACAGACGGAACTACCATTAAACAACAGTTTGAAGCAGAGAGAACTACTCCACTTACTAAACAAAAAAGTGGCTGCCCAGCAATGATGCATAACTTTAAAAGCTATGCGTTGCGCTAGATGTTATTTAATTCACTAGACTTCGCACTTTTTCTACCCCTTGTTTTTGGGATTTATTGGTTTGTACTTAATCGACACTTAAAACTTCAAAATGCCTTTCTGGCTGTTGCAAGTTATATCTTTTATGGCTGGTGGGATTGGCGTTTCCTTTCATTGATTCTTTTTAGCACCCTTGTAGATTACGGTATCGGCCTTGGTTTATCTAAAACCCAACATCATTCTAAAAGAAGACTACTATTGTGGACTAGTATTTGTATAAATTTAGGCCTTTTAGGGTTTTTTAAATATTTCAATTTTTTTATAGATTCATTCACAGATGCTTTTTCTTTTTTTGGTATGGCCATTCAATCAAGAAGCCTTTCTATTATTTTACCCGTAGGCATCAGTTTTTATATCTTTCAAACACTTAGTTACACCATTGATGTATATAAGAATAAATTAGCCCCAACAAAGAATTTTGTAGCCTTTGCAGCCTTTGTGAGTTTTTTTCCACAACTAGTTGCAGGACCTATTGAAAGGGCAAAGCATTTACTTCCACAATTTTATTCTATACGTTCATTTAATTATGATTCTGCAACAGATGGTCTTAGACAAATACTATGGGGATTATTTAAGAAAATAGTAATAGCCGACAACTGCGCCATTTATGCAAATTTGATATTTAATAATTCAACTGAATACTCCGGTTTGACGCTATTTTTAGGAGCATTATTTTTTAGCTTTCAAATATATGGAGACTTTTCAGGTTATTCAGATATTGCAATTGGTGTTTCACGTTTATTTGGTTTCGATTTAATGCAGAACTTTGCCTTCCCTTATTTCTCACGTGATATTGCTGAATTTTGGCGCCGTTGGCATATTTCACTATCAACTTGGTTTAGAGATTACCTTTACATTCCATTGGGTGGAAGTAGAGGAAGTACGATAAATAAAGTCAGAAATATATTTATCATTTTTTTAGTTAGTGGGTTTTGGCATGGTGCAAATTGGACCTTTATTATCTGGGGATTTCTAAATGCCTGCTATTTCTTACCCTTAATGTTGATGGGGAAAAACAGAGATAATACAGAAACAATTGCTAAAGGACGTCTTTTACCAAGTATCCAAGAAGTTGGAGCTATGTTGGGCACCTTTAGCTTAACTACCATAGCTTGGGTATTCTTCCGAGCAGAAAATGTGTCGCATGCACTAGACTACCTCTTCGATATGATAACTGACTATCAATCATATCTTTCACTAGGTACAATATTTGATTACAACTGGATTATTCTTTTGATTATACTTTTCATTGTTATTGAGTGGCTTGGCAGAGATGATAAATACGCATTAGAAAAAATACTATCAAAATTCAAAAAACCAATCAGATATGCTTTTTATTACGCCCTAATGTTTAGCGTTTTATGGTTTAGTGGGAAAGAAGTTAGTTTTATATACTTTCAATTCTAATGAATAAATTCTTAAAAAGATTACTACTATTTTTTTCACTGCCAATAATTGGAATAGTCGGCTTATTAGCGCTGTTTCATTTTCTGTATTCACTATCTTACTATACTTATAAAACAGATCAAGAAATTCTATTTATTGGTGACTCCCATATTAATCAAGCTGTGAATGACCGCCTTATTCAGAATGCCCATAATATCGCTACTAATTCTGAATCCTACTTATACACTTATTATAAAGTTGAGTATTTGCTGAAAAATAACCCTTCTATCAAGACGATATATTTGGGATCTAGTTACCATAATTTATCGTCTTATTATGATATTTACACAAGCGGTATTTATGGAAGGGTAATTTCAGCACGCTATTTTTATTTGCTTCCACTAAAAATTCGGATATCCTTTATTTTACAGGAAAAAAGAACTCTACTTCGGTATATAAAAAATATTCTAGCTGAAAGTAGCTTATACTTTGTTACGCAGAAAGTCCCCTTTATAACTGGCTTCGATAATGGCTTTAGAGACAGCAAGTCTGATACATTATCTATGGAAAAACGATTAAATTTTCAGTACTCAAATAATCCTGACAGCGCATTTTCAAGCTCAAATATCAGTTACCTAAAAAAAATAGTGGAATTGACTACGTCAAAAGGTATAAACCTTTACCTAGTTTCCACACCACTAGATCCATACTACCAAGAACGAGTTCCTAATTTATTCCTAACTAAATTCAATACTTTAGCGACATCATTGAAGATAGCGATTATTAATCCCTCGAATGAAGAACTTCAACTTAAAGCAGCAGACTTTATACCAGATGGTGACCATCTTTCATTTCAAGGTGCAAACAAGTTCACAAAATGGCTTATAGCTAATGACACAACGCTAAATAGTGTAGATTTGCATAATAATGAGTAAGTACTTACTTTTTATTCATGACAGATAGAAGAACGAATATATTAACTGCCGCACTCGAGTTATTTGCCCAAGAAGGCTATAAAAGTACTACCACCGCTAAAGTAGCAAAGAAAGCGGGGGTTTCTGAAGGATTAATTTTTCGTCATTTTGAAAATAAAGAAGGCCTACTTAGGGCTATTATGGAAGACGGAGAGCAACAAGCTGCTCCACTTTTTACCGCAATTACTTCTGAAACGTGGCCAAAAGAGATTATAAAAAAAACTATAAACTTAGCCATTGATATGTCTTCAAGTACAGAAAAAGCCGTTTTTTGGAAATTGCAATACAAACTGAAATGGGAACTGGGGTTTAAAAACCCTGAAAAAACAGCTCCTTTACACCGCGTTCTTACTTTTGCCTTTACCGCAATGCAGTATCCAAACCCAAGTGATGAAGCCCATTTCTTACTCATATATTTAGATGGCCTGGCTTCAAGACTTTTCCTTGTTGATGGCTATGATGTGAATCCACAAATCTCCTTTTTATACAGAAAATACAATCTAGATTAATCTATCACACTAATAATGAGTGATTACTCACTTATTATAGCTATTTCAGCCTTTCATCGAGATTACTGTCTATTCAACGTCAATAATTCCACGAATTTTAATAAGCCAATTTAAATGATCGAGTATTTCCAACATTTTGGAGCAAAGGTATCAGCAGAAGACCTCAAAAACTTCGCTCAATCCCCGAATTGGGATGGAAAGATCTTCAAAAATACGTCCAAAACATCTATCGCTATTGGCGCTAAAGAACTACCCTCTTTACTCTACAAGCAGTTTTTTGATAAGGCGGGAAGAAAGCCTTCTTCACCCATTATCATAAAGCCATTCGATAAAGAAGCTTTCCTAGATTCTACAGACGAACCAAAAGCAGTTTGGTTTGGTCATTCCGTTATTTTATTGCGCATTAATGGCTTAACCATTCTTTGCGATCCGATGTTTGGCCCAGATACCGCGCCAATAGCACCCTTTCCTTCAAAAAGATATAGTGATAATACACTAGCCCTAATTGATGATTTACCTCCCATTGATTTAGTTTTACTTACCCATGATCATTACGATCATCTAGATCTGCAGAGCATCAAGAAAATACACCCTAATGTTGAGCACTTTTATGTGGCTTTGGGGACCGCTCGTCATCTAAAAAAATGGGGCGTAAACCCAGCTAAAATCACGGAATTTGATTGGTGGCAAAGCCATAATTTCAAAGACCTAGCTATAACTTTTACGCCAACTAGGCACTTTTCTGGTCGTGGACTTTCTGACAGAGCTAAATCGCTTTGGGGTGGTTGGGCTATCAAATCTGGCACACATAGCATTTATATTTCTGGGGATAGTGGCATAGATGAGCATTTCAAAGAAGTGGGAGAACGTCTTGGTCCTTTCGACTTTGGTTTTGTAGAGTGCGGCCAATACAATCCACTTTGGCACGCTATTCACATGTTCCCTGAAGAAAGTGTGCAAGTAGCACAGCTAGTTGAGCTAAAACGAGCTATGCCAATTCATTGGGGCGCATTTACGCTGTCTCTACACAGTTGGACCGAGCCTGTAGAGCGATTTATCAAAGCAGCAGAAGCCGTAAATCAAGCCTACATTACGCCTGAAATTGGTAGCCTTTTTTCCCTCAAAACACCTACAAAAACAACCAATTGGTGGGAAAAATATCAATAAACCCGTCATTTGGCCTGCCTCATAGCACCTGCAATGCCCCAAATTCCGTTATTCTCACCCCATCATCTTCTTTTTATAAGCCGTTGGCGAGCATTGTACATAGCTTTTAAATTTCCGCACAAAATAGCTCCCATTATTGTATCCAGATAAATATGCTATATCAGCAATCGATAAATGAACTTTCGTCTTAATTAAGCCTTTTGCGAACTCAACTCGCTTTGCATTTATATAGTCTGAAGGCGTAATTCCGAGTGTTTGCTTAAACTTGCGGAAAAAATTAGACTCGCTCATACAGACATCTTTTGCAAGTCTTGAGATACTCAGTTTTCTGTTTGTAAGCTCTTTATGAATAACTGCTAGCGCTAAACCAATTCTTGAATCAGCGACCTGATCTTGCTGCTCTCCCAAAAACCACTTTCTAGCTTTTGTTTGTAATAGCCTAACAACTAGCTCTTTAGACATCAAAGAAATCAACACATCTTTAGAAGTATTATGGGTGTCAACCAAGGTGTAAAATATTCGCTGAATCAAATAACTCAGATCACCATTATTGGTTAAATGAGTAGAGTCTTTGTCTAAGGTCCAGTTGGTACTTTCCCCATCTATACTAACTTCTTGATTATAAAGGCCAACGGCTTCAGACACAGTATACTTGTCAATGCCAAGAGCGAGGCATTGCGTGGGTTCATTCAAAGTGGCAAGTGGAAAATCTATAATCATCGGTTCATTTGCTGGCATCACAACAGACTCACTTGGATAAAAATCAAACGGTTCTTGATTTGTCAAATGCATCACTTTTTTACCGGTAAGCATAATAGCTATCACCGGATAATCGAAATGAAGTTGCACTTTCTCTGCTGCTTGGTGGGTCTCAAAAAGGTTTAATTCTGCGTTTGAACAAGTATAAATAGTCCGATTCTCTACTAAAGTAGAGAGGGCTCTATTCTTTCTATAGTGAGATAATAATTTGTCCATTTCTGATAGTACAAAAAATATCGTAGAAAACCATCTTTGCAAGTATGGTGTTCTTTTTTGCTAGTATAGTTCATAAAAAAGCGGTTCCAATTAAATAGATTTAATTAAGCTTATTTGGTTCAAGCAACTTCAATCTTAAATGAGTCCCTCTGTTAAGCAGCCCTGTTAAACGAACCAGATTATCAAGATTAATCATAGTAAATCCCGTTTTATATGTCATATTCTAAACCTACGTTCAAAGACAGCTACCACAATTTCATAAATGGAAAGTTTGTAGCGCCCATTGATGGCCAATATTTTGAGAATACCTCACCTATAGATGGCTCACTTATTGCAAAATATCCCCGTTCGCAAAAAGCAGATGTTGACATGGCCGTTGATGCAGCAAATGCCGCCAAAGAGTCTTGGGGGAATACGCCAGCTGCAACCCGTGCAGCCCTCTTAAATAAAGTGGCAGACATTATTGAAGCCAACTTGGAGGAGTTTGCAATTGTTGAAACTTGCGATAATGGTAAGGCTATTCGGGAAACGCTGAATGCAGATATTCCCCTATCGGTAGATCATTGGCGATATTTCGCTGGCTGTATCCGTGCAGAAGAAGGCTCTGCGTCTGAGCTTGATGCCAACACCCTATCCATGAATATCAAAGAACCACTTGGTGTAGTTGGACAAATTATCCCATGGAATTTCCCGCTTCTAATGCTTTCTTGGAAATTACCTCCAGCCTTAGCTACTGGAAATTGTGTAGTGCTAAAACCTGCTGAACAAACCCCTTCAACAGCAACGCTCTTAATGGAAAAAATTGCGGATGTTTTCCCCCCTGGCGTACTGAATGTTGTGCACGGTTTTGGCCCTGAAGCAGGAAAACCCCTAGCTTCAAGCTCAAAAATTGATAAAGTGGCCTTTACTGGTGAAACCACCACAGGACAGCTCATCATGCAGTACGCTTCAAAAAATTTGAATCCAGTAACAATGGAATTAGGTGGGAAGTCGCCTAATATTTTCTTTAATAGTGTTATGGATGAAGACGATGCTTTCTTAGATAAAGCTGTTGAAGGCGCTGTGATGTTTGCATTTAACCAGGGCGAGGTTTGTACATGCCCTTCTAGAATATTGGTACAAGAAGATATTTACGATGCCTTCATGGAAAAAGTCATTGCTAGAACCAATGCCATTATTCAAGACAATCCTTATGATACCAACACTATGATAGGTGCGCAGGCATCTAATGATCAGTATGAAAAAGTACAATCGTATCTGAAGATTGGAGTTGAAGAAGGCGCAAAGGTACTTGCTGGCGGCACAGTAAATAAACTTTCTGGTAATTTAGCGAATGGTTTCTACATAAAACCAACCCTACTAGAAGGCCACAACAAAATGCGTGTCTTCCAGGAAGAGATATTTGGCCCTGTTGCTTGTGTAACTAAATTTAAAGATGAAGCAGAAGCTATTGAAATTGCAAACGATACGCTTTATGGTTTAGGTGCTGGGGTGTGGACAAGAGACGCGCATCAGCTATACCAAATTCCGAGAGCAATAAAAGCCGGACGCGTTTGGGTTAATTGCTTCCATACTTATCCTGCTCATGCACCATTTGGTGGCTATAAAAAATCGGGTTTTGGTAGAGAAAATCACCTGATGATGTTAAACCATTACCGCCAAACAAAGAATATGCTTATTTCTTATGACAAGAATAAAGTCGGCTTTTTCTAACACTTTATTGGTTTAACACGTATTAAATTCGTAAAAGTATAGGTGGGAAGAGCTACATGATTGGGGCTCTTCCTATTTTTTCTGTAATTATTAAAACCTAATGATCTAGCTATGCCTAAAATTGCCATAACAGAAAAAGCAGCAGAAATTGCACATCAAGTTCAACAGAACCATAGCGAATTAATTTTCCACCAGAGCGGTGGTTGTTGCGATGGTTCTTCACCAATGTTGCTAGAAAAAGAAGATTTCTACTTAGACGAAAGCGATATACTTTTGGGAACGGTTGCAGGCATAAACTTTTATATGAACCAAGATCAATACGCCTACTGGAAACACACCCACCTAACTATTGATATAACCCAAGGCCGTGGCAGTAGTTTCTCTCTAGAAATCCCATTAGGACTTAGGTTTTTAGTGCATTCAAGGCTTTTAACTGAAGAAGAACTAGCTGAAAGTTAGGGTTTCTTCCATTCCCATAGCCGATTTGTTAGCCGCTGTGCTGGGGAATCTATTCCATGAGTTCGAGATCACGCTCTTCCGACCAGTCATATTTGCTTTCCTGAAAGGCGATTTAGGCTAAATAATCATTTGTGTTTCATTAGTCATTAAATCTCTTTGCGTTGTAGCGCCTTGGTTCTTCTGGTTGCTTGCAGTTGGTATAACTGAAGATATTAATTAGGGGGTAATCTAATAGCGCAGCCGAGATACTCACCTAATCGAATTACCCCACAAAAACCCCTGCTAAAAATTCGATGTGTTCATTCAAAGGCTTTCCAATTAAATCGGCTCCTCTGTGAATATCAGCTCTACTTACACTTGCCGCAAATTTCACGTCTTTCAATTTCTTTGTTACCGATTTGGCTTTCATTCCCTCAAAGGCAGTCGGCCGCATCAATGAAACCGCATGCATAAATCCACTAATTTCATCGCAAGCAAATAAGTATCTCTCGATCTCCGTTTCTGGCATTTTACCCGTTCTCTCTGGTGCATGAGCTTTAATAGCTTCCGTCGCAGCTTCTGATAGATCCGTATTTGGAAATATATTATTTAACGCATAATTAGGATGTAATTCAGGCTTCTTTTCCCAGTCTAAGTCATGGAGCAAACCGGCCAACCACCAGTCCTGAGTAGTGTTTTCATCTTTTCCCAAAACTTCTGCATAGGCTTGCATAGCAGTAGCCACCATTCTGCTGTGGTGTTGTAAACTCTCTGCGTCAATACATTCAACTAATAAGGCTTCCGCTGCTTCTTTCGTCATAATTTATAGTCGGTTAAGGTTTATTAAAAAATGCTCTGCCAAATTTAATTCATTCTAGCTCATTATCAAGCTATAAATATAAATCAGCGGTTCCGCTGCGCTTAGTTTTGAGGTTTTTTAGCGGTAAGTGATAAACGGTAAGTGCAGTGTACAAATGCGGGGTAACTGGCTTCGCATAACTCATAATTTCTCCTTTCTCACATAATCGTCTAATCGCCTTCTCGTAATTTACCCACCAAATCCAATGTATATTGGAACCTGTTTATTAGTAACAATATCTCCGTGCCTCTGCGTCTCCGTGTCAACACTCTTCACATCTTTTTACGCCTTTACGTTACTTATTCCGTCAAAAATCATAGCTCACTTTCATGCTCAAATAGCTATTTCTTGGCAAACCAGGGTAATAATAACGCGGCTGAGCATTCCCGAAAGCCATGGCATTAATCAAAATCTGGGACGCATATTTTTCATCCAACACGTTCATAATGCCCGAACTAACGTCCACATTTAAGCGACTAAATAGCGTCTTCCTAAATCCCAATTTTAGATTTAGCAGGTCGTATGATTCTGAATACAAGCTATTATCATCTCTCATAGGCATTGAACCCACATACTGATAATTCAAATTCCCGTAAAGCCCAATCTTATGACTAAAATCAATTCCAGTATTGATAAGCTGATTTGGCACACCCGTAAGCTCATTATTTGAGAAGTTCTGTTCCCCATCTATAAAATCTTCAAAACGATGCGCGTTAAATCCAGCTGTTATAAAAGGTTGAATGAAAAAAGGACTTCCCTGCTTGGTCACAAGATATTGCAGACTTAACTCAATGCCTCGATGTATGCTTGAACCGGCATTCAATCCAATAAACTGATCTTCCGCCGTTCTTCTAGCAACCAATAAATCAAAAACTCTCATTCGGTAAGCCACTATATCGAAAAATAGTCTTCCCGAAATAAGGCTCCCCCGACTTCCCACTTCTACATTCCAGCCCTGTTCAGGTTGAATATCTGGATTAATTTGGCCCTCTGGATCTAGCGTTTCCTGCACCGTTGGTGGGGAAAATCCATGTGAAGCAGAGGTGAAAACAGATATATTTGAACGCAATCTATAGTTAATCGCTAGTCGCGGCGAAAGTATAGTTTGAAAGCGATAACGATCTTCAAGATTCGTATCCGCAGTTGATAGTAAAGTTCGGTTATACCGACTCCGATTAACATTCAAGCCCGCCTCAATATGCAAGGCTTCATTCCACTGCAGTCTGTTTTGAATAAAGAAATTACCATAAGAGCGGGTTTCATTTTGATCGCTAAGTAAATTCCCTTGCTGCCTATCATTAATTTGATAGGTTTGCCAATCGTATTGCTCTAAAAAAACCTCTGATCCCACATAGGTTTGTAAGCTCTTGCCTGCAATTTTGGTGTCATAATTTAGTGTAGTTCGGAAGCCAACAGAACTCTGGTCTTCCTGCAGAATATTGAAAGGCCGAGGCTCATAGTTTTCAAGCAAACTACCGAATACACTGCCCTTAAATTCCCATTTATCATTGAACGTATTGGAATACGAAAGCCCAATTAGCTTTCTGTTGTAGTCTTCAAATCCCTGCGCATTTAGCCAATTTGCAGCTGCTGCCCTTGGATTATTAAGATAGGTATCGCGGTTTATACTGCTGGGAATGAAAGCTTTAAGATCAATGATGGTTCCTATAAAGCTCAGTTTTTGCTTATCTGTAAGTTGAACGGTTCCAAACAGGTTCAAATTATCTCTGTTCATCTCGTTGTTTTCTCGGAATCCATCCCACTGATTATGGCTGTAGTTCAAGTTCAACGAAAATTTATCTGAAGCGCTACTTAATTGGGTAACAGAGCGCAACAGCCCAAATGAGCCCACACTATTCTGCTGCGATAGCTGGGTTCGCCCCTTTTTAGCTTGCACAGGCGTGAGCAATAATGTTCCGCCTAAACCGGCTCCATAAAGACTAGAAGATGGCCCTTTTATTACTTCTATTTGTCCAATTGTACTCAAATCTAAATCTTCTATTTGGGTACTGACCTCAGCCGTGCTTAGCGGTATTTCATTCCAATAAGCTTTGATTTTTGAGGTTCCGTACAGCGTTCTTGAGCCAATACCTCGTATTGTAAGCCGATTTGTGGTGAGGTTACTAGACTGCATAAAAACACCCGCTACCCGATTAAGCACAGGCGCTATGTGCATTTCTTGGTCGCGTTCAAGATCCACAGCTTGAATTACACTAACCGCAGATGGTGTTTGCAAAATAGGTCTTTCAGCTCCCCACGCACGAATGGTTAGCGTATCCAATTGAATACGGTATGATGAAGCTTGCGAAGATTGCCCAACTAAGTGATCAAGCGGTAAAAGTAAACAACCAACAAAAATTGAGGCGATTAATTGAAACAGGACGCTTGATCTATCCGAAAAAGTGGGCTTTTTTAGCATGGACAATACGATATAGGTGAAAAGGCGATTTGGGTAGAAAGGAGAAATTAGGAAATGAGAAACACGGACAGTGGATAACGTGTTATTGAGCCACTACCGTCATTGCAGACAGTGAGTTCAGCGAATGTTCCACCACGGCGAACATAATCTCTTTGAAAAGGCTAAGTATATAACATAAAACTATTGAGTATAATCTAGCTCTACATGTATAAAAAACTTTCGTGATCTTTGTGTTTAAAAAGCCAGATTTAGAAAGAATTTTGGGAATTAGCTTAGAATTTACGGCATTTGATAAGCGAATTCCTGCCTTTCGTAATTACTTTATCTTTGTAATTGCATCACCTTTGTAATACAGGGCACAGAGCTTTGCAGTTCAATTTTGTAAGTTCTAACTGACAACATTTTAAAACATAAAATAAATCGACTATGTCCTATTATTTTTCGACTCACTTGAACAACCTAAGTTTTGATGAAGCCATACAAAAAGTTACAGCCGCTTTAAAAGAAGAGGGGTTTGGTATACTTACAGAAATTGATATTCAGAAAACCATGAAGGCCAAACTAGATGAAGACTATTTGCCCTATCGTATTTTAGGGGCTTGTAATCCAGGCTTTGCTCACAAAGCACTTCAAGCAGAAAATAAAATCGGCGCTATGCTTCCATGTAATATAATTGTGCAACAACATCAATCAGGAGCCATTGAAGTTTCTGCAGTTGACCCAATTGCTTCTATGCAGGCCGCGCAAAATGATTCCTTAGCTGGCATCGCAGTAGATGTACAGCAAAAGCTAAAAAAGGTTATTGACGCACTTTAAATCTACTCTTGGCTCCTATTTTATGGGAGCCAATTTTGTGGGATATTTGTAATCAGGAATTTCAAAATAGTCAGCTAAGTCAATTCTACATTCAAGCTAAAAAATAGGATACTTATTCCTTTTTTTTCATATTGCGTTAACCTAATTCAATCTGTTTTATTGTTCATCTAATTCCATCCTACAAAATAACCCTATTATGAAAAAAATAAGCTTGCTCATTCTAGCTTGTGTCTTATCTATTGGTTCACTTGCAGAAATTCATGCGCAAATTCCAGCCAAATTATTGCGTTATATAGATTTATCTGATACACATCTAAGCTTTGTTTACGGTGGCGATGTCTGGACTGTAGCAAAAAAAGGGGGCACAGCCACGCGTTTAACCGACACACCGGGCGAAGAGTCTTGGCCTAAATTTTCTGCTGACGGAAAGCATATTGGCTATTCTGCAAATTATAATGGTAACCAAGACGTCTACGTAATTGCAGTTCAAGGTGGAATTCCACATCGAGTTACCCATCATTCTTTCTCAGATCGTATGATTGATTGGCATCCAAATGGAAAGCAGTTGCTAATTGGCTCTGCAGGAACTGAAGGCGGAAGAAGACTTTTGAACCAATTTTCCTTAGTGAATAAAGAAGGCGGTTTCCCTGAAAAACTGCCTATTCCTTACGGTGAGCTAGCAAGTTTTTCTCCTGATGGTTCAAAATTGGCGTACATCACTGCAATTACTGAAGACTATCCGCTTAAAAGAATTCGTAGTGGCCGTAACTCAGATATCTTGATTTATGACATGAAAACCCAAAAGGTGGAAAACGTAACAAATAGAATCGCAATTGATGGCAAACCAGCTTGGTCAGCTAATAAGTTATTTTTCCTTTCTGATGATAACCCCCAAATGCGTCTCAATATTTGGTCTTATGATCCAACGACTAAAAACCTGAAGCAAGAAACCAATTTCAAAGATTTCGATTTAGGCTACTTGGCAGCCAATGGAGACGAGCTTGTTTTTGAAATGGGAGGCGAGCTATATCTAATGGATACTAAAACCGCCAAATATGAAAAAATCACTATCAATGTTGTCAGTGATTTATCTCTAGAAATCCCAAAACAAGTAGATGTTAGTGGTTCTATTGCAAACGCTAGTATTTCCCCAGATGCTAAACGTGTTTATTTGAG
>Ga0163215_101189_pt1 | contig 18807 bp, 16 predicted proteins | sample SynspAceP_FD_185934 | JGI IMG/M metagenome (GOLD analysis project Ga0163215, IMG submission 185934) | Saline lake microbial communities from Ace Lake in Antarctica - Synechococcus sp. Ace-P (Hybrid Assembly) | ecosystem: Environmental > Aquatic > Non-marine Saline and Alkaline > Saline | place... | reverse complement strand
GATATCCTCGAAATCGGGAAGCCGCTTTAGAAAATCGCGCAGGTATTCAGAATTTAGAGCGCTCTCGAAACAGCTCCAACGGAAAGCCTGCGCCTCCTCCTTGCGATCAAGCGCCTCCAGAACCTCTAAGCGGGCGTCCTGCCATTCGCGAGGCACCCAGCGGTCGTTGTCCACCTCGGCGCGTTCTATGAAACCGAGCGCGTCCCCTGCCCTGCCAGAGGCCAGCAGGCGTGCCGCTATTTCGGCAGCGATCTGCGGCACCTTTCGCGTCCGCGCGTCGTATTGGGCGATGAAGGCATCCACATCGCCCATGGCATCGGCGATGTCCTTCAACGCCATCTCCACCATGCTTTGCCGGGAGCGTTCTTCCATCTGATGCGCATAAGTCGCGCCGCCGCTGCCATACCCCACCGCCTCCCATTCGCTTTTTGGCGGCACAGGAACCGGCGTCGCCGCAATCGCCTCAATCCGCTGTTTGAGATGCGCCAGACCATCTTCCCCAAGCGCGGGCGTCAGGATGGCAATCAATCCGTCATACTGGCCGTAGCCATTGTCGCGCAGCGCATCAATCGCCGCATCAGCCAGTGCTTCTGGCGGCGACCCAGCGGAAAGCGCGATCTCTCCCAGCAACGCGCAGGCATCATGAAAAACTTCGATGACGATGCCGCTACTGTCATCGCAGCGTTCGAACAGCGGCGTTGCCACCTGCATGAAGCGCCAGGCCAGTGCCAGCGCCTCGGTCGGGTCGGTCGGTGCGATCTGCTCCTTGATCGCCCTAAGCTGGCTTTGCAGATCGGTAACAAGCGGCTTACGGTTTTGCCAGTTCACAAAACTGCGCGCCCGCGCGATGCTGGTCAGCCGCTTCGACACCTCTCTCCCTGCCTCTTTCGGGCTTTGCGCACCCGCCAGTTCCAGCCGCAGCCGTCGTTTGGCCACTGCAGAGCCGGTGCTGATCTCGATCAGCAGGTTGGCCAGACGAGCGGCACCCAGCGTCTCGAGGTTCTTCGCGTTCAGGGTCGTCTTCGATGCCATTGGGAATCCATCTTTAGTTCATTCGCACCTTAGCAGCGGTCAAGGACAAGCGAAATACCGTCACTGATTCGACACTAGGACCAGTCTCGCGCCAAAAAAGAGACTTTGATCGGTTTCACAGCTACGCAGCTTTTCCTTTTATTACGCAATTTCAATGTGTTCGTTGACTGTGCGCAGATGATCACCACTGTAAGGCCAGCCACCATCATTGCGCAGGATCAACCATGCCCAAACTGACCAAACGCACCATCGACGCGACCGAACCACAGGTGGTGGAGTTCTTCATCTGGGATGAAAGCATCCCCGGCTTCGGGGTGCGCGTAATGCCCAGCGGGCGTAAAAGCTTCGTGGTCCAGTATCGCGCAGGGCGACGACCACGACGCATGAGCCTCGGGCCCAGCACTGTACTTACCTGCGATCAAGCACGCACCCGGGCGATTACGATCATCGCCGCCGTCAAGAACGGCGAAGACCCGGCCGCTGATCGGGCTGCCAAACGCAATGCCGCCACCGTCAGCGATCTGGCGGAGCGCTTCGATAAGGAACACATCGCGGTGCGCCTGAAAGCCAGCACTGCGAAGGAATATCGTGGAAATCTCAGGCGCTTCATCCTGCCTGCACTCGGCCGATTGGCCGTGCCGGAAATCACCCGCGCCGATGTGGCGAAGTTCCACCATGATCTGCGGCACATCCCCTATCAGGCAAACCGCTGCCTCGAGGTCGTTTCGAAGATGTTTGTCTTGGCCGAAATGTGGGGATTGCGGCCGGATGGATCGAATCCGCGCAAGCACATCCGGAAGTACCCCGAAGAGAAACGTGAGAGGTTTCTCAGCGCCGCAGAACTGCGCCGGATCGGCGAAGTGCTGCGCGAGATGGAAAGCGAGGGCGTCGAGTTGTCGTCCGCCATGCTGGCGGCGCGATTGCTGATCCTGACCGGCTGCCGTCTTGGCGAAATCATGACACTGAAGTGGGAATACATCGATTTCAATGAGCGCGTCTTGCGTCTACCAGATTCAAAAACTGGCAAGAAGCTCGTCCATATCGGCGCGCCAGCCGTCGAATACCTGCAGGATGCCCAGCGCATTGATGGCAACCCTTGGGTTATTACCGGCACCCTGACGGGCAAGCCGCTCAGCGACCTTCAGCCTTTCTGGCAGCGCGTCCGCGCCCGCGCCGGGGTGAAGGATGTCCGGATCCACGACCTGCGTCACACTTTTGCGTCGACTGCGGTGGCATCAGGTCAAGGACTGCCCATGATCGGCAAGCTGCTGGGGCATACGCAGGTGCAGACCACGGCGCGCTATGCCCACCTCGCCGCAGACCCGGTCAGAAGCGCCGCCGACGCCGTAGCGTCGTCGCTGCGCGAGGCGCTTGGCTGAGGGGGATCTTCGTGAGAGATGCGGCACCGAAGGTGCGACCGTGGCTCAAAAAACGTACCAAGTAACATGGCAAAATTCGATTATTCAAAGCGCAAGTTTAAAATGGTCGCATGCATCGCGTTTCATCGCTAAGTTGATGAAAAGTAATACTCGGGGTGTTTATGACTGCCATCGATCGAATCCTTCAGTCCTACCGCGATACTGCTGTCACCGAGCGCGAAAAGGGCACCTACTTTGAGCGGCTGGGCTTGGCATTCTTCCTAAATGACCCCGTTCAGACTGAAGAATATGAAGCGGTCTGGTCTTGGTCGGAATGGGCGAAAGCCAACGGCTGGGATGGTAAGGATGTGGGAATCGATTTGGTTGCCAAGCTGCGCAACGAGGATGGGTTTGCCGCCATTCAGGCAAAATTCTACGCCGCCGACACCCGGATTCAGAAAGCCCACATCGACAGCTTCATCTCTGCCTCCGGCAAGGAGCCCTTTCGCAGGAGGGTCGTTCTCGACACGACGGAGCAAGAGTGGGGCGCAAACGCAGAGGAGATGATCCGAGGTCAGGCTATTCCGGTCGTGCGGATCGGGCTGACTGACCTGCGGGAAAGCCGGATCAACTGGACAATCTTTGAGGCACGCGGTGAGATCGTGCTCGCAGCTAAGAAAACCTTGATGCCTCACCAGCGTGATGCATTGGCTGACGTCAGCAGTGGCCTTGCCATGGCAGATCGCGGCAAGATGATTATGGCTTGCGGCACGGGCAAGACCTTCACTTCACTAAAGATCGCCGAGGCCATCGCAGGTAAGGGCAAGCGCGTGTTGTTCATGGTGCCATCCCTGGCGCTGATGTCTCAGACGGTTCGCGAGTGGACCAATGACACTGAAACGCCGATCCGCGCCTTTGCGGTATGTTCCGATGCCCATGTGGGCAAGCGCCGGAAAAGCACCGATGATGTCGCCGAGATCGAAATCCATGATTTGGCGTTTCCGGCTACCACCGATCCCGTCAAGGTCGCGGCAAAGGCTGGCGAAGATGACCCCGACCGTATGACGGTCATCTTCTCAACCTATCAGTCTATTGTCACCCTGACCCGTGCGCAGGAAGCAGGCCTTCCCGACTTCGATCTGATCATCTGTGATGAGGCCCACCGCACCACCGGTGCCACCCTCGACGGCGAGGAAGAGTCGAATTTCGTCAAAATTCATAGCAATGACCATGTGAAGGCCAGCAAGCGGCTTTACATGACCGCCACGCCTCGGATCTTTGGCGACAATGTTCGCAGCAAGGCCGATGAGGTCGGCGCCGAGCTGGCCTCGATGGACAACCCCGCCCTCTTTGGCGAAACGCTGTTTTATCGCGGCTTCGGTTGGGCAGTGCAAAACGGCCTTCTGACCGACTATAAGGTGATCGTCCTGGCCATGGACGAAGGGCTTGTCAGCGCGGCCGTTCAAAAGCGGCTCGGCGATGCGGGCAGCGAGTTGGTGCTGGACGACGCCACCAAGATCATCGGCTGCTATAAGGCGCTGACCAAGATCGACCTCAAGGCCGATGTCACCGCCGATCCGCACCCGATGCGGCGCGCGCTGGCCTTCGCAAGGGACATCCGCAGTTCCAAGCTGATCCGGGACGAATTCACCGCTGTGGTTGATGAATACCTCGGCCAGGACAGCCTGATCGAAAGCGATGAGCCATCCACCCATCTCCAGTGCGAAATCGAACATGTCGATGGCACCTTCAACGCCAAAACGCGCGGCGCTCTGCTGGATTGGCTCAAGGCGGATGCAGGCGAAAACACTTGCCGCATCCTGACCAACGCGCGTTGCCTCTCCGAAGGTGTCGACGTCCCCGCACTTGATGCGATCATGTTCCTGCATCCGCGCAAAAGCATCCGGTTTATCCCGCTTCAACGGCACGCGTGAACAGCCAGAAACATCGCCAACGCACTTTGCACGCGTTGAGCGATCTCGGCCTCGTTCGGGGCGGAAGGCATCTTGCCGAAAATGCGGGGGCGCCACAGGTCTGATACCGCCAGGTCAAGGAACTGCGCAGCCGCCAGCGGCACGTTAGCAATGGCCATGCGCCCGGCGGCCACTTCCGCGGTCAGGAACTTGCCAAGCTCTGTCTGCGCGCGTTGTGCGCCAGTTTGGAAGAACCTTGCGCCAAGGTCTGGCATGCGCGCGGCGATGCCGATGATAATGCGCTGTGCGCGCACCACATCTTCAGAGCATACGATGGCCGCCACGCGGCAGCCATAGCGAAACAGTCGATCTTCGGGCGCGTCGGGGCCGGACAGGATTTCGGGCACGCCTGCAAACAACTGGTCGCGTTCTTGTTCGACCATTGCCTCGAACAGATCTTCCTTGCTGTCGAAATAGACGTAAAGCGTGCCTTTGGACACGCCCGCCGCGCGGCAGATGTCATTCATACTGGCGGCATCAAAGCCGTGCTGCATGAACACCGCCTTGGCCCCCGTCAGGATCTGGTGCCGTTTTGCAGGGTCTTGCCCTGCGGCATGGCGACCGGGCGGGGCGGGCGTATCCTGCACTTGCGCGGTTTGGTCTGTCATCTCGGTGCCTTTCGTTAAGATATCTATAATCGAACCAATCGGTTCGATAAAGGCTTGATCTTGAGAAATCTGCGCGCTAGATAGCCATCGAACCAAGTGGTTCGGCGAATGACCCAAAGGCGGCCTCGATGTCCAAGCATGAAGACCTGCACCCCAAAGCGCTTGTTGTGGCATCATCGGCCACCACACCTGCCACACCCACCACCACCGCACCCGCCAAAAAAGGCCGTAAAAAGCTGGTGTTGGTGCTTGTGGCGCTTGTGGCGCTGGGTGTTGGCGGCTGGAAGGGATGGGATTATTGGACCACCGGGCGGTTCATGGAAACCACCAATGATGCCTATGTCACCTCGGATGTGACGCTGATCAGCAGCCGTGTGCAGGGCTATGTGCAGACCGTCGAAGTGGGCTCCAACGCCCGTGTCAGCGCAGGCGATATTTTGGTGCGGCTGGATGATGGCGATTATCGCAATGCCCTTTTGACGGCGCAAAGCCGTGTCAGCTCGGCTGGGGAAACGCTGAAGCGGATCGACGCGCAGATTGACGCGGCGCAGGCGACGGTTTTGCAGGCCAAAGCGGGGCGCGACATGGCAAGCGCGCAGTTGCGCACGGCCCGGACAGGCGCCGACCGTGTGGCAAAACTTGCGCAGGAAAAGGTGACAAGCCGTGCCCAACTCGACACCGCGAATGAAGGGCTGGACGTGGCGACCGCAAGCGTCAGCAGTGCCACTGCCGCCATCGCCAGCGCCGAGGCACAGGTGCAGGTGCTGCGCGCCCAGCGGTCCGAGGCTGAGGGCGGGCTTTTAGAGTTACAGATCGCCGCCGATCAGGCACAGCGCAACCTTGATCTGACCGTTCTGCGCGCGCCCGCCGATGGCATCATCGCCAATATGACGCTGGAAACGGGCGATCTGGTGGCGCCCGGCGCGCGGCTGGCCGCCTTGATCCCCGATGGCAGCCTGTTCATCGAGGCCAATCTGAAGGAAACCCAATTGGCAAACGTAGGGCCGGGATCGGTTGTGACGATCACCTTCGATGCGCTGCCGGGGCAGACGTTTGAAGGCGTTCTTGCCTCGGTTTCACCCGCAACGGGGGCGATATTCTCGCTGCTGCCCCCAAACAACGCGACGGGCAACTTCACCAAGATTGTCCAGCGCGTGCCGGTGCGCATTGCCATTCCGCAAGCGGCGCTTGCGACAGGCCAGCTTCGGGCCGGGCTTTCGGCCGAGATTTCCATCGACATCCGCACGACGCCGAAGACCGACGCCGCGACGGCCATGTCTAAGTAACGCCCATGGCCGCCGCAGCCCCCAGCATGGTCAAATCCGCCCCCGCACGCGGCGGGCCTGACAGCACGGAACTGACCCCGCGCCGGATTGCCGCCTTCATGGTGATGGTGCTTGGCATGTTTATGGCGATTTTGGATATTCAGATCGTATCCGCCTCGCGGCCCGATATTCAGGCGGGTCTTGGAGCCAGTTCGGATGAGATAAGCTGGGTCCAGACATCGTATCTGATTGCCGAAGTGATTATGATCCCGCTGTCGGGCTTTCTGGCGCGGATGATGTCGACAAGGGTTTTGTTCACCATTGCGGCGGGGGGCTTCACGGCGGCATCGTTCATGTGCGCGACGTCTGGCTCGATCAATGAGATGATCCTGTGGCGCGCTTTGCAGGGGTTCTTGGGTGGCGGGATGATCCCTTCGGTCTTTGCGGCTGCCTTCACGATATTTCCGCCGTCAAAGCGCAACATCGTGTCGCCCATCATCGGGCTGATCGCCACGCTGGCCCCCACCGTGGGGCCAACCATCGGCGGGTTTCTAAGCCATACGATGTCCTGGCACTGGCTGTTCTTGGTCAACGTCATCCCCGGCGTGGCGGTGGCCTTTGGCGCGTGGTTGCTGATTGATTTTGACCGCCCCAATTGGAATCTGTTTGACCGCTTTGACTGGTGGGGTCTGGCGGCGCTGGCGGCGTTTTTGGGGGGCCTGGAATATGTGCTGGAGGAAGGTAACGGCAACGAATGGCTGGCCGACCGGACGGTGGCGGTTCTGGCCGTGATCATGGTGGTGGGCGGGGTCACCACCTTTTGGCGCGCCTTCACACGGGACGAACCGATTGTGGATCTTTCGGCCTTTGGCAACACCAATTTCGCGGTGGGGTCTGTGTTCAGCTTTGTCATGGGCGTGGGGCTTTATGGGCTGACCTATCTTTACCCGCTGTATCTGGGGTCGGTGCGCGGTTATGACAGTCTGATGATCGGGCAAACGGTGTTCGTCTCGGGACTGGCTATGTTTATGACAGCACCGATTGCGGGCATACTGTCGTCGAAAATTGATTTGCGGCTGATGCTGCTGATCGGATTCATCGGGTTTGCGGCATCAACATGGATGCTGACCGGCATGACACCGGATTGGGATTTCAACGAGCTTCTGGCCCCGCAAATCCTGCGCGGCATGTCGTTGATGCTGTGCATGGTGCCGATCAACAATCTGGCGCTTGGCACCTTGCCGCTGAGCAAGATGAAGGGCGCGTCGGGCCTGTATAACCTGACGCGCAACCTTGGCGGGGCGATGGGGCTGGCGGTGATCAACACTCTGCTGACCGACAGGCGGGCTTTGCATTATGAGCGGCTGTCGGAAGCCGTGTCTTGGACCAACCCCGAAGCTGTCAGCCAGTTGGATACAATGGCACGCAACCTGACGGCGCAGGGGCTTGACGGTCAGACGGGGGCCTTGGCGCAAATGGCGGCGCGCTTGCAGGGGCAGGCGGCGGTCATGTCGTTCATCGACGTCTTTATGATCATCGCGGTTATCTTCGCCACACTTGCGCTGGGCGCGGTGTTGATGCGACCTCCCGCCAAAAGCAAGGCTGCCCCCCCGAACCATTGACAGATTTGCGACGTGGGCCCCATCGTAGTGGAAAAATGCCTGTCCTCAGATTGAGAGCAGTCTTTGTGGAGTACCCGAGAGTATTTGCTTGATGGCGGCATCAGCATAGCCTTTTCGGCGCATCACCGGCACAACGCCAAGAAGAATATGCGCGTATCCATGCCCGCCAAAACGCCGCAACCGCGTGCGGGTGCAGATATCCTGCGCCATCAACACCTGCGTGCCATGACCCGCTTTTATCATCGCGGCAATCATTGCAAGGCGCCCGGCATCATTGGGCATGTCCAGATCGGAAAACGGATAATAGCTGCTTTCAATACCGAAAAAATCCCATTCCAGAACACAGCCGGTTTCGGCCAGCCTTAGCGCCTGATCCGGGTGGGTGAAGGTGCGGTCGAGGTGGCCGATGATGACGCGTTCCGGGTCGGCACCAGCGTTCACAAGATGGCGAATGATGGCCCCGGGTGAGGCGGGGTGGCGTCCGGGGTGGACTGTGATCGCAGCGCCGGTTTCTGCTTGGGCCAAAGCAGCCGCCGTCATCGCGCGCTGCTCATCTGGGTGCCAAGGATCGCTGACGCCGATTTCCCCGATGATGCCAGCGCGGATACCCGTTGTGCCAAACCCGCGGCGTAGGTCATGGACCATCGCAGCTGCCATATCGTCGGTCGTGGTGGCGGCAAGGTCGCTGCCGCAGAACTCGGCGATATAATATCCGGTGCCAGCCACGATATGCACGCCAGAGTCGCGCGAAATGCGAGCCAGTCCCACCGGATCGGGCGCAATGCCCCGTATCGTCAGATCAACAATCGTGCCCCCGCCTGCGGTTTGAAAGTCGGTCAGTTCGGCTGCCATCAGGTCTGGATCGTCCAGGATGTGATTGCCGTAATGCCGGGTCCAGAAGAAACGCACCTCATGCACGTTTTCCAATGTGATCTCGACCCGCGCCTGACCCGAAGCGGCGACGGCTGGCGGGGTTACATCGCAAAGCACATGTTCGTGCATCGAGACCACGCCCAAGGTTGCGGGGTTGATCGGCCCCAAGACCGTTTCGACCCGCCCGCGCGAAATGGGTTCAGTTCCCGACACGAAACAGCCGGGGGGTGTTTTGCGTGACCATGCGGCGCAGGTCTTCGCGCGCAACGCCGCAGCTTTCCAAAAGCAACAGTAATTCACGCAGCCCTTCCGCAGGAGGCGGCAACAGGAACACGCCGCAATCGCCCGAAACAATAACCTTATCTACCGGGGCCGCAGCAATCAGCGCCGTCATTTCGGGCGCGGAAACGGGCGGCACGGTGTTGCGGGCGGCATCGACATGGGTAAGTCCGGTCTGGGTTGCGTGGCTGACAAAGAAGAATGAGAATTCGACATGCGCCCCCAGTGCGGCCAGTTCGGTGACGGTTTTTGCGTCATAATGGCTGGCGGGCACCAGAATGCGGGTGACGCCGCGCGCGCGCGCGGCCTCAACCACGCGCAAAGCCTCGGGCGCGGAGATGTGCCCGGTATTCAGCACAACATCGGCCTCTGCCACCAGATCGAATATCTCGGGTAAGGGGTCGGGAAGCGGGCCAGTGTCGGGTATAGCCAGGCAATGCGCGACATATGCGTCAGGACGGTTCTCCATACGTGCGATATGCTGCGTATGATGCGTTGGCAAAGAGATGAACCGCGCACCATCCTTCGGCGCGCCATAGCCCAGTTTTAGCGCAATACGCACGTTGTCTGCACTTATGCCACCGGCAGCCGGCTCCATGATAAGGCCGCCAAATACCTCGACACCAAGATGCCCGAGGTGCCGGTTGGCCAATGCCGCGATGCCCGAGGAATTGGCGAAATTGTCCATCAGGCCAAGCCCGCGCATCCCGGCGGCAGCCGCCTGTTGCACCGATTGAAAGACATCCAGCGACCGCCCGTTGATATGCGGGCAGGTGTGAACGTGATTGTCCACCGCCCCCATCAGCAGATCGGCGCCGGGCATGGCGATAGGGGGCACGATGTCAGTGCCGAAGGATTTTTCCAACGAAGTCACGGGTTCTCTCCATTTTGGGCGTGTCAAAGATTTCGGTTGGCGAGGCCAGCTCGACCACTTTGCCTTGCGCCATAAAAGCCACACGCGCGCTTATCTCGCGGATGAAACTCATCTCGTGACTGACGATCAGCATCGTCATACCCTCTTGCGCCAGTTCACGGATGGTATCGAGGACTTCGGAAACCAGTTCCGGGTCAAGCGCCGCCGTCACTTCATCGAGCAACAGAATTTCGGGTTTGAGACACAAACCGCGCGCGATGGCGACACGCTGCTGCTGGCCACCGGACAATTGGTCAGGATAGCTTTTCAGTTTGTCCGCCAGACCCACTTTTTCCAAAAGGTGCTCGGCTTCGGGGCGCACATCGGCCACTTTCCGGCGATGAACCTTGGTGGGAGCGATCATAACGTTTTCCAGAACCGTCAAATTCTGGAACAGATTGTATTGCTGAAAAACAATCGCTGTGCGGTCGCGGAGTTTTCGGATCTCGGCGGCACTGTCATAGTTTACCGGCTGGCCCGACAGGCGAACAACACCGGATTCGGGCTTCAGCAGCCCTGTCAACACCCGCAGGATCGTGCTTTTACCCGACCCTGACGGGCCGATCAGACCCAATGTTTCGCCCCTGCCAACGGAAAGGGTGATCCCGTCCAGCACGCGCAACGCGCCATATGAGGCGCTGATGTTATCGAGTTCTAGATGGTGCAAGTCGTTTCTCCAGTTTTGCGCCAAGGCGGGACAGCGGGTAGGACAGCATGAAATAGATGACAAGAATGACCCCAAACGATGCCGCCGCCGAGAAGCCCTTGTTGCTGAAAGTCTTTCCGACATAGGTCAGTTCAACCACGCCGATCTGCGAAGCAAGTGCGCTGTCTTTGATGAACAGGATGAAAAACCCGAAGGCGGGTGGCAGAATGATTGTCCAGGCTTGCGGCAGGATCACATAGCGAATGGTTTGCAGCAGCGTGAAGTTCATGGTTGCCGCCGCGTGCCATTGATTGGGATGGACCGATTGCAGTCCGGCGCGCACGATCTCGGCCAGAAAAGCGGTGCCGATCAGCACCACCGTCACGCATCCAACCACCAAAGTAGACACATTGAACCCAGCAAACTGAAAGGCAAAGAAACACAGGAACAAGGTGACCAGAAACGGCACGCGGCGAAAGAACTCGGTGAATATCAGCGCCAGTATCCGCAACGGCCAGGTCATCGCCCCTTCTGTCAGGCGCGAAACGGCCAGAATGGTGCCGAACAGGCCGCCCAATATGCAGCCAAAAGCCGATAGTGCGATGGTGGTGACCGCGCCCTGCGCCAGGAACAGCAAGTTATAATAGGTCATCATCCGCCAGAGTTCGTCGAGCAAGTCGCCCATCACACGATCCTCATCTTGGTGCGGAAAGCAAAGCGACCGAACAGCGCAAGCCCGACCGAGGCGAACAGCGTGACGATGACGTAGATCACAGCCACGACCGAAAACACCTCAAGTGAGCGGAATGTCTCGGAATTCACATTGAAGGCGCGGCCGGTCAATTCCTCAACCCCGAAGATCGCGGCCATGGACGTGCCAAGGGTCATCAGGATGTAATGGTTGGAAAGGGGTGGAAACAGCACTTTGGAGACATGCGGTAAAATCACATAGCGGATTTGTTGCATACGGGTAAAACCCAAAACTTCGGCTGCCTCCATCTCGCTTTGTCGGCGCGATTCAAATCCGGCGCGCTGAATTTCTGTCAGATAGGCACCTGCGTTCAACGTCATTCCAAGCAAAACGGCCATATATGACGATAGAAAAATACCATAATCCGGAAGTGCGAAATACAGAAAGTATATCTGCACAAGCTGCGGGGTGTTCACAAAAAAGACCACATAGGCATTCACGATCCGGCGCGGGATGGCATTGCCGAATGTCTTGATGGCAGCACAGGTTGTGCCGATCAGTATTCCCCCACAAAAGGCAAGGAAAGCAATTTGAAGACTTAGCCAGGCACCACCCAGAAAATAGGGTATACGGGGCCAGATCTGACCGAATTGAAACGTATAATCCATGTGGCATCCTGATGCCGGGCGACACCTTTAGGTGCCGTCCGGTGTTGAAGGTTTGGATGGATCAGAACCAAGGTGACGGATCGACCGATTTGAACATCGGAACCCCGAACCATTTCATCCAGATTTCATCCGTTACTCCTTTGCGGTAAAGGTCAAAGACTGCGACATTCAGCCAGTCTTTCAGACCATCGCTGTTCTTGGCAACACCGATGGCACAGTAGTAGACATCAACTGGCGTTTCCGCGACAGCCCATTCCACATCATGCGTGACCATCAATTCGCCCACAAAATCAAGCACATCAAGCAAAGCATCGGCACGGCCCTGCGCAAGTGCGCGCACCACATCCGGATAATTGTCGAGCAGCAGGATCTTGGCCTGGGGCAAATTCTCTTCGATGAACTTTACCGGGGTGCTGCCGCGCACCTGAACAAGAGTGATATCCGAGCTATCCAGGTCTTTCCAATTGCTGATGGCTTTTTCCTTCAGCGTCAGCACGCCGAAAATCTCGGTATGCACGGGCAGGGTAAAATCAATAACCTTGGCGCGTTCTGGGTTGCGGGTCATTGCGCCCATCACGATGTCGATCTTGCCGCTTGCAACAAACGGGATGCGGTCCGGCGATCCGACTTGCACAACCTCCAGCTTGACGCCCAGCATATCTGCCAGTCTTTGAGAATAATCAACGTCAAAGCCGACAATCTCGTTCTTTTCATCGTATTTGCCAAGCGGTGGCAGGGTGGGGTTTACGCCAACCTTCAATACGCCGGACGAGAGTATCTCATCGAGAGAGCGCGCGGCGGCGGCCCCCGGCACGGCAAGTGCGGCGACAACCGCTACGGCAGCGCCGACTGCCGCTATGCGCTTCAAGTAATGGAACATGTCAATTTCCCCTCTGATGTTTGTTATTCTTCAGCCCTGCAAATGATGTTGCACGAACCGTGGACAGTCTGTATACAAAAAATACACAAGTAAAGAAATTTATCCAGATGTTGACCGCACATCCGCAAAACATCTCTGATCACGACGCCTCAATCCGGCTGAGAGTGGGCGGCAGGGAATTGCGTTGTCATTCCGGCCAAACCGTTGCTGGCGCCTTGCTGGCGCATGGCATCTATACCTTGCGCAGCAGCCCCAACGCTAGCGGACCGCGCGGCCCGTTTTGCATGATGGGTGCCTGTCAGGAATGTGCAATCGCGATTGACGGGTCCATCCGCCGTGCCTGTCAGACCGAAGTGTATGACGGCATGGTCGTTGATCTTCACGGGGCCGGGATGGCATGAAAGCTGCTCGCAGGCGCTTGGGCCTTTCCGCAATTAACGCCGTATGGGGGGCATATTGAGCGATAGTTTCGATCTTATTGTCATCGGTGCCGGTCCAGCGGGCGGCGAGGCCGCCTTGGCAGCGGCGTCGTTCGGATTGACGGTGGCGCTGCTGGATGAGGGGCCGGAACCCGGTGGACAGGTTTGGCGCGCGCCCCGCACCAAGGCGGCAAAGGCAAAGGCCCCGGACGCGGATCGTGCGCGTGGGGATGCGCTGCGGGCAAGAATTGGCGACTCGTCGGTGCAAGTGCTGCGCGGTATGCAGGTCTGGGATGTGCGGCCCGGCTTTGCGGTTTCGTGCGTTTCTGCGCGGGGTGGCCGATTGCTGACGGCACCGCGCGTGGTTCTGGCAACAGGTGCTATTGAGCGTATTCTTCCTTTTGACGGCTGGACGACGCCGGGTGTGTTCGGTCTGGCAGCAGCAACCGCCCTGATCAAATCAGAAGGTGCGCTTGCCGGGAAAGATATTGTCATTGCCGGGCAAGGCCCGCTTTTGATTGCTGTGGCGGCGAAGGCGCTGTCGCTGGGCAAGATGCCGCTGGCAATCATCGACCGCGCCAGCATTGCCGATTGGGGAAGGGCATTTATGGGTTTTGCCCATGTGCCGTCGATGGCCTTGACGGGCGCGCAGTGGATGGCGCAAATTAAAAGGGCCGGGGTTCCCATCTTGCGAAATTCGGCTGTGGTTGGTGCCAAAGGCGGCAGTCGGCTGACCTCGGTGTCGATCCGAAACCTGACAAAGGGCACAACAACCGAGATGGACGCCGATACGCTTTACATCGGCAATGGGCTGGCGCCGGGCGACGAGATCCATCGCCTTCTTGGGTTGAGACAGCAACCGGATGTCCTGCGTGGGGGCTACCGCACGGGATGCGACTCTGATCGGCGCAGTTCGCTGAATGGCCTTTATGTGGCCGGCGATGGTGCGGGGGTTCATGGCGCTTTACCCTCGGCTGTCCAAGGACAATTGGCGGGACTTGCGGCAGCCCTTGATCATGGAGCAATGGACGCGACACGCCATGAGGACGAGACCCGCCATCTGAAACGCCGTCTGCGGCGGTATGTTCGTTTTGCCGATGCCTCTTGCACGCTGATGCAGTTTCCGACCGAGTCTTTGCAAGAGGTGCCCGCGACAACGATTGTTTGTCGCTGCGAGGACGTAACGGCTGGTGATATTCTGCAAGCACAGCGCAGCGGTGCTTGCGACATCAATCAGTTGAAGCATTTCACCCGGCTTGGCATGGGGCCGTGTCAGGGCAGATTATGCGCCATGAATGCGGCCGATTTCCTGCGGGCAGATGCGCCTGAGGGCGGGTTGCGATTGACGCCGCGCGCGCCTGTGCGCCCAATCGAGATGGAGGCGCTGATCGGAACGTTTGATTATGCCGATATCCCCGTGCCCAAACCGGCACCGCTATGAGCGGCAAAATCTATGATCTGGCAATCATCGGCGGCGGCATTCAAGGTGCCAGCCTAGCATTGTTTGCACAGCGGGCGGGGCTGAAGGTGGTCTTGTTCGAACGTGATGCGTTGGCGCGCGGTGCTTCGGGGGTGAACGCCGGCACATTGACCATGCAAATGACGCGTGCTGCACTGATCCCTTATGCCCTGAAGGCGCATGAGATGTGGGTCAAGGCGCCCGAATGGCTGGGCCATGATGTGGGCGTTGTGGCCTGTGATGGACTGTCGCTTGCCTTTACCGAAGCGGAGGAGCAGCTGCTGATCGAGCGGGGCGCGGCACGCAGCGCGGCGGGCGCTCCGATCCGGCTGGTAACACCGGATGAGGCCCTGAAAATTGAGCCGGGCGTCAATCCCACCATTCGCATGGCCGGTCACTGCACGATTGACGGCTATGCAAATGCCTATCTGACAGGTCTGGCCTATCGTCGCGCTTTGACCGACGCTGGCGTAGAGGTGTGTGAATATACGCCGGTGTCAGGTATTGAGACCGCAGGCCACGGCTATGATGTGCGTATCGCGTCCGGTGCTGTTGCTGCGCGGCAGGTGGCGCTGACGGGTGGCGTATGGTTGCAACCCATGCTGGCCTGGTTCGGTCTGGACGTCCCGATAAAAACCCTGATCAACCAACTGGCCGTTACGGAACGGATCGGCCCGGTCATGCGGACGGTTCTGGGCATTGCCAGCGGCCTTTTGTCCCTGAAGCAATATCCGCACGGAACGGTGGTGATTGGCGGCGGCTGGCAAGGCGAAGGGTCGCGTGACGAGAACACGCACCGCACCACCTATGCCAGCACGATCGGCAATGCCCGCTTGGCTGTTCATGCCATTCCCGCGCTGCGTCATAGCCGCATTGTGCGCAGTTGGACCGGGTTTGAGGCCGAAACCGCCGATGCCTTGCCTGCGATTGGCCCTATTCCAGGGTTCCCGGGCGCATGGGTCAGCGGATCAGTCCATTCCGGCTATACCAGTGCACCATACATCGCGCGCTGCCTGACACAGGCGATCCTGGGGCAAGAGCCCGAGATGCCACTGTTTCCTATTGACCGCCTTCTTGCGCAATCACGGCCCACACCTGAACCAAAGGATGGGAGAGCCCATGTTACACACCAAGACCATTGACGTGCTTGACGTCCCCGGCCTGACCGGGATTCATGCCTCGACCGTTTGCCCCCTGACCCCCGATGGTGAGGTCGCGCAGGCCGAGCTACAGGCGCATGTCAGCGAAATTTCCCACTCAAAAGGCATTCGTGGCCTATTGATAAATGGTCATGCAGGCGAAGGCCATTTGCTGACTGCCGAGGAACGGCTGCTTGTTCTGGAAACCACCCGAACCGCTGCGCCAAAAGATTGCTTTGTGACCGCGGGTATCACGGCGGAAAGCACCCGTGGCGCGGCCAGCGATGCCGAAGCTGCAGCGCGGGCCGGCGCGGATGCGGTGCTGGTTTTCCCGCCCAATCACTGGGCAGGGGGGCTGGATGAAACAATTGTTGTCGCGCATCATCAGGCAATTGCTGCTGCAAGTGGCCTTCCGGTCCTGTTGTATAAAGCCCCTCTGTCGGCGGGCCGCATGTCATATGGTGTAGATATGATGTCGAGGCTTTGCCAGATTGATGCCATATGCGGTATCAAAGAGGGAGCATGGGAGGTTTCAGCCTATGAAGAATTGCGCCGCCGCATAAAAGCCGAGCGGCCGGGAGTTTCGGTCATGGCATCGGGCGATGAACATCTGATGGCTTGTTATCAGCTTGGAACCGATGGCAGTCAGGTGTCGCTTGCCGCTATCGTGCCCGACCGCGTGACCGAGCTTTACAGTGCCGCACAGAACAAGGACTGGGACCGCACACTTGCTGCGCATGGGAAACTTTATCCACTTGCGGTTGAAATTTATCGGCGTGCACCCGGCTACCTTGCCACGGCCCGTCTTAAAACGATGCTGAAACTGATGGGGCGCATTTCGAGCGATCGTGTCAAACGCCCGATGCGCCAACTTGATGCCGCCGAGGTTGAAGCGCTGCGCCGCGTCATGCCGTAATCCAAGGAGAACACCATGCGTCAAGCATTCGGAGAAAGCCGTTCTACCTTTCAACGCCGCCACGCCCTGGTAAGCCCCGACAGCCATGAAAGGGTCCGCCTACCGCTTTGGCCGGGCTGCGAATTGATTCATCTTATTACCCCGGACCTCGGCGCTGACTTTTCGCTGTTCCTTGCCGATGCGGTGCAGGGTGCCACGGTCGGGGTGCCGCACGCGGGGGTAGAGCGGTTTATCCTGCTGCGCAACGGTCAGGCGACTGTGGCCATAGACGGCAATCCGGCCGAGACACTGGGGCACGAAGGCTATGCTTTCTTGCCCGCCGATTGTGACCACAAGATCGACCTTTCGCCCAAGTCGCGTTTGATTGTGATCGAACGGCGCTACCGCCCCATGGAGGGCGCAAAGCGGCCAGAACCCTTTATAAGCGCTATCCCGTCGCATGACGCAGTGCCCATGAAGGGGGACACACGCCTTATGCTGCAAAAACTGCTGCCAGAAGATGCCGGCTTTGATATGGAAATCAATGTCATGGATTTCGCACCGGGCGCCAGTCTGCCCTATGTGGAAACGCACTTCATGGAGCATGGCCTTGTCCTTCTGAACGGTGGGGGAATTTACCGATTGGAAGAAGAATGGTATCCCGTTGAGTGCGACGATGCCATCTGGATGGGCCCCTATTGCTTGCAGTGGTTTGGTGCGATAGGGCGCGAAAATGCGCGTTATCTGATATATAAAAACTGGAACCGCGATCCACTGGATAGGCCAGGTCACGCCAATGTCGCGCGATGATCAGGCGCAGTTTTGCATGTTCGTCAAAATCTTACCGTGAACAACTTCGTGCATCCTGAACCATGGGATGCGATACTTCAAAGCATGCTTGTGACGGATTAAATCCAGTCTGCATGGCGCATCTAAAGGGTGGAACAAATCATGAAGTTCGATACGATCATAATCGGCGGAACAGTGGTAACGGCATCAGATAAAATGCGTGCCGATGTTGGTATTCGTGATGGTCGGATACTGGCGATCGGACTTGAATTGACGGATCCAGAGGCGCAGGTCATTGACGCGACCGGCATGTTGGTGTTGCCGGGAGGCATCGACAGCCATGTCCACATCGCGCAGCCTTCGGGCGACGGCATTGTCATGGCCGATGATTTTGAGAGCGGAACATTATCGGCACTATTTGGCGGAAACACGACGATCATGCCGTTCTGCCTGCAAGAACGGGATGGTGACCTGCGTTCGGCAATCGACCAGTATCACGGTCAGGCAGAGGGCCAGCTTTATACCGACGTTGCTTTCCATTTGATTATCGCAAATCCAAGCCCTCAGGTATTGGGGCAGCAATTGCCCGCTGCCATTGAGGAGGGTTACACCTCGATCAAGGTTTTTATGACGTATGAAAATCTGCGCCTGAACGATGCGGAATTGCTGGCAACCTTTGATGTAGCGCGCCGCCATGGTGCCACCATGATGATACATTGCGAGAATGAGGACGCGATCCGTTATCTGATTGATCAGCATGAAGCGGCGGGTGATGTGCGCCCGCGCGCCCATGCTACGACGCGCCCTGTAGCCGTAGAGCGTGAGGCGACACACCGCGCCCTCTCACTTGCTGAAGTGGTTGATGTGCCAATCGTTATTGTCCATGTGTCCAATGGTGCTGCCGCCGATGAAATTCGTCGTGCCCGACGTCGCGGAATGAAAGTTACCGCCGAAACCTGCCCACAATATCTGATGTTGACCGCCAAGGATCTGGACGGCATGGATTGGGAGGGTGCAAAATTCGTTTGCTCGCCCCCGCCAAGAGATGAAGCCCGCATTCCCCAAGTAAATCTGTGAATTCGCTGTCCTGAACTAGTTATTTCCTATATAAATCATAGTGTTGATGGCTGCGAGGGACGTGTTTTATGGATCACCCAGAGGGTGCGAGTTTGGATCGGGGTGATCGGGTCGATTTCGACCGCCGCGTGCGGCTGGAGTTCCGGGGTGCGCAGATCAGTTCGGACGGCGGTTTGCTGGTGATGCGCGAGCTCGATGACGCGCTCGGGCTGTCGGGCCTT
>Ga0163215_101188_pt1 | contig 18819 bp, 21 predicted proteins | sample SynspAceP_FD_185934 | JGI IMG/M metagenome (GOLD analysis project Ga0163215, IMG submission 185934) | Saline lake microbial communities from Ace Lake in Antarctica - Synechococcus sp. Ace-P (Hybrid Assembly) | ecosystem: Environmental > Aquatic > Non-marine Saline and Alkaline > Saline | place... | reverse complement strand
CGTGGGTATTTGACGGTCTTCTTGACGGTTCGCAAAGTAATAGATATAAAAAAGCCCCTGTAAAACAGAGGCTTATCTATATTATATGGCGGAGAGCGAGGGATTCGAACCCCCGGTTTACGCTCTCTAAATGCTTGTTCTATAAAGAGAAAGTGCTGATTCATAGGTCGAACTTGCTGCCACCTTGCTGAAAACGTCCTGAAAAGCTTTCATAAACGACCCATAGTGTTGCTCTAACATTTTCAAACTAGAATGGCCTAACTGGGTTTTCAACCACCATAAATTTCTCCCTTGGGAAATCATCATACAGGCGTAAGTGTGTCGAGTTTGTTTTGGTGGGCGGTACCTAATTCCTGATTTTCTCAGTGCAGGTATCCAGTACGTTTTTCTGAGCGCTTGGTCTTCCATAAAAGGTTTACCGTCTACAGGGTTGATAAAGACATAACCCCCTTGTAAAAACGTGTAGGCCTTTTGAGCAACCAGCGCAGCTACCCCATCCTCTTCCAAATCGATTAACCGATCCCGTCCCTCAACTTTGGTGTCCTTTAGTTCTCCCTCAACAAATGCTGCTCGGACTCGGATCTTTTTATTAAAGAAATCTATGTCATCCCATGTTAAGGCGTTGCACTCTGAAACGGTCACCCCTGAATAAAATCTCAGGATGTAATAGTTTTTTACTTCAGGCATAGGCATCGCATTTATCAGAGCCACAATTTCCTCCGGGGAAAATGGGTCGACCTCATCCTTGTTTGCTCGGGATCGTTTGACGGAAACATAGTCATTCAACTGAAAAGCTTCCAGAGGGTTATCGGTTCGGTGTTTTTGAGTGATGGCCAGCTTTAAGGCTTTGTTCAAAACCACGAGCGTATCCACGATAGTTTTCTTCCGCAAAGTCCCGCGTGAGTCTTTTTGGTTTGGCGCGACACGGACTAAGTTACCGACAAAATTAGCGATATGTGAGACGTCCAACAGCCGTATCGGAATATTATGTAATGGGGCAAGTCGATTCTTGCAAGTGGTGTAACCTTTGAGTGTGGACGTGGCCAACTCTCTGGCGGTCTTGTCTAAACTCAACCTAGCCTCGATGAAATGCAAAACTGTGGCGTCACTTTTCATCCCCCCATATCTTTGGAGCCTTGGGGAGTTGGGAAAGTAATCTGCGTACTTAAATGTTTTGTCAGCAATCCGTCTTAGAATTTCTGACCGTAACCTACTCAGGTAGGTCAGGTCAGATTTCAGGTCCGGGTTGTAATTGGATAGAGGCTCCCGACATTGGGAGCCCTGATATTGAAATGAAAGTTGGAGGGTACCATCTGCTCGTAAGCTTAAACCCCTCGGCAGTTTTTTAACGCCCATTCGTCAACTGCCTCCAAGTTGACCCACTGGGTTTTAACACCTTCGGGGACGAGGACATGTTTCCCTTGGAGCCAATGGCCCCTCTGGAGTCTCTTTTTAATTGCATCACGGGTGTCTCCAAAAATTCCGCAGTAAATATCAATGGGCAGCGCCCGTCTGGGCAACAAAGCCGTTAAGTTGTTTATCTCTTGAGCATTCATATCGTCAATTCCAAATTGTAGTGTACAAGGTATTTACTAAGGGTGCTTAGTCACGGGGGTCTTTAGCCCTTCGCGTGACTAACGGGTCATGCAGTAATTTGGATATCCCATTAGTAATTATGTTTAAAGGTTCTATTATAAAAGTTATTGCGCTCACAATAGGAAACGTGGCCAGTAAAAAGTTAAACAGTATTTTGAACACGGTCACTTCAGCAACCGAATACTGGGATCGCTCACGGTCTTGGATGATGTTCAAACGCAGCATCTTAACAAAAAATATGAGGTTGATGCTTGTGGGGATTACATAGATCAGAACGAAGAGCCCCCATTGCCATGTTAAATACTCACTCATCGCCACACCCCGCCCCTGTTTGACGCCCGTCTGGGGTCGTGAAATTCCACCACGGTATCCAACCTTTTGGACAGTAGAAGCCCCAGTCCCTAACTCGTGGCCCGGTGATAAACACGGTAGTGATCGGCCCTTTGACTAACTCTAGCCTATGCGCGAACTTAGCGCTTCTAAAAACAGGTAGCCAGCGAGGTATAATTCTCACTTTGTTGAATTGGTGTTCAATAACTTCCCCCCGAAGCAGGACCGACATACTCCACCACGGGTGGTCATGTAGCGCTCTGTCTTCATCACTGGCATAAAATTTATGCAGGTAAATATTAAACAGTCTGTTGCGTGGGATCACGTACCAGCGATGGAGATACTTCTCCCCGATAACAAGATCGGCGGGTCTTTTAAGTTTACTCAGTAGTTTTTTAATCATCGTCAATTTCCAAAGGTAGGGTCAAGTTTAAATCGAATTATTTGAGCAGGTTGGCCTGTTCGTATGGGGGTCCAGATTGGGAAACAGATAGGAAAATTCGCACTACTCTTCTCCATTTTCCCTGTCCGTTTATTCAAGTACATAAACACCGACCCATCCGGTTTGAGGAAGTTTACACGAGAGGTTGGCTTGTAAATTACAATGGCCTCTCGCTCTACAAACTCTTGGTACCAGTCAACATCTGGGGCGTCTTTCACGCAACCAATAACAATGGCTCCATTACGGGCCTCTTCTGAAGCGTAGCTAACAAATTTAGTCGCTTTGGAAAACGGTGGGTTCATCCACGCGGCCCCCAACCCTGAGGCAAGGGGGCCTGTTTTCCAGCTCTGTGACAGCGCATCAAAATCCTCATCGAAGTAGGTTGGGGCTCTGGCTGTCTCAGCACTGCAGCAAACGTCTAAGCTGATAGTCAGTCGGGTTAAACTTTCCAACTGTCTAATCAACCACATAGGGGTCATCGCTAGGTCGTTGTCACTTCGGCCTTGAGCTTTATAAGCGTTGGCGTTCATAGACTACCCACCTCCACCACGTTGTCGGCCACTAAGTTTTTATGTGACGCTTGAATAACCTGCCCGATTTGCGGGGTGATTTTCTGGATACACTGCCAAGTGTACATCGCTCTTTCCTCGTCCATTGCTGAATCGATTTCATCCAACATCATCATGGGTAAAACTCTATGGGTGAGTATTCGCCCTAACGCAATACGTAAGGCTAGGTTTGCAATGTCTTTCCCGGACCCGCTGAGGGTTCTAACAGGGTTGTTGTCTACCAACAATTCAAAGTCTTGGGTCAACTCAATACTGGTGTGCGCCCCACCCGTCATTTCACTGATAAGGTAGGAGGCTACTCGGTTAAGTGACGGAACAATGAATGACTGAACCCGCAACTTAACCTCAGCAATAGCCTGTTTCGCTTTGTTCAAGTCGTCTGCTGCGTCTTTTCTTAGATTAAGTTCAGCAAGATCCTCCTCATATCTACCTGTAAAATGACGGTAGTCTTCCAGTTGTTGTTCGTAAACGCGGTACTGGGCTTGAGTCTCACGGTTTACTTGGAGATCCTGTCTCAACTTCGACATTGGGTTTTCACCGAACTGGTCAGTAATATTAGCCAAGTACTCTTGATGGTCGGTGTACTGAGTCTTAGAAGCCTCCCATTCCGCAAGCTTCAGTTCGTAACGGGCCAAACGATTCGCATAAGTGACTTTTGCTTGCTCAAAAATCGCAAGGTCTTTGGCATGTTCAGCGTCATAACGAGCTTGCTCTTCTGCGTTATGGGTCTGGACCGCTAGCTTTTCAGCATCTACCCGTTTTAGTTCTCTACGGTGCTCTTGGATTTGATTAATCCGCTTAGCAACTTCCTGTTGGTCAGCTAGAACGGCTGGGAAGTCAAAGGCGTTGTACTCACTTAGTTTGGCTTGGTAGTCAAAGTTAGCCAGTAGTTGCTTTTGGGCCGCTTCCCACTTTGGAATTGACAAGGAAGGTTCCCGGTCAGACATGGGGAGTTTATGTAAGTGGGCTAGCTCTTTATGGGCTAGGTGGAACTCGTGAGAGCAGTTTGGACACTCAGCCGTTTGGGTCGAGGACAGGAACGTAAACCGTTGGAAGGTTTCCCACCCGGTCCACATCGTGGCCAATTGGTCTTTAGTCATCGACAACTCTGGGCAAATATCCACTACCCGAGTTAAATTCTTAGCTTTTTGCAACTTGGTTGCTAGGTCCATTTCCTGACGTAATAGAGCTGCATTGGCATCGAACATATTTTGTACGTCTAAGTCAGCTACCCCCTCAAACCGAGTCGCACATGCTGGCGGCTCGGGGGCGGTCAACGTGGCTACCATAAAGGATGGCTGCAGGGCTCGGTTTTGCAGTTCTGGAGCCGCAAGAGGTTCAGGGCGGTCACCCAAAACAAACGAGCTGGCAACCAGAAACTTCTCTCTGATACTTTCCAACTCAGCTATTTTCGCTTTCACCGTAGGCAAGCCAATCATTGGGGCTAGAGGGGGTTCAGGTTTAACCAATCGCTCTTCAAGAGCTTGGACAACTGACCGAGCTACGCGAAGTTTTCCCGAGACGTCCTCAACCATTGCCTCCATCTGAGTTAACCCCGTAACGGAGTTGATCATGTCTTTACGCTCGGAGGGCTTCATCGAGGCCAAGGCTTGGATATCCCCTTGGGCACACCAATGGGCTATCCTGAACACTGAGTAATTAAATCCCAGTGTCCTTTGCATCCAAGCCCCTACAGGCTTTACACCATCAACAAGTTGTTGATTATCGCTGAATACTTTAGCGTGACTTTTGGTGCGCTCAATGGTGTAGGCATTACCCTTTATCGTAACTTCAACCGACACGGCTATCTTTTTGTAGTCCCCCGCCACCCCACGAAGGGCAACCGATCCGAACAACGCGAAGGCAAACAGTTCCAACATCAGGGATTTTCCCTTACCGTTTTTCCCGGTCACGAGGTATGAACCTTTGTCAAAAGCATGGACCCCTGTAAGGGATTGCCCATTTGAGAAGGTGATTGAAAACGTAATTTTATTCAGCATCATTTGACTCCTGACTTAGTATCCACAATTGGTTAGTCAACTCAGGACTAACGCCAAATTCTGCAAAGGTTTGACTAAATACTGACTCTAAGGAAAAGGTGTCTAGTTGCACATTAAGATCCTCTTCCCCACCCGCCAACGCCATCTTGTAACTGAGGCTTAAGCAGTCCAGTTCAGCCATTGGCTCCTCACCTTTTTCCAGTAACACCCGAACGTTCATTTCAGTGAACGTGTTCGGGCCTCCAGCGTCTAAACGTTTTAACAGTTCGTCTTTGGTAAGGGTGATGTACATAAGCTCGTCAGGGTCTTCTGAGTGGCTGTAGGGCTGCATTGAGCCTGTGACCTTCACCATCACATTGGTTTCCTCGTGGAGGAACTCCATAGCGTTGTGGTAGTGCCCTGTGACGATCCCTTTGGCATCTTGGAACTGTGAGTAAGGGATCATGTTAGGGCTACTGTCATCGAGGGCTGAAAAGTCTTTAATGTCCCAATGGCCAACAACTATCGTTTGCTTATCAATAGGGGTGTGGGCGCAAATCTCTTGGGCAACTTCTTCAGCCGTAGAGAAAGGCATCCAAGGGAAAAACAAGAACTTAGTGTTCCCCACCTTAAAGACCTGTTGAGGACGGAAATCTTTTATGATGTGGACGTTTGCTAGGCTCTGGCATAGTACTGAGAACAACTCAAAGGAGCTGGTTAGCGTCACGTCTCGACTTGCATCATGGTTACCTTGCAGGATAACGTACTGAGTGTCAGGATTGGCTAAGGCTGCGTCTCTGATAGTGTAAAAGGCAAAGAGTATATTTTCTTCGGGGACCCGAAACTTATCGAATAAATCACCCACGCAAATATGCAATTTGCATTTTGTGGCGTAAGAGTCTTCGAAAGTAAAATTAACGAGAAGTTCTCGTTTACCTTGATAAGCAAGGGGGACACCTTTGGTAAAGGTTTTTCCTAGGTGGGGATCACCTAATAGTGTTACTCCAGCCGGGAGCTGGATCTTTTGTTTTGTGTTCATCGTCAATTCCTATGTTTTAATAACCAAAGACAGCTTAATGTTTTGAGTCAAAAAAGAATGGGGCTTTCACCCCATTAAGTCGAACACAAAACCAAAAAGTCCACTATTGGTCGGCCTGTAAAATACTTAATTTTTGCTAGAAACGCAACCACTCCATTCTTCAACTATGAATTCCTTGATATCTTTTTCTGCAAGGGACTTCATTGGATGGTCAAGCAGTAGCCTGAACGGGACTTTGTACCAATTTTTTGCGGTTAAGAAATGAATGTACACCCAATAATCCCCGCCAGCTCTGGTCTGTAAAGTCCCCGCTCTCCATTGACCCCGTTTAATATTCTTAAAGGGGAACCGTGAATCGATTGTTGATTTTACTTCCACGTAAGAAGTGTGGCCATGTTTGGTGAGGAGGTAGTCGGCTGGTTTGCTTTGAACAATTTTACTGGTGGTCTGACGCCCAAAGTTTACTTGGGCGTAGTCCTCAAATCGGTACAGGTGTCCTTGGGGGTCGTCGAGGAGGATCTTTTTCTCGAACAACTCTTCACTTAGTTTCCCGTTGTTGGTCATATCGTCAATTCCAGCAGTTAGTTTAGTTATCGAGGGTTAAATTTAAACACCCTCTTTGGTTTATCCTGCCCAATTCCTTCTGGCTCCTTGGTTGACTGCTTATTCACCACAATAACTTTCTTCTGTTGGTGCATTTTCCGAAGCTCTTTAGCCGCCCCACTATGGTGGCTACAGAGTTCTTTCCAAGCAAAGTTGCCCTCATCAGAGGTCACCTTACCGTCTACCTTACCGTTAATATTATACCTATTTCCCTTGCGAACCAAGATCCTTAGATAGTGGGGGGATTTACAATGGTATTTCAACGCTTCGTAGAGCTTGTTTCCACTTAATAATTTTTTAGAAATGATAGCCCTGAGTTGGGGGTAAATCTGTTTTGACAGCGCGGTATTCCATCGAATACGGTATTTATACGCTGTGCAATAATCTCTAACGAATGTCATCCAGTCGTAAGAGCTTTCGGATTTTAACAATAACATCGTCTCAGGTGTTAGTTTGTTTGCCATGGTGACCCTTTTAAGCTGCGTGTCCGAGTATACCTTTTTGTGTAGCGTCCATTAAGGTATGTTTAAGTAAATCAAAATCGTCTTGGTTGAGTGAGAGTATATACTCAAACTCAGGTGTTTGAGGCATGGGTGCCCCGGAAATTAAATTATATGTAAAGCTTAGCAGAGACTTAGGGGGGGACGTCAATCCAGCAAAGTACATGTGCCCTGAGTATTCAACAGCCCTATTCCCTACAACTACCCATTCCGCATAGATTTCTGGACAAATTACAGAAACTTTTTCTGGCACCCCTTCAATTCTCTTTGTGGCTCTGGAGAACTTCAACCCAAGGACCGCCAGCATCGCTGAGATTAGCTTAGCCCGGTCTACTCGTGAAGTAGTCCACTTAACCCCGATATTCAAGTAGCCTTTACATAAGCTAGCGTTTTCATACATCCACATATAAATTTCATCTTTATCTATGGCTGTAAGTTCAAGTTCTTGATTATTCGGGACCCCAAAAGCGTTGTAGGTTATACCTAACTGCCTTAAAAATCGTCTACAAAAAATAGCTAGCTGGTAATTAATTGTTTTATCCGTGGCCAATTTTTCAGCGTCCACTCGGTTAACCATATCGTTAACCAGCAGTACCCCTAGGTCTGCACGCAACATGGCCGCCAATCTGAACTGAGCTATTTTTTCATCGGTGTACCCACAAAATTCTGATAGTTCATCCGCGTCCAAAAAGCCAAAGTATTGTTCTACATACTTTTTCCTCAGTTGCCTCAGCTCCTCAGCCGTGTGGTTTTGCTCAAGTCTCAACATTTCTGCTTCACTATCCGTAAGCCACTTAGCATTTTTATTCAGGTCAACACTGTGTTCTTTCAACGCAGTGGCTAACTCTTTGTAAGACTCAACATCTGCAGTGGAGGCTATGCCTGAACACTCTAGTAGTTTGTACCCTTCAAACTCCAGATGTGCGATAAGGAGCGGTCTAAAGTCATTACGACACTTGTTCTCAAGGGAGGTAAGCTGGGCGCACCACTGCAACCACCCCTCATCTTTAAACGTGTACGTCCCTTTGGCCGGGTCGAAGTTCAGGACCGCCAAACCTTTGGTTAACTCGTCCACTTTAGTTATCTTAAAAAACAACTGTTGGGTAATTTGTTGTAGGTCGACGGGATACTTTTGTTTCGTGTCCAGAATAGCCAAATGGTAATCCGTACACTCCCGCACTCTAGCCATGTGCTGAGAGCAATCCTGAGGCGTGTTACCGGATCTTTTATCGAACCTAGCAAATACACTGGGGAAGAACGATCCACTGGCTATGGCGTCTATGGAGACTCCTGTGCCTAAGGATGGGCTGCAGATCAGCACATCAGTCGGGAGTAGCATACTGTTGATGTTATCAATGAAATCTTTTACCTCGGGGTTACTACTATTTTGAGAAGTGATCGTGATTATTCTTCGACCCCCGCACTCGGTAATAAAATGTTCGTCGGGCACAAGTGATTCCGCAAACGCCTCCTCTCCTACCTTAGACGTGAGTTGTTGGATCACAAACCCGGCTTTTTTCAAGCAGTCTTTTCTGGAGTTGGAGCAGTACATCACCCCGCCAGCCCTCGCAGCTTCTACGAAGTTTGTTAGGAAAAGTTTATCATCTACTCGCCCTAGGTCATCTTCATAGATACGGACCTTTCTGCCTTGCTCTTGAGCAGGTTTATAGTCGTTATAAACTAGGTGCAACGCTCTATCCCCTATCCCTAAGCCAAACTCTTCCGAGAGCATTAAATCCACATACTCAGACGTCGTATCGGCATCAATAAAGAAAACATAATCCGCATTGGCAATAACATTTTTTAGGGTACGTAAAACAGCAACCCGCTCAGACAAGGTTTTTGATTTGAGGGATCGTAAAAGTAAGGTCCCCTCCTCAATGATCACGTACTCGTATTTATTTCCTTCAACCTTGAACAATGAGTTTAAGGTTGTGGCCAGTCTAGGGGCAATACGCATCTGGTGCTCATTCCCAAACTCTTCTTGGTAACTGACTAAGTCTAGTTTGCTGGCGATGGTATTGGTTAAGCTAATTCTGGGCGTGATGGCGAGGGCTCTGGCATCGTGGGGGAGCATCTGAGCGATGACTGTTGACTTACCTACCCCTTTTTCAGCCTTGATAAACGTTACCCCTTTGACCAAATCAAAATGCTCAACGTAGCGGCTATGTTGGTGCGTCACTCTGTGCATCGACTTAACTAAGTCTTCGATCACCGCTTCAAGTTTTGGTGGGGCAACTGAGTCCCTCAAATTATACGTGTGGGAGCCTGTCACAAAACTGTGAACCTTGGGGTTACAAATCCCTGTGGTCGTGTCTAAGTTCGCATAAAACCGAGACCGCCCAAACCCTTTGTCTTCACGGGTAGGGTCAAGACAGCCTAGCTGGTCGTATTGCTGGGGGTTGTAGACTAGGTGCTCAACGGTAACTTCCCGCCCGTCCTCAAATTTTATAAGTTGGTCAGGGGCTAGAATTCGGCTCAAGGTAGCCATCAGTAAATTTCGTAGCTCAAACCCACGGTTAAACTTAACGCCTTTTTGTTTGGCCTTAGCTTCAAGAATATCTAAATAATCCTCACGGATTTTATTTTGGAGTGACTGGACCTGAGGGCGACCAATCATATCAGCCCAAAGGTTCTGGAAAACTAACTCTTCTTCATCAGAGAGGGACTGCAGCACTTTGGTGTCCAGCATTTCTAGATCACCTTGAACAAATTCAGGGGCGGGTCTGTCTTGGTAGATATCCTGAGTAGGCTCGATTACGGCCCCTGCTTCAAAGATCAGACGTTCAGGAGAGAATACCGCCACATCCACAATGGTACGCTTCAAGGCATTACCATTTTTGGCAAGTTTCACATACCCAAGGCCGCCAAGGAACAAACGCTTTTCTAATTCTTTCCCAAATCGCTTTAGGTCCCGACCATCTTTCATAACCATGTAGATGTGGAAACCTCTGGGGGGAGTAACCCACTCGTTAGTGGATTTTAGTTTTATCCCTGAAGACGTAGAGTAGGTCCTCACGTAGGAAATTCGGCTAATGCCGGGGATAACTTTTTCAAGTTCAGCCAAGAAAGCGGCAGGAGTTATATCGCGCTTATCTGGACTGGATGGGTCTGGGTCATAGTCAAATACTACTAAACCTTTACCCTTTGTTTCTTTAATGGATTCCAGCGTTCGAGTTGTATAGACACCTGTAGGGGTGTTTACCGATGGGTAGCTGTAACCTCTACTCTCGTACTGTTTAGCGGCCATTATCTCGTGGGTGGTATGGTCATCAGCCACAACCCCAAGGGCCACAGCACAGTTACTATCGAGGGTGTGGAGTAGGTCTGGTAACTCTGACAAAGGGAGTGATAGTTTTTCTACCACCCCCCTCGTCATTTTACATTCCCCGCTATCTGACTGAACCTTTCCGTCAACGAGCCTCAAGACTTTAGTGAGGATTTTTCCAGCTTTTGTGAATTTTGAGATCGTGAAAAAAGGTTGTTTAGTAGCGTTCATCGTCAATTTCCAAATTGTTTTAGGGTTAAAATAAACTTAAATCGACAGCCGTGTACCCAACTGATTTAAGGATCTTTCCCCGTTTAATAGGCTTACCGAAGGTGTCGGTACAGTCTTCTTTACAAGTAACAATATACAGGGCCGGGACCTCATCTTCATCTAAATCTGGGTACGCTTCGGCAACAAATATAGGGTCTAGCCTATAGGACTCACAAGGAACTTGTAGCCCCGTGTAGTACTCAATAGTTTCTTGTAGTTGAGCCTCACTAGCACACCGTTTAGACATGTTACTACTATGGACTACATCCCAAGCAGCTAGAAAATCAGCGTTAATTTCCTCAGCGTAGGCCATCAGGACGTTCAGCATCATAAACGTACCAGCATCATTTTCTCTGAGGTCTTTCATGGTCCTGTAACCTTTGTGGACGCAGTACCCCATGAACACGTAGGCTGTATCGATTATTCCGTCTAATTTGTCTATCCGTTTAGGGAAAGTGAACGTCTCAAAAAGTTCTTCTTGGACCAACGCTAGGTGGAGGTGAAAGTCTTGACTGGTTATTGCTCCACCCTCTTCACAGGGCAGTAAAAAAGATTTTCTAAACTCTCGTACATCTTGATACATTAAGTTGTAGAAATTAGGCGTCAGCAGGGTTACAAACCCGCCATCAGTCTGGTTCTTGGTAAGTGTCATCGTCAATTCCTGATTGTTAGGGCGTGTAGTTTAAACGTTCTTCTACATCAGCCATGTCTAAGTTTTTCTCTACAGGGGGACATGTCCCCTTGTAGGCCCGATTATAGAGTGTGAAGCTATTAAGGGTCGAACAGATTATCAGAAAAACCCCCCCTCCCGCTACTACCAGAATTGGGATTATTTCGTGCATACTCTTTCGCTCACTACCGCCCCGGCTGCATCCAAAAAGGCTTGCAGGTTATGGGGTCTAGCTTTCATTTGTTTTAGCTTCCATCGATAGACCACCGAGTTGTCAAACCCCGATCTTGCAATGGCTTCTGCCCACTCTTTGTTGGTCATGCTTAGGTGTAGGTCAACTAAGGAGTCTTGGTCTGGAGTAATCATAGGTATCCCCTAAGTTATTGTGCGAGGAGGGTTCTGTTCGCTGTAGCCCTCATCCGAAGTTGGCCATCAATAATGTTCAGAACCGTGGCTTGTGACACTTCCACATTGTCAGCGATAGCCTGAGCAGTCATGCCTCCTTTGGAGTACAGAAACATGATCTTTTTTACCAGCTCAAACCGGGTGCTGAATCTACCGGTGGTTTTCTTCCTGCTCATCTTCTAGTCCCTGTGCGAGGTTGTGTTGTTTTAAATAACCCTTCCATTCAAGGGAGGGTTCTGGATAGTCTGGGGTATTAAATCTCAGATTACTCCCGTGGGAGGAGATTACTGTACCTGAGGAAACTGGGAGACCTTGACTGACGTGCATGACAGTCCCAGAAACAACCTCAGACGCGGCAAGCCTAGACTCCGCGCAGACAGTTGAGGAGGTTTCATATCCATCTTTACTATGATGTACTACTAAATAAACGTTCATATCAGGCTACCTTGAAAAAGTTAAATCCGTGTTTCATAATGTTTACTCTCGTCTCCGTCTCTGTGAGTTTCCCACCAACTTGGCTCTCGGGGGCTGTTAATCCTTTTATAGTCATAGCAGTACACTTGTTGGTGTTTACCACAAACTTTACAAGTGCGGTGGTAGGGGTTTGCGTATTTCCACGTATGACACCAAAACGTTCTTTTAAACCAGTTAACTATTCGCATTAGCTTGCAACTCAATAAGTTTATCGTCACGCTCGTTTAGTTTTTTTACGTAAAAATCAGCGCATTGTTTAGCGTGTACATCTATACCAAGTGGCTCAGGTGGAATTGGGGAATAAAGCATTTGAATGGATTTAAGAAATCCAGCTTTAAACGCTGTGTGACTATTTTCAATAGCGCGCTGTAGCAACTCATTTTTGGTGATATAAATTAAGCCACCATCCAATGTTTTATATGCCTTAAGCTCTTTTTCAAGCGCTACAAATTTTTCAATTTCACTACGTGAACGCACATCATGAAATTCATAGCAACTTGCTATAGCATCACTAATATCTTGCAAGGACAAGCAAGCACCGTATCGAACCCATGCCCTAGTGCAAAACGGAAAACCATCTGCATACACTTCTGTCTTAGCTTCGGTCATGTAGAAATGGTATTGCCAGCTATCATCTGGCGGCGCATTCGCTAAAATTTGTTGATTATCCATTTGCCACCTCTTTCCAAGTTTTGATTTGTTGCATCAGTTACCTCTTATCTTTAGATCTTTCAATAAAAGCTTCCAAAAATTCCAACGCTTCAACTTTGGTTTTTGCAAGACAACATTCTTCTGCTAGTTCTAGCAGTTTTGCATTTTCAGCTTGCAATTTCTGACATTCTTCAATGCCAATGTTCACCGCAGCAATAAGTTGAGCTCTACTATATGACTCAAGATTATTAATCATCCCCTTCACCTCAACTCAAATTTTTTATGTAACTGGACAATCAACGCCTGAACCAAAATGGTGTCGGCTTCGGCCCTGTGAGTCTCAAAACCCTCAGGAAGTCGAAGCCCCTCAGCTTCAAAGGCATCGATTAACTTGAACCACTTATTAGACTTGCGAAAGAAGTCCTCTACTTTGCGGTAGTCTGCGTACTCTTTCATCGCGCAGTAGTAACCAAGGGAGCCGAAGTAGTCGTGGTTGGGCTGTTGTATTCGGTCACAACAATAGTTCATTATCCTTACGTCGTACTGAACGTTGTAGATAACCAAAAGCTTCCCGGCCAAGACTTCCCGAACCTTTGGGTAAACCTCCTCCCAAGTCGGGGCGTCAGCCACCATTTGATTAGTGATCCCGTGAATGGCTATTGCATCGTCAGGGATCATAATCGTGGGGTTAACCAGACTATTAAAAATCGTTTTATTCGTTTGCCCACAAAGAATGGACAGCTCACATATTTCAGTTTTGCGCCCTAATCCAGTGGTCTCAGTGTCTAAGACCACATACGGGGTACCAATTAATTTTGAAAAGGGGGGCATAAGTGCTCCTTAAGCAGCTTGTTTAGGTTTAGGGCGAAGGTAATCAACAACAGCTTGACGCTGCTCAGGACTTAACGCCCGTTTAACTGCTTCAGGAGGAACGACGCCCTCAATAGCAGGGGCTTCGTCTAGTTCTATTTGCCCAAATCGGGCTTTGTCGGCATGGAAGGGTTCCAACGTAACCCCAATAGAAATGGTGCTGTCCAACTTCAACCACGAAACTAGGTCTGGATGGTCACACATCACCTCTTTAATCCTTTGAGAGAAAGCAACTGCTTGGTCTCTGTGGACTGAGAATACTAATTCATCGTGAATTGGCATGATGAAGAACGCGTCCCAGCCCTCATTCCGAATAATATTCCACAGCCTTAGGATGCTTCGTTTAGCTAAGGTGGCACACCCACCTTGGATCTTGGCATTCACACACTGGTTACCTGCTCGTCTAGCTATTTTCTTAATCGCTATCTGCCCAAACTGGGCCACAGCTTCGCTTCCGAAGTTGTTGAACATGTGGGTCATTAACCCCTGCCACTGGTGAGTAGCTTCGAAGCGAGTTCTTCGGTGCCCATCAAAGATATCAACAACCCCATTTTTCTGGGCTGTACGAATAGTATCTAAGCGCCACTCTTCGGCCACAGGGAAGCTTCTACGGTAGTTCTCTGTACCAGCCCACATTTCGTCCAAGGTCCACTTCAACTTGCCTTGTACGGTCATTAGAGAGCCTGAGTACCAGTACCCAAAGTTAGACGTCTTACCCGCTTCTCCCCGCCAAAACTTATAGGCATCGGCTGGGGTCATTTGCGTATTTTTAATTGGGTTTAATAATGCTGCAGGGAACCTAAACCCAAACTCCGCAATTTCTTGGTCAGTCAGGTTTCTCATGGCCAACAAGTTCTGTACCGTAAAATCCGGGTGCTTAACTTGAATGGCTGACGCTGCAGCTCCTACGTGCAAATCGTTGTAGGGTATCTGACCGTAAGCTTCAAAGAACGCTGGGTCTTTTGAGTGCTCCCCAATCAACACCAACTCCACCTGTGACCAATCGATTGAAACGATTAGATGGTCATCGCGCTCAGGTAAGAAGAAGCCCCGTACATAGGTAGACTCACCCCGCTTACTTAACTGCATCGTATTAGGGTCTCTGGCAGCCAATCTGCGGGTGTTTAGCAGCCCAGATACAATTGGGTACATCCTGTGGGTTTCAGGGTCCGTGAGCATCAGGTAGGGGTTTATATAGAGCTTTATTCTAGTCTCTATAAACGCCAGCTTATTCAAAGCCTCCAACACGTCCTTAACCGGGCCTATCTCAAAACTGCTAGCTTGAGCCTCAGCCCATTCAAGATGCTCTGCGGCATCTTCAAATTGGATGTTGTAACGCTTGGATTCTTTTAACCAAGGTTTGACCTCGTTAAGTCCCTCGACTTTAGCCATCAAAGCCCCGCGACTCTCAGCATCCGTCTTGATCACACCATTGGTGTAATGAAAAGGCAGGTTACATAAGTCGTGAAGGATAGTTCGGATCACCATGTAATGGTTGATATTGCCGCGCTTTTCTAATTCTTTTTTGGGAAGTGAAAACCCTGCATCGTCAGCCCATTTGATAGAGACAGCTCCGGTCACGCTCATCACTTTTTCAACGTCCGTGGAGGATTCATGGTACGCCTCCAGAAAGAAGTTTATTTTATCCCGGTACCGCTTGTAGTTATCCCCCTGTTTACCCACATACCATGGCTGGCTAGCAACCATTCGGTGGCTTGGGGCCTCGGTAAAGCTGAGTTTTCCTACAGCTTCGGCTAACTCACCAAGGTGGATTACGTAGTTTTCACGCTCTCGGGTTTGCTGGCTGTAAATTGCGTCGTGGTTAACTCTCCAACCACGTCGCCAACATTCTGACCAGATATAGGGCATCGGGTTTTCTTGCTCAATAAACACTTTGAACAACTTAGGGTTGGTTTTAATGACAAAGTCTTTAAGGGCGTGGAAGAGTCTCACCGCCCAGTACGAATCGTCTGCACCGTAGTGCAGGATCTCTTTGCCCGTCACAAGCCCCATGTGAGCTTTACCGTTCAGGGCGTCTTTAAAGGACGTCTGTTCGTAGCCAAAGAAGGACTTGACCGCTTTCTTAAGCCCGTACCCATAGGAGATACTTTTGACAATCCCATTGTAGGAATGGGCGGCATCGGATTGTTTACCGATAAATTTATTTAGGACGTCTTGCTGGGCCATGTTTAGGTCTGACCCATCTACCTGAGCAAACTGCTGGTTTATCTCCCAGAGTAAAGGTTGGATTGCTGCCAAGCCTGTGTCTGCAAGTTTCTGGATATCATACTCATCATCGTTATACGCTGACACTGCAAGCTGCAGGGTATCGATGTAGTTCTGGCCTAGGTCAAACTCATGGCACATCATTGTCATGGTTTGCTCAAAAGAAAAGTTATGGATTACCCACGTACAATTTTCTTTTATGGTGGTCAGGAGAGGGAGCACATCTGCCCAGTCTAAAGTTAAGTCTTGGTCGGCATGGTTTAAATTGACATAGTAAACCTTGTTGTCCCCATCAAAATACAGTGAGAATCCATCAATGGTGGTGCGATTGATATCAAATACTAACTTTCTGGTATTTGAGTAGTCTTCGCTTGAGGGGTCAACACTCATAAACTTATTCAGTCCAGCGTGTCTGTTTACGTCATCGGTTTCGATATCGAAGCCCACCAAACCACCTTTGTGGGTAGAGGCTTGGAGTACCAACGCAGGTAGGAGCTGCTTAGATGTTTGGTCAATCAGGACTTCAGTGAGCCCAGTCGTCTCGTTTTTTAGTAAGTACATATCGTCAATCCAAAGTAGTTAAATTGTGGGTAAAAACAAGTCCTTAAAGATGCTGTTGGCTTTACCAATGTTGAGTGTTGGGTGAATAATGTTAGGGGGTATCTCATCCAGAGGGACGTCTAACAACTCAATAATTTTCCAGTAGATTCTAAGGTTTGCCACGTCATCAATGAACCTATTTGTTAGGCTCTCAGTCCACGAGGAGAACCGCCCGAAGTTACTGATTAGTGTTGGAGGCCCTCCACTTAAAATACGGATCAGAAGGTCTTTTTCTGCAGCCGTAAGTTTTTCAAAACTCTTCTGCCCAAATCCAACAAACCCCGGTATGGCATCTGATTTATCCCCTACTAACGTTTTATATAGCCGGGTGTCTTTTGGGGTACATGGGAGCTTGCTATCCATTTCAACTTTAATTCGTGCACAAGATAAACTGGCAAAGTCAAAATCGTTTGAGTCAATCACAACAGGTTGAGCGGTCCCAAGGGCCAAGGTTGCAATTACATCGTCAGCCTCATACGTGGGGACGGTTAGTTGCATAGACTTACTATGGGTAAGGAGTGTTTGAAATAGTCTTACCGTTTGATAAAATTCATCTGAGGCTTTTACGCGGCCCAGTTTATAGTTGGGGTAGACCTTTCTTCGTCTGTCTTTGGCTCCTTTAGCATCCCATACCCATATTTGGGTAACACCTAAAGGGATATAGGCAGCTTGGTAAAAAAGGTTAGTTAGGGCCGTACTGCCCAAGGTTTCAAACCGTCGTCTAAAGACGTTATTACCATCAATTAGTCGTAACATTAGCGCTCCAGAATAAAAAAAGGAGGGCTTTCGCCCTCCAAAAAGTTCAACTCTAGGTCTTACTAGTCAGCGAGTAATTCAAACTTAGGGACGCCCCAAGTGTAGGTTTTCTTCTCACGCGGCATGTTGGAGACTTTAACCTTAACAATCTCCCCTAACTTACCTGCTTTTCTAACATCCTCGTAGAAACGAGCCCAGTTATCCCAGCCTGTAACCGGAGTGGTATACGCAGCAATCTGCCCGACTTTCAACACGATCTCAGCCGTTTTACCATTACCACCAGTGACGTCTTCAACGACGATCATTGGGATTTTAGCGGCTGGATAAGGTCTAGCATCTGGGTCGATGTTGGCAATCATCTGGAGAGTCGTCTGCCAAGGAGCGCCTTTGTCATCAGTAACCTGATCGAAGGTGCTGGCATAGCGAACCGGGTCTTTACCATAACGAACCATGTGGCAAATGCGGAAACCACTGCCTTCAGTCATGTCAATTTCTACGGTCAACTCGTCAAATAGCGCACGAGGCTTTTCAGCAACACTAATGCCGTGGTACGAGAACTTTAACCAGTCGTCGGCAGACATGTTTGCTGCTTGGGCGGTGGCCATTGAAATCGGAACTGGGTTAGTTGCTGGTACTAGGTGACTGGGTACTTGTGAGCGAGGAGCTACTTGGGTATGGCTCATGTCAACGGCTGCGTTTGAACTGTAGTCTTGGGTTTGAGCTGCGGCTTGGGCTTGGTTAATAATCTGATCTACTTGATTAGTCATATCGTCAATTTCCTGATTGTGATTGTTGATTGTTGATTTCGATACTTTGGTATCGGCTGATACCTTAACAAATGTCTGGGGTTAGGTCAATGGGCACCTCCTATATATTTTAGGGTTATGGGGTAAGTCCCTGATTACAGGGACGCTTCTACTACACCAATAAACTCTTTCAGGTCCTCGATCATTTCAAGGGTTTGCTTCTTGACATCTTTCTTCTCAGGTTCAGAGAGTTTGCCAAGATCCATAGCGATGCGGAACAGGCCATACTGGGCAATCTGAATTTCTGAGGAGGGGTTGTCTTTGTCCTTCAAGCTGCTCAAGCAGCCCCAGACCATTAGCAGCGCTGGTACAGCATATTCAGGGGGGATCTGCTCAGAAGATTTATTTTCAAACACTTCTTTTAACGTTTTCACTTGGTTCATCGTCAATTCCTAGGTGGGTTAATATTTACGGTTACGAGTTTTCAACATGAGTTCTGCATGTTGGTCGAGTAAGCTTGAGAGGGCTTTACGTTTTTGTCGCAGCTTGTGGTAAGCAGCCAACTCGTCCCGAAGTAATTCTACGAGGCTTACACCACATCTTAAAAAGACCAGCGCAGCAAAAACTACAAGTAGGTTGTGCTGCATATCAGGGGTTAGGGTTAGGTCCATCGTCAATCTCCAAGTTGTAGGGGACATTGTCCCTTAGTTGTGCCCTGCCGGGCGAATAAAATACAGTGGGGCTCTGTTCTCAACTTTGGCGCGGTCCTGAGATTTTCTTTCGATATTCTGCTGGATACGTCTGTCAATACTTCCACGGTACTCA
>Ga0163215_101186_pt1 | contig 18853 bp, 19 predicted proteins | sample SynspAceP_FD_185934 | JGI IMG/M metagenome (GOLD analysis project Ga0163215, IMG submission 185934) | Saline lake microbial communities from Ace Lake in Antarctica - Synechococcus sp. Ace-P (Hybrid Assembly) | ecosystem: Environmental > Aquatic > Non-marine Saline and Alkaline > Saline | place... | reverse complement strand
CGCTCTCTCACCATTGCAAAGGACATCCGCCATGAGCTTGAGGTTTTGCCTGACGCTGAGCGCAAGCGCCGTCTTGCTCGCTGGATGCGGGATTGATCTGCGCGCCCCCGCCGATTGCGATTGGGCCGCACCCATCCTGCCTTCGCGCGCAGATCAGCTGACGGATGGCACTGCATTCCAAATCCTCACCCATAATGAAACCGGCGCGCGGCTTTGCGGGTGGCGGCCATGACGGGTCTGTCGACAGGCGGGGTCTCCACGCTGGAAGGTCCGGTCATTCTGATCGGATATGAGTATCGTTTGCAGTTGCAAGCAGATACCGCGCTTTTTCCGCAGGCATGCGTCTTGGCAGGCCAAATGCGGACGCGTTTGGCAGCACTGGATGTGATTGCCACCCTTTTGAGCGAAACCGGCAGCCTCATACGCATAGATGATTACACCCTCGAGATTGTGGTGGCAGCGGACGTGACGGCTGCCCTCATTCCCGGCAGCGTGGTTGTGGATTTTATCCGCATTGATCTCACCCCGGAGCGCCCGCTTGGCTTCTCGCTGGAAATCCCGGTTCAGCAACCGGTGACGCGGGGACTTTGACGCCATGACCGTCGCGCTCGATCTTCGGCTCCAGACCGGACCCATTCGTATTCGCGTCTCGGCCCTGTCGCCGATCATCCTGCGCTTGGCCACAGCGCCGGTGTCTGTCCGCCTGCTGGGTCTGCCCGGGCCAGACGGTTTGCGCGGGCCTCAAGGCGCGCAAGGCAATCAGGGTGAGCCTGGCGTGACCATTCTGCCCACCGACGCGCCCATCAACGGAGGATTTTTCTGATGGCCAATACAATCCAGCTCAAGCGCCGCAGTTCCGGCGTGGCAGGCGCGCCTGCAGCGCTTAAATCGGGCGAGCTTGCCCATAACGAGGTCGATGATACACTTTATGTTGGCAAGGGTGACGATGGCACCGGCAATGCGACCACCATCGCGGCCCTTGCCGGTGCAGGGTCTTTCGTCGCCTTGACCGGTGCGCAGGCGGTGGCAGGCTCCAAAACCTTCACCCTCGTTCCAAAGTCCGCCCAAGACGCCAGTGCCGCGACGGATCTGGTGCGAAAATCGCAATTTGATGCGGGGCTTGCCGCCAAAGCCGAAGCTGCGCATGGCCACATTATTGGCGATGTGACGGGCTTGCAGGGTGCGCTCGACGGCAAACTCGGCGTATCGGCCAATGCGGTGACGGCAAGCAAGCTCGCAACGGCGCGCACAATTGCACTGGCCGGTGATCTCTCGGGCGCGATCAGCTTTGATGGCGCGGCCAATGTGACCCTGACGGCGGCCGTGGTCGATGACAGCCACAACCACATCGTTGCCAACGTGGACGGGCTGCAAGGAGCGCTGGACGCCAAAGCGCCCTTGGCATCGCCTGCCCTGACAGGTGTGCCCATCGCACCCACCGCCACAACCGGAACCAGCACACCCCAGCTCGCAACCACGGCCTTTGTGCAGCAGGCCATCGTCGCCTTTGGTCCCGGCGATATGCTGGCGGCGACCTATGACACCAACAGCAATGGCAAGGTCGATGCGGCCGAACTGGCCGACGCCGTACCTTGGGCGGGCGTTACCGGCAAACCCACCAATTTTACGCCCGCCGCCCACAGCCACACGATCTCGCAGGTGACCAGTCTTCAGGCAGCGCTTGATACCAAAGCCCCGCTTACCTCGCCGGGCCTGACCGGCACACCCACAGCACCAACCGCTGCCTCTGGCACCAATACCGCGCAGCTGGCGACGACAGGGTTTGTCGCAGCTGCCATCGGTGCGCTGATTGATGCTGCCCCGGGTGCTTTGGACACCCTGAACGAGCTGGCAGCGTCTTTGGGCGATGATCCGAATTTTGCGGCCACCGTGACCAATGCTTTGGCAGGCAAGCTCGCTGCGGCATCAAACCTCGCAGACCTGCCCAACAAGACGACGTCCCGCGCAAACCTCGGGCTTGGGAGTATGGCCACGCAAGCCGCAAACGCTGTCGCCATCACCGGCGGTACAATCAACGGCATTGCGCTCGACGGGGGCACGTTCTGATCATGGCCAACACTCTTTTGGTCAAGCGCACCACCGTGGCAGGGCGCGTGCCAACGACAGCGCAGCTGGTTGCAGGTGAGTTGGCGGTCAACGTGACCGATGGAAAGCTCTATCTCAAGAAAAGCACAAGCGGCGTGGAGAGCATCGTCGATGTGACAACCGCAGCGCTGAGCGACGCCGAGCTCTTTGCCAAGGTGCTGGCCCAAGATGGACCCGGATCGGGCCTGAACGCCGATGTTCTGGACGGGATCCAAGCCAGCGCGTTTGCGCAACTGACTGGGGCAAGCTTCACAGGCGCAGTGATTGCGCCCGACTTTGTCACCACCTCCGATCTGCGGCTCAAATCGGAAATAGCCCTGATCTCGGATGCGCTCGGCAAGCTGCAAAGCCTCACCGGCGTGACCTTTCAAATGCTGGGGTCTGACAGACGCCAGATGGGGTTGATTGCGCAGGATGTGCAGCGCGTGGCCCCAGAAGCCGTGGTCGAGGCCGAGGGCGTGCTGCGCTTGGCGTATGGAAATCTCATCGGCCTGCTGGTCGAGGCCATCAAGGACCTCGCGGTAGAGGTCGAGCAGTTGAAAAGGAATGCACCGTGATCGAAATAGGATTATTTGCCATCACCAATTGCGATGGGCCGCTGCATTACGCGGTCGACATCAAACCCGATTATGCAGGCATTGCCGTTTTTGAACGCGTGCCCGCAGGATCTGGCACTGGCATGGCCGGTGTGATGGCTTGGGCGGATTTGAAGACAATACTTGAGGTACCGCCTGCCTTTGGCAACAAGGCTGGCTTTGTGGATCTTGCGCACAATGAAACCCTGATCCCTGACCTGCCGGGCACGGACGCCGGGGCGATCTACAAGGGACGCTCCTATATTTTTGCCGATGGCATGAACGGCGTTGATGAGATCGTTGATTATTCCTTGCTGGATATCGCGGTCGGTCAGGGCGGCAGGCCGCTGTCTTGGCGCAATCGCTTTGCGCAATCCGCCCGCGAAAAGATCGATTTGTCGTTCCGGCATCGGGCCCGCGAGGGCATTGCCAATGCGCTGGTGGTCTTTTTGCCGTTTAAGGTGCCCTTTGATCAGGCCCGCATTGAGGTGCTCTGTCAGACCGACCCGATCTTGTTGAACGGCACGGTGATTGTCGGGCGGATTGATGATGCAACCATTCCCAAGGATGGCATCTGGTTTAAGCAATTCTACTATTCGGCCCTGTCTGACGTGGTCACGGTCGCACCAGATGGTCAGGTCGATGTGCCGTTCCAGCTGGCCTGGACCTCGGACGGCAGCACAGTGCTGCGGGCCGCGACATTCAAGCTGGAGTCCGATGCCGGTTATTTGCCGCGCCGCCGCGTTACCACGGATGCAAATGGGCATGGCGTGATCAGCGTCGAGGCCCGAGGCCTTGCGGTTGGCGATGTGATCTCGGTCAAGATCAACACTGAGCATTACACGGCCATTGGCAAGCTGCGCGTTGAGGTGGTGGCATGAGCCTCAAAATAGCGACCAGCACTGAGTTGCAGATGATCTATCCGGCGTTTGTCATGCACAAGCATTGGGATATGCCGCCGGGCTATAACGACCGGCTTTATGCGCTGGCGGCTGAGGACGCTGCGGCAAACCGGATACAAGACGCGGGCGACGGCCGTAACATTGGCGATCAGACCAATCATCTGGGCCATCTGCGCCACAACTTTCTGACAGATCAGCGCGATCCGGCCATCGCCGTGCTGGCGCAAATGGTGGCAGCGGCAGTGCGGGAATATCTGCAGCTGGCCTACGGCTATGATCATGCGGGCGACATTCAAATGATGTCAGACACCTTCTGGCAACGTCGCGCCTTGCACGAAAACGTTGGCATCAACGCGCATACCCATATCCAGACCGATATCGTCTGCACCTATTACCCGCGCGTGGTGCTGGACGTAGATTGCCCAGAAACCTCCCTGCACCGCGGCGCTGTGCGGTTTTACGATCCTGCCAATGTTGGCAAGCGACTTTGGCCCTGCAACAACCCGGACGCCTATGTCGGCGGCTGGTACGCTGTGGAGCCCCAAACCGGCTCAATGCTGATTTTTGAGGGCCATGTGCCCCACGACAGCACCTATTTTGAGGGCGAAGAGCGGATGTGCATTCCGGTTCTGTGTTCGCTCACCCTTCCTAACTCTCACTGCAAAGCCGGGCTCGCAGAGATCCTGGCACATCAAGCGACAGGAGACCCGCATGGCGTATAAGGTTGGAACGACCATCGTGATTGATGACAGCGGTGCTGTGGATTGGTCGCGCATTGCCAATAAGCCCGCGATCGGATCTGGGACCATCACAGCGGTGACCATTACAAATGGTACACCTTCGGCTGGTGCGTCTGTGTCGGGCAGCGCAAGCAGTTATGCTGGCGCTTATGTAGGCAACTGCTACGTCGAAAGCCTCTCCGGCGGAGGGACGTCAGGTGCTGTGTCAGTCACGGCAAACCGCAAGACGTTCAACTGCAACTGCAATTGCAGGTGTTGAGAATGGAAGTTCGCAACACATCGCTCGATCTATGGCCAACCCGCATCGCCTTTTTTGAGGCTCCCATCGACTGGGCAGTGAACCGGCAATTGGCTGATGAGGCGATTGCCGTTGTAGGGCTGGAGGACGGGGCCAACCCTTCCGCCGCCAAGCGACGCGTTCGTGGCATTCTGGAGCGCAGCACAGCCGGTGTTGCATTGAAGGCGCATCTCTTTGCCTGTGCCAGAGCCATGCTTGGTCCTTGGGCACAATGTCTTGATCCCGACCTTTGCGAAAACCGCGCGCTGGTCCTGCAGCCCGGCGCGTTCATCTCCACCCATAAAGACAGCCGCGAGGGCGATCTGACCTGCGTGCACTTCCTGACGGGTGGCGGTGCGGGGCAACCGATCAACAGCGTTGGTTCTCCGCGCTTTGTGATCGAGGATCCTTCGCGCTATTTTGACGAGGGTCGGCTGCCTTTTGAGGACCGCCACGGCTATTCGGTCAATCCAAGGCCGGGGCTCTCGGTCTTCTTTCCCTCTCACATCCCCCACAACCAGCATCCCCACTTGGGGAGCAAACCGCATGTGCAGGTCGTCGCAAACTTCCGCGTCACCTTGCCCAGCGATCTTGAAGAAAGGTTATTTGACTGATGTGGTTTGATCTGACCCTTGAGGCGCGGGACGGCAGCCGTCACACCATGCGCTACAACCCCCACACTTCTGAGGCTGAAGGGCTGCCGCTGTTGGTGGAGCCCGGCGTCTTCACGCCCGCGCCGAGGGTGGCGAAAGACAAGCCCCTCGGCAAATCCCGCGCGCCCCGTATTCTGAAAATCCAGCTGGGTCTGTCGTGCAACTACGCCTGCAGCTATTGCAATCAGGCGTTCCAGATTGCAGATGCCACTGTCTCGAAACTGGTAGATGTTGAACACTTTCTGGTCCAGCTCGACGGCTGGATCACCGATGCCCCGGAAAGTATTGAGCTTTGGGGTGGCGAGCCGTTTCTCTACTGGGCCAAGATCAGGCGGCTGATCCCCGCGCTGGCGGAGCGGTTCCCGGCGGCACGCTTCTCCATTATTACCAACGGCTCACTCCTCTCACGCGAAAAGCTGGACTTCATCGCGGCCTATGACATCGCGATCACGATCTCACATGACGGGCCCGGCCAGCATCTGCGCGGGCCTGATCCGCTTGAGGATCCACAGACGCGCCGCTGGATTGAGGCTTTGCTGACTGAGCGCCCGGACAAGACGTCCTTCAATGCGGTGCTGACGCGCACGTATCATGATCTTGGTGCGCTCAAGGCCTGGTTCGCCGACAAGGTCGGCCCGGATGTCTTCGTAGGGCTGGAAGGTGTGGTAAATGTCTATGACGCGGCGACCGCCATTGGGACGGGGCGTTTCGAGCCTGTGCAGTTGAACAGCCTCACGAGGTCAATTTTTGAGGCGCTGGTCGAGGATCCAAACGCCTTTGGTCTTGGTGCACGCCTTGACGAGTTCTACGCTTCCATCCAGCGACGCCGCCCAATCGAAGCCCTTGGCCAGAAATGCGGTATGGACCGCGAAGATACCATCGCCGTCGATCTGCGCGGTAATGTCATGACCTGCCAGAACACCGGCGCCAAGGGCGCGCATAAAATTGGCCATGTAGAAGCGTTTGATGAAATTGCGCTGAATACTGCCACCCATTTTGCCTTCCGCCCCGAATGCATGGCCTGCCCGGTCGTGCAGCTCTGCAAAGGGTCCTGCATGTTCCTTGAGGGCGATTTCTTCGTACAGTCCTGCGCCAATGAGTTTGCGTTCAACTTCGGCGTCATGATGGCCGCGATTTGGCATCTGACGGGAATGGTGGTGGTTGGGGTGGAGATATGGTTGAAAGTTGGTGATGGCCCCTGAGGGGCGGCATATCAAGGCGGTGCTGAAGCGCCGTCAATTCTCAAAGAGAAAGGGATATGCCACATGTCGAAATCTGCCGTTGTTCCATTCGAGCTACCATCGGAATTTTCACCTGATCCGTATGCGCCGCCTACGGCCCATTGATTTTCGGGCTGCGTTCAGGCGTTTTGTGGTTGGGGCGCATGCCCATGAGCTCACCGAGGAGTCCCGGACGAGGTCATTGTGAGGCGATTGCCGGTTGGGCATAGGCCCAAGGCATCAGCGCATCGATGTCCTTGTCGAGGTGGCCGTTGGCCAGGCTGGTGAACAGGTCGCGTAAGTAGGCGTAGGGTTCAACGCCGTTCATCTTGCAGGTTCCGATCAGGCTGGCGAAGCGGGCCCAATTACGGCCGCCCTCGTCATGTCCGGCAAAGAGGGCGTTGCGGCGGTTCATGGCCGGGCTGCGGATCGCGTTTTCGACCAGATTGGAGTCGATGTCGACGCGGCCATCGTCAAGGAACAGCCGGAAGCCATCCTCGCGGCGCAGCATATAGGCCATGGCTACGCCGAGGTCGGATTTGCGTGAGACACGTTTGGCTTGGGCTGCCAACCAAGCGAAGAACTGATCGACCAATGGCTTGGATAGTTCCTGTCGCATAGAGCGACGATGATCGGGTTCAGCGCCGCGGATGCTGCCCTCGATCTTATAGAGCGCGGCGATGCGCAATAGCGCCTCGTCCACGATGGGCGAGCCTTTCTTGGGCTTGGCCGTGATCAGTTTTCTGCGGCCATGTGCCCAGCAAAACGCCAGCCGCAACGGCTTGCCGCCCGTGCGTTTCGGCGTGGCCAGATGCGTATAGCCACCATAGGCATCGACCTGGATCGTGCCGTTGAAGCCGTCCAATATTTCGGCGGCATACTCGCCCTTCCGACCCGGCCGATAATGGAACACCACACCCGGTGGCGCAGGGCCATTCCAGCCGCGGTCGTCGCGCAGAACGGCCCAAAGATAGCCGGTTTTCGTCTTGCCACGCCCCGGATCCAGCACCGGGGCGGTGGTTTCGTCGACATAGAGCCGGGTGCTGCCCTGTTTCAGCAGCACCGCCATGCGGTCCACCACTGGTGCTATCAGCGCACCCGTCCGGCCCATCCAGTCAGCCAGCACCGACCGGTCGATCGGCACTCCGTGCCTGGCCATAACCACAGCCTGCCGGTTCAGCGGCATATGTTCGGAATGCTTGGACACGGCGATCTGGGCCAACAGCGCCTCGGTCGGCCAGCTGCCTTCCAGCAGATGCGCCGGGGCCTTGGGGCCGGGATCGAAGCGACGGTGAACAAGGCGGCGTCCTGGAACGATGCGGCTTTCGCCTTCAAGACCGGGTTTTCAGCACGAGCGCTGATCGGCCTCTTGGGCAATGACGACTTCAGCTTCAAGGTCAGTCCGGACGGCTCGACCTTTTTCGATGCGCTGAAGATCGACCGCGCAAGCGGCCAAGTTGAATTGCCCCAGCCCACTATTCTGCCGGGGCTCGCTGCTGCGCCGTCGCCGCCGCCCTCCGGCCGTGATTTTCCGCTGCAGCCCCACTTCGGCGTGAACCGGATCGCCAACTGGTCGCCTTCGGTCTCCACCACGATCACCACCGAAGGCCTACCCATCACCTCGGTCGGCACCGTTTCCACACCCACGCTCGCGGCCACCAATCTGGCCACCAGCATGCGCCGTTGGCGCCTGACCTCGGCCGCACTGGTGGATTCGGTTGCCGACCAGCGCTCCGCTGGCTGGGCCTGCTGGCGTGGCAACGCGGCAGGTCTTGGCGGCTGGACTTTCGTCACGCGGATTTCGCTGACTACCCTTCAGGCAACCGGCACCGGCTTCTTCGGCCTCTACGGCTCCACCGCCGCACTCGCCACCACGCTGACCCTCGCCACGGCCTTGAACTGCATTGGCATCGGCTTCCAGCGCGGCACCAACACGCGCTGGCAACTGGTCACGAATGACGCCACCGGTGCACCGACGCTGACCGACATGGGAGCGAGCTTTGCCATCGCGACTGGTGGCGTGCTGACTTTGTTCATCGCGGCAGCGCCGAACGGCGGTTCGGTCTGGGTCAGGGTGGTCGATGAGGTATCAGGCGCGGTGTTCGAGCAGGAGATCACTGCTGATCTGCCTGCCAGCACGCAGTTCCTGTCGCCTAGACTTTTCATGAACAACGGGGCGACAGCTGCGGCGATCGCCTACGACTGCTCGGGTGTCTATGTGGAGACGGATTATTGAGCCAAACCCCTATTCGTAATTCTCTGGCCCGATTGTGCGCAAGGCGGTAGGCTCTGCCAATGAACAAGGAAGCCGAAAAGCGCATCGCGGCCAAGCTCGCCAAGACCATGGCGATGCTTTGTGTGCGCAATACGCACCTCGAGACCATCCATGCAGGCAAGACGCCGGTTACCAGGACCGGCGACGGGAGCGACGTGACCGTTGTCGATGCCGACGGCAACAGCATCCCCTGGACCGATGTCTCGCATATCAGCGACGATGAAATGCGCGACCTGATGCGAGATGTTGTTAACCGCCTCTACACGTTTCACCTCTGCGCCGATGAGCCGGGGCTGCAGGCCGAGATCGAACGGTGGATGGCCGTCGCCAGCAAATGGGACGCGCCGGAAATCGATCCTCGGATGATCGGTGGCATGGTCGAGCAGCGCTGAAACACTCAGGCTCGGGCTTTAACCTCGCGGGTAATCCAAAGGATCTCTACTTCGGGTCTGTGTCTATGGTCGGTCATAGTGCCGGATCTATGCTGATATCGTCAGCTCAGAAAGACGGCCCTCGGCGTGGGCTTGCCACCAAACTGACCTTGGGAATCTTATGTCAGGTGGGGAGCACTGGTATAACGGCGAGCATCTGCACAGCGCCATCCGCTTCGTCCCACCCAACAGCCTGCTCCGGTTAGCGGGGCTGAACTGGCCCGTACCGAACTTCTCTACCCTGTGCCGCAGGCAAAAGACCTTGGCAGTTCAGATCCCCTATCCTACGCTGGAACACATGTCGTGTGCTTCGATAACAAAGAGGGAGATGCACGCAAGTAATCCGTTGCAGAGGGTCGGCTCGCGTTCATGGATTCATAGACGCCCCGTTGTTTGACGCCACATCGCCCGTAGCGCTGCACCAAAATCCGCCGCATAACGATCGGCGTCCCAGCCTGGGCGGGTCAGTAGCCGGGCGCGCAGCCCGCTTTTAAGGTTAAGAAGCGCTGGCCTATCCTGGCCAAGCTCCACCGCTTTGGCGACATAGGCGGTGTCATCCTTGGCGACCCAATCGGGCAGACCCGCCGCGGTCATGAAGCTTGCGCCCATGCGGGAGACGAACTGACCGCCCTCCATAGTCAGGACCGGCACCCCCATCCAGAGCGCCTGGAGCGTGGTAGTGCCGCCGCAATAGGGGAAGGGATCGAGGGCGATGTCGATCTCGCCATAGGCCTGCATCATCACGTCAAGCGCGACAGGGCCACGGAAGGTCATGCGCTCTGGCGCGATGCCCTGCTCGCTGAAGAGGCGGCGGAACCTGGCGACGGCGGCCGCATCCTTGAAGCTTGGCGCGCGCAGGAGGAGCTGGGAGTCAGGCACGGCCTTGAGCACATCAGCCCAGAGGCGGATCGTGCGCGGGGTCAGTTTTGGAATGTTGTTGAAGGAGCCGAAGGTCAGGGGGCGCCCACGTGCCAACCCCACGAAATCCGGCAGGGGATAGTCTACCTCTGGCGCGAAGCAGAACACTGTGTTTGGAAGGCGCATCACGTGTTCGCTGCACAAATGATCAGCTTCGGGGAGCGTCACCAGCGGATCACCGATCAGCCAGTCGATGTTCGGCACGCCGGTGGAGCCGGGATAGCCGAGGAAACTGGCTTGGAGGGGCGCCATGCGCCGGGCAAAGGCGCGCATGGTGCCGCCTGCGGTATGGCCTGCCAGATCGATCAGGATATCGATCCGGTCTGCTGCGACTGCTTCGGCAAGCTGGGCTGTGGTCACGTCGCGCCAGACACCCACGCGGCTACGGGCAAGCCTGGTCTGATCGTCCACCGTGGAGCCGGTGTTGTAGATAGTCAGTGGCAGGCCCGCGTGGTCCCATCGCGCCAGAAGCGGTTGGAGGAAGATGTTTACCGGGTGCTGATGGTGCAGGTCGCCACTGACCATGCCGATTCGGAGCGGGCGATTCGGGTCTGGATCGGCCCGAAAGCTCTCCTGCGACCGCGCCTCATTTCCCCATTCCGCGAACAGGGCGCGGTGACGGTGGGCCACCTCTTGCGGGGTGGCGCTATCGGCGTAGAGCAGGCTCATCGCCGCGTTCGGCGCGAAACTGTTCTGTCCGTTCGCCACGAGGCCTTCATACAGGGCGAGAGCCGTATCCGCGTCCCCCAGCCGGTTGGCGATCGAGGCGCGCAGGGCCGCGCTGGCAGCATGAGGTACGGCACCTGAGGCTTCGGCCCGTCCAAGCGAAACCAGGGCGTCCTCCAGCAACCAGGCCTTCACCTGCATGTCGGCCAGATCGAGATGGGCCTGGGCGTTATCGGGGAACAGCTTGGTCCAGCGATCAAGGATCGCCACCGCCTCGGCCCAGAAATTGAACCGGTAGGCGAGCTGCGCCAGCTCTCGCAGAAGCGCGGGATCGTCCGAACCGGACAGCCGCTCCATCTGCGCCTGCGCCTTTACGGTCATTCCCAGCCGCAGAAAAACTTCAGCAAGATCAAGGTCGATCACAGCGGTGATGTCACTAGACCCCGCCAGAAGCTGCGCCTGACGCAAGGCGTCCAGAGCGCCGGGCAGATCCGCACGGTCCAGCCGAAACCGGGCCATGTCACGGCACAGACCGGCCATCGCTGGGGCGGGCTCTGCTCCGGCCCCGGCGCGGTCGAGCGCATGCTGGAATGCGACGGCGGCCCTTTCCGCGGCATCCTGACCCGCCTGCTCCTCCCAGAGCCGGGCCAGCGCCAGCGCGGGTCTTACGTCCCCACGACGCACCTCCATCGCTTTGGTGTAGCTGGCGGCGGCCTCAGTCGGCTCCCCAAGCCCGCGCAGCACATTGCCGCTTTCCAATAGCGCGTCGAAACTTGTGGGATCGGTAGCCAGGGCTGCATCATAGGCGGCCCTGGCCGCAGCCTCATCACCAAGGTGGCGCAGGGCGCGCGCCTTCAGCACATGCGCGATGGCCAGATCGGGGGCGAGCCGCGCCGCCCGCGCCGCCGCGTCCCGGGCCTCATCAAAACGGCCCTCCCGGAACGCCGCGTTCGCGACGTTGAACGCGGCGGCGGCTTCCGGTGTGATGGGAGTAGGGGCGACGGACATCTCAGTTCATCGTACCGGTCGACTGGGGAAGCGCCTCTGGCTTGATCGTGAACCGGATTTCCTCATTACGGAACCCGAGTGCCATCGGGCGGATCACATCTGGCAGCAAAGTGACGTCATAGATCTCCTCGACGATCCCGCCGATCTCCAACCGGTGCTCGATATCTCCAGTGCGCAGGTTTACCACGCAAATCGCACATTGGGCGCCCACACCCTCAGCCTTCAACCGCTCATTGAGTTTGAGCCCTTCGAAGGTGCGGTTCTCGCGCGGGCGCGACAGGCCAATCACCGCGTGGTCGCCGATAAAGGCGAGACCCCGCGCGAACCCCGGCAGGAAGCACAGGGGCTCAAACTGGCCGGTATCCAGATCGATGCGGCCAAACTCCCCGGTTCCCGCCTGCAACATCCACAGAGTGCCTCGATAAAATCGCGGGGAATGGGGCATCGAGAGACCTTCGGCCACGACCTCACCTGTTGGGACATCCAGTATCACACCGCCGTCGTGGCGCTTCTCGCGCCAACCCTCGAACACATTGGTCCGTGACAGGCAGGTGACATAGGCAGGCTGCCCATCCTTCATCGCAAGCCCGTTCAGGTGGCACCGGTCTTCGGCGGCCAGCCGGTCGATGAAGGGCGGGCGCCAAAGCTCGCGGAAGCTTCCGCGCTCGGCCAGGGTGGCCAGACAGTTGAAGCGGGTCGCGACGAAGATCGGCTGGCCATCCGCATTCTCGTGGATATCATGGATGTCGAGATCGCCAGTGGTGTGGCCGGTAACCGGGACATAGAGCGCATCATAACCGTCGCGGGTTTCCTCCTGGTCCAGAAAGTCCTCGAACCGCCAAAGCTGGTGGATCGAACTCATCCAGAACCGACCCTGACCGACCCCGAGGCCCATCGGCCGCTCGAAGGTGCGCTCGAACACGGACAACCGCCCGTCCGGCTGCAGCCCCAGCAAGAAGACCTTGCCCGCCTGATAGGTGGTCAAGGCGAGGCTGACCTTGGCCTTCTTCAGCCAGGAGGTGAACAGACGGGAGCCGTGGAAGGCGAGTGAGGGTTGTTTCTGGTCAGTCATGGTACATCTTTCAAAAACGGTTTGTTCTGGAATACCGGGCCAGTCATTCTTGGAGCCCAGTCACTCTTGGGCTCAGTCACTTTTGGGCCCAGTTATTCTTGGAAGGCGCGGGCACGCACACGCTCCAGAGGTTGCAGCAGGTAGTCGATCACCCGGCGGCGCTTGGCGAGTATATCGATCTCAGCGATCATGCCAGGGATGATGCGGACTGCAGCGCCGTCTGCGTCGTAAAGCGCGCCTTCAGTGCGCACGACGATCACGAAGACCTCCGCTTCATCGCGTTCGCTGCGGCGCACCGCATCGGCACCGATGCGCAGGATCCGGCCCTCAAGCGCGCCGTAGCGGGTGAAATCATAGGCCGTCAGCTTCACCCGCACCGGCTGGTCGGGGCGCAGGAAGGCGATGTCTTGGGGCAGAACATACGCCTCCACCAGCAGTGTGTCGTTCAGCGGCACGATCTCGGCCACTTCTTCGCCTGCACGCACAGCGCCCCCGATCGTGCGCCGATGGAGCCGGTTGACGATGCCTGCGACCGGGGCGCGCAGGACTGCACGGGCCGCCATGCTTTCCAGAGCAGGCAATGAGGGGCGCAAGGCGGCCAGCTCGCCAGTGGCATCGGCCAGCTCGCGCAGCGCCTCGGCTGCAAATTGACTGCGGGTGGCAGCTATAGTGTCTTCAACCTCGGCCAGGGCTGTCTCCAAGCGCGCCAGCGCCGCCTCGGCCCCTGCAATTCTTCCGTCAATCTCTTCCTCCTGACGGCGCAGGGTCAGAAGCGTTGTTTGCGGCTCCACACCGCGGTCCACCAGAGGCGCGATGATCGCCCGCTCCTCGGCAAGGATATCTCGGGTCCGGGTGGCCGTTCTGATCTCAGTGCGGGCTTCAAGCTGTTCCTGCCTGCGCTGTTCGCCCCGCCGATCCAGAACGCTGATCTCAGAGGCAAGCGCAGCGGCGCGACCGGCATGCAAGGCGCGTTCACTGACTACCAGCTCTGGTGCCGCAGCCTCAAGCGCGGCTGCAAATACCGGAGCGCGGCCTTCAATCTCGGCGGAAAGCCGTTCGATCCGGGTTTGTAGCGCAATGGCGCGCTGGACCTCCCGGTCAAGCTGGCTGGTCTGGGCCAACCCGTCTAGCTCAACCAGCGGTGCGCCCGCCTCAACAATTGCGCCCTCTTCAACAAAGACAGCACGGATCACACCTGCCTCTGCGGCCTGGACCCGCTGGACATCGCCTGCGGGAACAATCCGGCCGGGCGCGCGGGTGACATCGTCGATCTCGGTCCACCAGGCCCACAGAAACACCGCCCCAATCACGGCGAATATCGTGAACAAGAGAGCGGAGGCCCGGAGCGGCGTGCGCCCTTTCATCTCCTGCACCAGTCGGTCGAGGTCCCGCGGCGTGCTCATGCGTCGGCCCTTGCAGCCTGACGCCGGGTGAGCAGACTTTTTGGCCCATCGGCGACCACCTTGCCGCCATCAATCACGATCACCCTGTCGACCAGCTCCAACAGGCTGGTCCGGTGCGTGATCACGATCAGGGTCCGGCCGTCGAGAACGCCCTTCAATCGCGCAATCAGCGCCGCTTCACTCTGGATATCCATGGAAGCCGTTGGTTCGTCTAGCAGCAAGATCGGTGGGTCCCCCATCAGGGCGCGCGCCAGCACCACGGCTTGCCGCTGGCCACCCGACAGGCCCTGGCCGCGCTCGCCAATGCGCATGTCATAGCCTTCAGGATGACGCGCCGCGAACTCCTCAACCCCGGCCAGGCGGGCTGCTTCCAATATATCCTCATCGCGCGGGCGCGCCGCACCGAATGCGATGTTCTCGCGCAGCGAACCGGACAAAAGCCAGGGCTCCTGAAGCACCGCGCCGATATTGCGCCTCAGGTCCGTCGGATCGATCTGGCGAATGTCGATCCCGTCGGCCAGCACGGCCCCCTCGGTCGGGCGGTAGAGCCCGAGCAAGAGCCGCGCGATGGTGCTCTTGCCTGACCCGATCGGCCCCATGATTGCAACCCGTTCACCCGGTGCGATGTCAAAACTGACCCCGTCAACCGCTGCGCTCTGCTGGTCGGGGTAGGTAAAGTTGACCCCATCAAAGCGTACCTCGCCTGAGAGCCGGGGGCGCGACAGGAACTGCCGACCCGCAGGATGTTCGCCCGGAGCCTGCATCAGGGCTTCCAGACTGCGATAGGAGCTGCGCGCCTGATGCAGACGGGTCAGCGTTTGTGCGATCAGCGCCAGCGGGGCCAATGCACGGCCCGTCAAGATCACCGCAGCAATCAGCACACCCGAGGTGATTTGGCCCGATACGACCAGCAGTGCGCCGTAGACCACGATGAGGATCTGCGCGCCTTGTTGGATGAAGCCTGTGGCATTGATTGCGCCTTGCGTGACTGCCCGGCTTTTGACCGCATAGACCGACTGGCGCCCGATCGCTTCGGCCCAACGGGCGCGCATCTGACGTCCCGCACCAGCGGCCTTGATAGCCTCGATCCCGGTCAACGTCTCCACAAGGACGGTCTGCTTCATTTGACCCTCTGCCAGTACCCGATCCGCGAGACGGCCCAGCATGGGCTGAACCGCCACGCCGATCAGCAAGACCACGGGCACTGCGATCGCGGGCACTACGGCAAGCGGCCCGCCGAGCAGAAATATTGCGCCAATGAAAATCACCACAAAAGGCAGATCCACCAAGGCAACCATCGTTGCGGAGGTGAAGAAGTCTCGCAGGCTCTCAAACTCACGCATGGTGGCCGATACAGCGCCCACCGAGCCTTTGCGCGCACCCATCTCGGTCTCGATAATGTGGTCGAACACGCGCTGGCCCATGTCGAGATCGGCGCGCTTGCCCGCATGGTCGATAAAGCCTGCGCGCAGCGTCTTCAGGATCAGATCAAACGCAAGGGCAACTCCGACACCGATCGTCAGCGCAAACAGCGACTCTGTGGCTGCGGAGGGTAGGATCCGGTCATAGACCACCATGGTGAAAAGTGAGGTAACCAGTGCCAGGCTGTTGATCATCATCGCGGCGAAGCCCACCTGAATATAGGCCCAACGGTTCATGGCAATCGCATCCCGAAACCAATGGCCCCGCACGCCCGCATCGCGCTCATCGCTGGCGTGACGGTGTTCGGGCTTCAGGATCAGGACATGACCCGTCAGGTCGGCAGACAGGTCCACGACCGACATCTCGATCAGGCCGTCTCCTGAGCGCGGGTCATGAACCGCGGCACCCTTGTCGTCGCGGCGGTGCAAGACGACAGCACCACCGGACTTGGTCAGCAAGATTGCCGGCATCAGGCCCGCATCGATCTCGCCGAGCGGGTGGTGACCGAAAGCGGCTTGTAACCCGGCCTGTTCGGCGGCGACAATCACCCCGCGCAGGCCGGCCACAACTCCGCTATGATCATGGCCTGCCAGAACGTCATGCAGCGCCCCGAGGGTCATGGGACGTCCGTGATGCGCTGCGACATGCAGAACGCAGCGCTCCAGCACAGTGGCCACCCCTTGGGCCACCCCTTGGGCCACCCCTTGGGTCGGCGCGGCCGATGCGACATCGAGCCCACTCATTCGCGCGCTCCTCCAGAGTAAGGCGCAGCGTGCAAGGTCACACCGAACACGTCCAGAATGTCGCCCGTGGCGGCCAGCATCGCATAGCCCAGCACGGCTTGGTCATGTTCCACCAGAATCTGCTGGCGTTCCGAGGCCAATGCCTCACGTTCTGCATCAAGAAGTTCGATCAGACTGCGGCGTCCAGCCTGGAACTGATCCCGGGCGAGCTCAAGGTTGGCGCGGTTCGCCTCGGTCGCGGCGCGGGCTGCGGACAGGCGGTCAGGCATGACCCCCAATTCAGCGGACAGGATCCGCAACCGACTGTCAAGTTCACGGCGGATGGCGTCCAGATCAACCCGCCGGGCGTCGATGCGCGCCTCAGCGGCCGCGACCCGGGCAGTCCGACCCCGTGAGGGGGACAGGAGTTGTTCCGAAGCGAGCCCCGCCACCGCCCGAGATCCGGGGATCGCCGAGACAGAGACAGACACAGTTGGCACCCGCCCGGCCAGTGCCGCCGCATGCTCGGCTTGCGCCGCCAGGACCTCGGCTTCTGCCCGGCGCAGGGTCGGGCTCTGCGCGGCCCCACCGTCCGGGGCACGGGGTGCCCGCGGCGGCAGGCTGAGCTGCGCCAAGGGCGCGCGCCCAAAAACTTCCTCAAAGATCGTCTCGGCACGGATCACCTCAGAGCGGGCCGCGACCACGGCCGCACGGTCATTTGCAAGACGGCTCTGTGCCGTCAAAGTCTCTGCGCTCGATCCCAGGCCACCCGCTGACCTGTCCTCGATCTGGGCTGTGGTTGCCTCCAGTGAGGCCAATGATGCCTCCGATACCCTCAGCAGCGCCCGCGCTGTTGCCAACCGGGCCCAGGCCTCGACCGCGGAAAGTGCCGCGTGCGATCCGGCGTCCAACCGTCCGGCCAGACCCCCCAGCACCCGCGCCTTGGCTGCCGTTTGGCGCGCCTCGCTGGCGCCTCCATCATAAAGAAGCTGCGAGATCGCACCGAAGGAGGCCACGCCGAAGTCGCCGCTATTGTGCGGGCGCAGACCGACTGAGATCTGCGGCAAAAAGGCCCCGCTTTCGGCGAGGAGACCTGCCTCGGCTTCGCGCAGCGCCGCTTGCCCCCGCCCGAGCGTCGGGCTGGTTGTGACCGCTTGGGCCACCGCCCGACCGAAATCACTGCCCGCAAGAGATGCAGGAAGCCTGGCTTCACGGGTGATAACAGCTGTCTCAAGCGGGGTCAGGTCCGGCGGAGTTGCGCATGCGCTCAGCAGCGCTGTCATGATCAGCGCTGCTGCGGGGAGGAGGGGTGTCATTGTCTGGTCAGTCCCGGAAATTGCGTCAGCGCGTCATCGGCGGACGCGTCCGCGGCAAGCGCTGTCAGAAAGCCCGCACCGGCCTTGCGGTGTTTGCGGTTAAGAGAAGTGAGCGGTTGTGGCGGTGCGGCCGCACTCAGGAGCCGCTCGGCCTTCGCCATCCAGCCCAGATGCGCAAGCGAAACGAGCCCCGCATGCAGGAGCCCCAGCGCTCCGAACCGGTGCAGCGTCACGACGGCAGCCTCGTCAAGTGCGGCGGCCACGCTCGCGTCGACCACTAACACGGACCCGTCCCCGTCGAGTGTGGCCAACAGGCCCAGATCGCGCAAAGCTTTGGCGGCACGGACGGTCGCAGGCAGCGCTTCAGCGTGCCCCTTGAGTAGGGCCGCTGTTTGGGCTGTCTGCGGCGCGAGGATGGGCGGGGAGCCATCGCTTTGTGTGAACATCCGGTGCTGTCCCGATCCCTTCGAGACGAGACCGCTTTGTTCATTTAGCGCGAGCGCATGGCCGCCTCCGCGCATCTCGACCAGATCGAAGGGCCAGGCGGCCAGACGTGGGGGCAGCCAGGCGGCCTGCCACTGGCCATCCTGCCCAATAAAAGGCGATTGGCCCTGCGACCCACGGCGCAACAGCACATGCGGCTTGATGCCGGTCGGTCCAGGGACAAAAACCAACGTAAAGCACGAGGCGGCCGAAACCGCCTCGATATGTGTCACGGCTACGCTGCGCCAGTCGAGCGCAAAGGCATAGCCGTCTGGCATTTGCCACGACCAAGCGCCGTGACGGGCCCAGCTGACGGGCTGGGCGGCTTTTGCCTCGTCTATCATCACGTACGCGTCTACCACCACGTATCAGAGCGTCACATGCGCAGTGACGAGATCTTCAAGCCGAATGTCCTCAAGGATCATCACCGTGTCCGCATCAAAGGTGATACGGGTGTCATGTCCGCCTGGACCTTCGGCTGACAGCAGCGCCTGGAACGCCACAAAGTTTGCTATGCCAAACGCTGTGACATCCAGCCGATCGCCTTCCCCTCCGTCAAAGTCGATCACCGTGGTGGTGCCGTCAAGGTTGCGGGCGACGAAGATATCCGCACCGGCCCCGCCAGACAAACGGTCGGTCCCACCGCCGCCGTCCAGCGTGTCGT
>Ga0163215_101185_pt1 | contig 18913 bp, 14 predicted proteins | sample SynspAceP_FD_185934 | JGI IMG/M metagenome (GOLD analysis project Ga0163215, IMG submission 185934) | Saline lake microbial communities from Ace Lake in Antarctica - Synechococcus sp. Ace-P (Hybrid Assembly) | ecosystem: Environmental > Aquatic > Non-marine Saline and Alkaline > Saline | place... | reverse complement strand
CGCCATAGCATTCACAATAGTGTAATCGCCTAATGCGACAGCTTCGTTGTTACCTGCGAAACGATCACCGACATATTTCACGCTGCCGCCAAAGCGCCATGCATCATCAAGCTGATACGTAGTACCAAGAGAGACAAGGTGATCGGATACATCATTTGGTTTCTTATTCGTTTCTAAGTCTTTCGCGTCCAAGTAGGTGTAACTTGCTGTTGCACTTAATTGCTTAGTTAATTGACCACGCATTTCCAACTCTAAACCTTCATGACGCTCTAAATTTTTATCGGTAATAAAGCCATTAGTATCTGTTACAGCTTGTTCCTGATCAATTTGAAAAACAGACGCATTCAGCATTAAAGCATCATTGAGAAGGTACGCTTTTATACCAATTTCTGCTAACTCAGTTGAATAGAACTCTGCCGCCGTTGCACTAACATAGCTACCACTAAAAGGAAGCTGCCAAGATTTTGCGAGTGTTGTATACGCTGACATATTTTCGGTAAGACGATAAGCAGCACCAACACGGTAGCTGGTTTTATTGTCATCATTATTACTTTCTACACCTGAAGCCGTTGTTTGATCTAGCTTCATATAGTCATGACGAACATTTCCACTGAAAGACCAATCACCTAATGTAATGATGTCTTGAACATAAAAACCAAGAGTCTTCGTTGTGTTTTCGCGAAATGCAGGAAAGCCAGGACTTGTCACATTTTCCGCAACTGGGCTGTAGATACTTTTATCCGATAAAGACAAGCTTTTAAGGTTTAAATCAATATCTATTTGATTGTAATCAGCGCCGAATAAAATTTGTTGATCGCCAATATTCCATTTTAATTCTGATTGAAGTGTTACTGTCTTACGAGGATCGTAACCAAAGTCATTCACGGTTTGCGCGACAGTGTCAGCGCTGGTTACATCTGCTGTGGTTTGTCTTGTTCCTTGCTGCTCTAAAGTCACTCGCGTGAAAGAGATTCGGTTATTAAGCGTAACATCTGGATTAATTTTCAGTTCATCATCTAGCGCCACACGGAAGCTATCTGATTCTTGATAATCGTTTGTGCTACCAAAATAAGTACTACGAGAAACGTCTACTGGTTTTCCGTCTTTTGAGGGAATACCACGATAAGGAACTAGATTTTGATGCATAATTTCAAAATCTAGATTGACGGTATGATCATTAGAAAGAGCGAATTGGAATGTCGGAGCGAAGAAGTAATCTTCTGAATCAACATTATCAACAAACGAATTTGAGCGACGTACTTCAAAATTCAAACGACCATTAATGGTATCTGTTAGCTGAGTCGAGCTATCAATTGAGCCTGTCACTTTATCATGACTGCCATAACTCGTTGAGAGACGAGTAAACTCTTCGCCATTGGCTCGTTTTGTTACTAAATTAATAATACCACCAGCCGATCCTCGTCCGTATAACGCACCTGCAGGGCCCTTAACAATCTCGACTTGCTCTACATTTGACAAGCTACGGTATGACTGTAAGTTTCCATCGTCTCGTAATCCATCGCGATAAATATCATTAAGAGCATCAAAACCACGGATCACAAACTGGTCACGGCTTCCTTCGCCTAATGTGTTGTTTACTCCAGCGACACCATCTAATGCATCAACTAATCTTACCGCGCCACGATCTTTCATCTCAGTGTCAGTCACAACAGAAACCGACTGTGGTACATCTAACCATTCCGCATCAGACTTACTACCTGAAGTAGGTAACTCTTGCGCATACCCCTTATAGGCTTGAACCTCTACTGCAATTACAGTATCTGTAGATGAATCCGTTTGTATAATATTATCATTTTCTACAGCAAATGCAGAAATGGAGGCCAGTGAAATAGAGACAGCCAAAGGTGTTAGAAGAAAAGAAGGGGGGTTCATTAATTTTTCCTTGATGTGTGTTGTATCAAGGGACTTTACATATATTTACATCACACATCAACAGTAATGGTAATTATTACCATTACTGTTATTGAAATAAACAGTCATCAAGTCAAGCGGAATCATTAATCGAGCTTATGCCGTTTTAAACTCGGTTAAGAATTTGAAACGGACTGAAAAGATTACCTTGAGTTAGTGCGAGACAATATTATACAAATTTTTTGCAATACCTTCTGCAGCCAACATGCCTCTATTCAAGGACCACAACTCTGGAGAAACGTAGATAATTTGATCATTCTTAACGGAATGAAGCATTTTTATTAAAATAGTATTTTCATACCACTCATCCAAGATCGTGTGATTCCCGTAGGCACCGACAAGCAACCAATCAGGGTTAACATTTAGCAAAAGTTCCATGCTCGTTGCTAGATAAGGTGTGACTGTTTCTTTTGGTATCGGGCTTTTAATACCCAAAGCGTTTAATACGCCACCAGTGTAGGATGAAGGACCGTGTAGCCACATTCCTCGAGAGTTAACAATCGCAAATTGCATGGTCTGCGTTAGTTTCATTTCACTAAAAGCTTGACGATAATCATTCATTATCGCCTTATGCTCACGAATCCTTTTTTTCATCTGCGTATCTTCGAAGACTGCCATGCCTATTTTTTTCGCTGCCTCAAGATTTTCTTCATATGTTTGACTGCGACTCTTTAATAATAAAGTAGGAGCAATACGAGAGAGATTGCTGTAGATAGAAGAATGACGTTCAAAATCAGCGATAATTAAGTCCGGCTTTAAAGTTGAAATGATCTCTAGATTAGGTTGTGACCTCATACCAAGCGACACCCATGGTTTGAGATGTTTTTTCACTTCAGGTAATAAAATATTCGAATCGTTATCATCTGCAATACCGACAGGAGAAATCCCCACAGTGGCCAATGCATTAGCAAAAGAGAGCTCTAGAACTACAATTCGTTTTGGTACGCCAGAAATAGTAAATGTCCCCTGCTCATCTTGAATGTTTAATTCCGCCCAGGTGAAAGGCGATACAAAGAGAATGGTAAAACACACGACTAAAACACATAGACTACGTGACAACATAACAACTACCTTAGCTCAGACTATAAGATGCAAATAATAATCATTGTAATGTATAGCCACTTTGGTGTGTAGTTTTGAATTTCTTAAAAAGTACATCTTACATAAGGCTTTTCTGCTTAAAATAGCGATTACAGTCGTTTATCGACCATCATATGAGTTGTGTTGGTAATTGTAGAATAATCCTTATAATAATATTGGGAAGTGTTATCATTAGCCTTTCTATCTATAAGGCCTTGTTTGTGCTGCGCTTTCTTGTCACGATTTCGATATCTTTTTTATTCTGTTTTTCAGCTTATTCACAAGCAGTTACTCTGGCAGACAGTAAAGGCACTTTAACTCTGGATTACATATCTCAGCGCAGTGTTGTTTTAGAGTTTTCATTTACCGATATTTTAGCGTCTACTGATGTGAACTCAGTTAGTGTTGCAGACGACAAAGATACGGTACGTATTTTACAAGAAGTACGAGGTGTGATTGTTGATTGGAAATCTGTTGGTACTCGTTCACAGCCTAGTCTAGAGGTTATTTCTTCGTTAAATCCTGATTTAATGATTGCAGATATTGGTCGTAATAACCGAATACATCTAGTCAATGCCAATGTTTGGACTCCCAGTCAAGCTAGCATGGCTGCAGAGCACATAGCTAAAGACTTAATTAATGCACTTAGTCGTTAGACGTATGCTACGTATATTTCAACGCTATTCTTATCTAGGTCGGTGCTTAACACTGATTTTTTTACTTTGCTTATTTTCCTGGTTGTCTTTGTTTTCTTGGTCCATCATTCCTATAAGTGGGCAACAAGCATTTAGTGCATTACTCAATCCTGATAGAAATATTATCGCTCACAGTATTGTCTTGGATTTACGTTTACCAAGGGTCTTTATCGGCTCAGTGGTTGGTGCTTGCTTTGCCGTCGCGGGGGCGATTATGCAAGGCCTAACTCGCAACCCTCTTGCGTCACCTTCCGTGTTAGGTGTTAATGCAGGGGCCGCATTAGGCATGGCAACCCTTACTGTACTTGCTCCTTCATTTAGCTTATTTGGTACATCCGTAGCAGCCATCTTGGGCGGTGCAATCACTTGGAGCCTAGTCATGTTCTTAGGATCCGCATGGCGAGGTGGTAATGAGTATGGACGTCTCGTGTTAGCAGGGGTTGCTATTTCTGCTTTATGCGCCTCTCTGACTAAGGCCATCATCATCCTGCACGAAGATCAAGCCATTGCGGTGTTAACGTGGCTAGCAGGTAGTCTTGGAAACGCACGATGGGGAGATTGGCAACAATTTTGGCCAATGGCATTGTTTGGCCTAGTTGGCGCACAGCTTATGACACCAACGTTAAACTTACTAAATTTAGGTGAAGACAGCGCTCGGAATCTAGGCGTAGAACTTGGTTGGGCGAGAATGATTTGCAGTTTATTAGTGCTTGTCCTCGCAGGTGCAGCGTTAAGTGTGGCGGGCTCAATTGCTTTTATTGGTTTACTCGTTCCTCATATAGCACGATTATTTGTTGGACAAGACTATCGTAAGATTTTGCCTGTAGCGGCTATTCTTGGAGCATTACTTGTCGTCATGGCTGACCTTGTGAGCCGTATGATTATATTTCCTCTTGAAACACCTGTTGGTGCTATCTTGGCACTAATTGGTGCTCCATTTTTTATCTACATGGTGAGCAGACGAAAAATATGAAAACGGCTCTGACATCTTGTTTTCTCTGCTTGTTGGTTGGGCTTATTGTTGCTTTAAGCTTATCTCTAGGCGCAGTAAAGTTATCCGTGGAACAAGTGATCAGTGGATTTACATCCTCATCTGAGTTCTATTTCACCATTCATGAATATCGATTACCAAGAACTATTCTGGCTATACTCGTCGGGGGTATGATGGCTCTTTCAGGAGCCTTAGTTCAGGGTGTTATTCGCAACCCATTAGCCTCGCCTGATGTATTGGGTATAAGCCAAGGCGCTGGATTGGCAGCCGTATTGTTGATGACAGTATTCCCTTCGATCTCTATATCCTGGCTTCCTTGGGCAGCGTTATCAGGTGGCTTTTTATCTGCATTATTACTTTGGTGTCTATGCGGATCTCACAGTAATGCAATTAAGCTCGCTCTTACTGGCATTGCAATGGCTGCTTTGTACTCGAGTGCTGTAGATTTTCTTATGCTCACACGCCCACTTGAGATCAATAATGCTTTGTTGTGGTTGACAGGAAGTCTGTGGGGAAGAAGTTGGGATCAAATCACCATGTTGTTACCTTGGGTAATTTTGGTTCCTCTTGGTTTTGCTTTATCAAAAAAATTGAATTTAATTAGCCTTGGTGATGACGCCGCCACTAGTCTAGGTCAGTCTATTCCTAGAACTCGGCTCTTAGCTTTAGCCGCTGCAGTTGGACTCACTGCTTCTTGTGTATCAATTTGTGGCCCTATAGGCTTCCTTGGATTGATTGCTCCTCATATTGCACGCCGATTAGTTGGTGGACAACACCAGTTATTACTACCTTGTGCGATGCTGGTTGGCATGATCATTTTATTACTGGCGGATCTCATGGCTCGTATCATTAACCCTCCAATTGAATTATCAGCTGGCATCATGACAGCGATTATTGGCGCACCATACTTTCTTTGGATTTTGGTTAAAATTAAATAGCAACGATAAGTAATTAGGACAAATACACCCATGTCTCTTAGTACTCACAACGTCTCAGTCGGCTACCATGGCAAGGCTATTGTTAAAGATGTCAGCTTGGCACTTCCTGAAGGAAAAATCATCGCACTATTAGGTCCTAATGGATGCGGAAAATCAACGTTACTAAAGTCTATGGCTCGTATTTTATCTCCTATGAAAGGTGAAATTCATTGGCATGGAAAAAACCTCCACACAATTTCATCACGGTATTTAGCCACTCAACTAGCTTTACTGCCGCAAACACAGCCTATTCCTGATGGCATAACGGTAGAAGACTTAGTCGCCTATGGGCGTAGTCCTTATACTGGTTTTTGGGGAAAACTTACCGCTGAAGATAGAAGCTTTATTATACAATCTATGGAACAAGTTGGCGTTATTCAGTTAAGAAAGCAACTAGTGAGTGAATTATCCGGTGGACAAAGACAACGTGTTTGGCTTGCAATGACCCTGGCTCAGAATACACCTTATTTATTATTAGACGAACCAACAACATATATGGACTTGAGTCATCAAGTAGAGCTTATGGCGCTGTTTAAAACGCTCAATAATAAAGGCAAGACCATTGTGACTGTATTGCACGATATAAACCAAGCCGCTCGTTATTGTGATCATCTAATTGTCATGAAAGACGGTGAGATTATTACCCAGGGTGAACCCGTGAATGTATTGACACAAGATATGTTGAAATCTGTATTTTCCTTAAATGCTCAGATCCATCAAGATCCTATCGCTAAAACCCCTATTTGTGTTGTTGAGTAAAGTTTGGGAAGCCCACCTAATAAAGCGTGGGTAAGTGATATTACCTATGTTAGATTTCATGAAGAAGCGAAAGGTGTGATATTTAATTTTATTGAGATGTTCTACAATCCTATAAAACGTCATTCGCATACAGGCGATGTGTCACCTGAAAAGTTCAAAACAATGTATTTTGGGAAGCAACGACTGTCTAGCAAACTCTGGGGAGTCCAGCTAAGTCACTACATTTGAACTTATCTAAGATTTGACACCAAATGGAATAGAGGTCTCTATAGAGTAAATATATGAGTAATAAGTCAACAAATCTACGCCGTCTTACTCCATCTATGCCTTGGCTGTTAGCTTTTGAATCTGCAGCAAGAAATCTTAGCTTTACATTAGCAGCCAAGGAACTTTCACTTACTCAAAGCGTTATAAGCAGACACATACAATCTTTGGAAGACTTACTAGAAGTTCAGCTTTTTAATCGAAATGGTAAGCAGTTACAATTGAACGAAGCTGGCGCTATGTACATGCGAGAAGTGAGCAGTGGGTTACAAAGAATACGTAATGCCTCACAGAACTTAAACACATATAAATCCACGGCCACATCAATTAACCTCGCCTGCTTACCTACTTTTGCCGCAAAATGGTTAATGCCGCGCTTAGCAGATTTCTATGTTAAACATCCCAACATTCTTGTGCATATTCATGCAAAAGTTCGCCAATTTAATATGGAATTAGAGGGAATAGACTCCGCTATAAGTGGTGGTGGGCGAGCTTGGCCTGGAATGACATCCTATCCCCTAGTCAAAGGCTACCTAGTTCCAGTAATCAGCCCCACATTGCATGAGAGCATTCCCTTTAATATACCATCTGATGCCGGATTACATACGCTCTTGCAAGTATCGACAAGGCCCGATGATTGGTTTCAATGGTTTTCGGTTCATGACCTATCAACAACCAATATACGTCTTGGCCCCCAATTCGAAATGACTTCCCATGTACTGCAAGCCGCTATCGCTGGAATTGGGATTGCATTGGTGCCTTCTTGTCTTGTAGAAGATGAGCTTGCAGACGGATCATTAATTATTCCTTTCAGCCCGTCAAAAGTAGATGCACTCAAGTATGACTACTCTCTGCACATCACTCCTCACCAAGACCAATCTCCTACTGTGTCGGCCTTACGAGAATGGCTTCTAGAAATGTCTACCCAATAATTAATCCCATCAATAACTAGAAGCGAGCCTGAGATATGAATAACTTCACATGCTACTCGATCTTCTAAAATCTCTCGAATCCATACCCAGAACGACACTGCACGGGTCAAGTAACACTATCTACGGCTAGCAGTACTTAAGTATAAAAGCAGCACTTAGTTATAAAACAGCACAGGATTAGAAATTCGGATAATTCGGACCGCCAGCACCTTCAGGGACCGTCCAGGTGATGTTCTGTGCAGGGTCCTTAATATCGCACGCTTTACAGTGTAAACAGTTCTGCGAGTTAATCTGGAAAACCGCTCCAGATTCTCCTTCCGTAACCTCATACACTCCCGCGGGACAGTAGCGTTGAGCAGGCTCGGCGAAAATAGGTAGATTTCGCAATACTGGAAGGCTTGAGTCCTTCAGTTTGAGGTGACAGGGCTGATCTTCTTCGTGATTAGTATTTGAGATAAATACTGAAGACAATTTATCGAAACTGAGCTTGCCATCTGGCTTGGGGTAGTTAATTTTCGTGCTTTGGTCCGCAGGCTTCAGCTGAGCATAATCCTGCTTGTCATCATGCAGCGTTATCGGCAACTTACCGCCAAACAGATTCTGGTCAACAAAATTAAAAGCGCCGCCGAGAATCGGTCCGAATTTATGCATCGATGGTCCAAAATTACGGGAGCGAAACAGTTCATCATAAACCCAGCTCGCCTCAAATTTCTCACTGAAACGATTCAACTCAGAGCCACCTTCATCACCCTCAGCAATAGCTTCAAATACAGCTTCACCAGCCAACATGCCTGATTTCATGGCTGTATGAGTCCCTTTGATCTTACTAAAATTAAGAGTACCAGCATTACAACCGATCAATAATCCACCAGGAAATGTCATTTTTGGTAGGGAGTTAAAGCCACCCTTAGTAATGGCACGAGCACCGTACGCTACACGCTTTCCACCATCCAGATGATTCGCCAACACGGGATGATGCTTCAATCGCTGGAACTCATCAAACGGACTAAGCCATGGATTCGTATAATTTAGATCGACAATGAGACCGACTACCACCTGATTGTTCTCCAAGTGATATAGGAAAAAGCCGCCAGTAGTATCAGCTTCAAGCGGCCAACCTGAACCATGCACAACTAAACCAGGCTTATGCTTTTCCGGGTCAATATCCCAAAGTTCCTTGATGCCAAGCCCGTAGTGCTGGGCATCCGCTTCATTATCGAGTTTAAATTGCTCAATCAACTGCTTACCGAGATGGCCACGGCAACCTTCTGCAAAAAGAGTGTACTTAGCATGAAGCTCCATTCCTTCCATATAGTTCGGCCCTTGCTCTCCTGAAGCCGTCACTCCCATGTCGCCTGTTGCAATACCTTTAACACTTCCTTTAAGAGGACCATTCTCATGAAACAGAATTTCAGCGGCTGCAAACCCAGGGAATATCTCCACTCCCAAACCTTCAGCTTGTTCAGCCAACCAACGACACACATTGCCCAGACTAACCACGTAGTTATCTAAACCATGCCCAGTGTTATGCATCGTCTTCGGTATCAGTACGTTAGGTAGCTTTTGCGCTGCCGTTTCGCTTTTAAGAAGGTAAATCTCATCCGAAGACACTGGCGTATTCAATGGTGCTCCCATTGCCTTCCAATCTGGAAAAAGCTCATCCATAGCACGAGATTCAATAACAGCACCCGAGAGAATGTGGGCACCAACTTCAGAACCTTTTTCGACAACACAGACAGTAAGCGCCATCGCCTTTTCCTGCGCTTGTTGCATTAAGCGACAGGCAGCACTTAGCCCAGCTGGGCCGGCACCGACGATGACTACATCAAATTCCATGGATTCACGCATGGGAAAACCTCGTTTACAAATAATGAGCGCGTGACTATGCACGATGATCCGTAAGAGAAAGGATCATCGTCAGCCACATTTGATTTTATAGAGTTTAATTAGAAATTCTGAAGGCGATTTTAGAGCTTAGCTTCCAGTTCAGGTAGAATCTCAAACAGATCCCCTACCAAACCATAATCAGCCACTTGGAAGATTGGCGCTTCTTCATCTTTATTGATCGCCACAATCACCTTAGATTCTTTCATTCCCGCTAAATGCTGGATCGCACCAGAAATTCCCACGGCAATATATAACTCCGGCGCTATAATTTTTCCGGTCTGACCTACCTGCAGATCGTTGCTTACAAAACCAGCATCCACAGCAGCACGAGAAGCACCAACCGCGGCCCCAAGTTTGTCGGCAACCTTTTCAAGCAGATTAAAACTCGCGGCAGAGCCCATCCCTCGTCCGCCGGAAATGACTGTATTTGCTGCCGTTAATTCTGGACGATCTGACTTAACCAACGCGTCACTAACGAAACGCGAGATACCCATATCGAAGACAGCACCTACAACGTCAGTATTGGCATTACCGCCTTCCGCTTCAACCTTATCAAAAGCGGAAGCACGAACAGTGATAACTTTGATCGCATCGTGGGAATGAACCGTTGCTATGGCATTACCAGCGTAAATCGGACGCTTAAAGGTATCTGCTGATTCAACAGCAACGATCTCTGTGAGCTGCCCCACATCAAGCAAGGCAGCAACACGTGGCATCGTATCCTTAATGGTACTGCTGGCTGCGGCCATAATATGGCTATAATCAGCAGCCAGTTCAACAATCAAAGCACTTAGATTTTCCGCCAACCCTTTTTCATAAGCAGCGCTATCAGCCAACAACACCTTGCTGAGGCCCACAACCTTGACAGCCTCATCAACAACACACTGGCAACCGCTGCCTGCGACCAGCATGGTAATTTCGCCACCAAGTTGACTAGCCGCAGTCATTGCGCTTAAGGTCACTGGATTGAGTGTGTTATTGTCGTGTTCAGCAATTAGTAAAATACTCATCCCAATCTCCTTAGAATAACCTTGGCTTCATTTTTCAGCTTATCAATGAGTGCATCAACACTATCAACCTTAATACCCACTTGGCGCTGGGCTGGTGCTTCTACTCTTAATTGAGAAATATGCTTCTTAAGATCCACGCCCAAGTCTGCTGGCGTTTTTACTTCCATTGGTTTTCGCTTGGCTTTCATGATGTCTGGTAATTTGGCGTAACGTGGCTCATTTAGCCGTAGGTCTGTAGTAACAATTGCTGGCAGAGTTAATGATAAAGTTCGTAGACCACCATCCACTTCGCGAGTTACTAACGCCCTGCCATCTTCAATCTTGACTTCAGAAGCGAAAGTGCCCTGAGGCCAGCCTGTCAAAGCGGCGAGCATCTGACCAACTTGGTTATTATCGGAGTCGATAGATTGCTTACCTAGGATGACCAATCCAGGCTCCTCCGCTGCTACGATCTTAGTGAGGAGTTTAGCCACGTTTAATGGCTCCGGCTGCGTCTCCGTTTCGATATGTATGGCACGATCCGCACCAAGTGCCATGGCAGTACGCAGCTGCTCTTGAACAGCATTAGGACCGATTGAAACCACCATAATTTCAGAAGCCACACCAGCTTCTTTTAGACGGATTGCTTCTTCAACCGCAATTTCGCAAAAGGGATTAAGTGACATTTTAACATTCGTCAAATCCACATCTGAGTGATCAGTCTTTACGCGTACTTTAACGTTGTAATCAATAACGCGCTTGACGCTAACAATAATTTTCATAAAAATATCTCGGCATTCTTATTTGAGTGAATTAGCGTTTACCTTAGAATTATTTACTTTCAAAAATCTAAACTTAAAACCATTATAAATTAGTGTTTATCAGGCAAAACTTTTCCACGATTTAATAAACCTTTCGGATCCATTACTTCTTTTAGCTTCATCATCAGCGCTATTTCGCCAGGATTTCTAGATATATTTAAATGATTCTTTTTCTTTAAGCCTATTCCGTGTTCCGCTGAAATAGACCCTCCTATTGCTTGCAGTGGTTTATAAACTAAATCTTCAATTATAATGCGCATTTCCTCATTAACTTCTCCCGTAGAAATTGAGACATGCAAATTACCATCACCTAAATGTCCAAATACAACCACTTTGGCATCTGGCCAGATATCTCTCACTGAAACTTCTAACGCATTAACATAGGTATTCATGTCTACAATCGATAGACTAATATCAAAAACAAAACGTGGAGCGATTAACTCTGAAAGCCCTTCTATATCCTCTCGAATAGCCCAAAGGCGGTCACGTTGTGCATCCGAGCTTGCTACTACGGCATCGCTTAAAAGCTCTTTTTCAAAAGCCGATGTAATCGCCTGCTCAAATCGTTGCGCTGTCTCTGCTTGGTCATTACCCAAACTCTCTATCAATACATAAAAAGGGGAATTTGTATCGAGAGGGGGATTATGACGACCGCTTTCTTCCGTCAATAATGCATAATAACTGCGCCACATCACTTCAAATGCGCCGAGCTCTCCTCCTAAAGTTTGTCTCATGTGCTGCAGTAACCCAATGAGATTTTCAAAGCTGTCGCAAGCGACTAGAGCCGTTTGTGACGCAGACTGCTGTGGTTGCAATTTGAGAACCGCACGGGTAACGATTCCAAGTGTTCCTTCACTTCCGATGAACATATGTTTTAAGTCATAACCAGCGTTATTTTTAAGCATATTATTCATTGAGCTGACCACTGAACCGTCAGCCAGTACCACTTCAAGGCCCAGTACTTGATCACGCATCATGCCGTAACGGATAACTCTGATACCGCCCGCATTCGTCGCAATATTGCCACCGATAGTGCAAGATCCACGAGCCCCCAAATCCAACGCGAACTGCATCCCGATTTGCTCCGCAGCTTCTTGAACAACTTGGAGTGGCGCCCCTGCCTGGACAGTCAAAGTGCCGCCCACAGGATCTATCGATTCAATTTCAGTCATACGCTCAAGCGAGATAACCAACTCATTCGATGCCGCCACAGCGCCGCGCACCAAGCCCGTCAAACCACCATGTGTCACAATTGGCTGATCCGCTTCGTAACACAAAGCCATTACCTGTGATAACTGATCAACATTAGCGGGCCTAACAAGCGCTAACGCCAAACACGGCTCTCTTGTAATCCAATCTGCTGATCGTGCACGGACATCCTCACCACGTAGGATGTTTTTTTCACCTACTACTCTTTCTATGGCATCCAATAAAGTATCCATATAAATCCTCAATCCTATAATAAGTGTGAATATAAAATCTTTATAAACAGGCAAGGTTAACCCTTACCAGAAAAGGAAATTAATCATTGAGCTTTTGAATTAATTCTTTAAATCAGAACAATAACTTTTTATTTATTTCTATAAGAAAGCCATCGTTTAACAGAAAAGATAATTGATACAATTGTAAGTGTGATAAAGAACCATGCAATCGGCCCTCTAAAGAAAATAGACATATCATAGTTACCAATTAACAAAGATCTTCTAAGATTATCTTCGAACATAGGCCCTAATATGAATCCAATTAAAAAAGGTGCAGTAGCAATCCCCGTTTTATTGAATATATAACCTAAAACACCAAACCCCATCATCAACCAGATATCAAATGTATTGTTATTGACAGCGTAGGCGCCATATACACAAAACATCACAATAATGGGGAATAAGATTTCCTTTGGAATATCTGCGATTTTTGAAAAATACTTTATTGCGCCAAGCCCAACAACCAATAAAAACAAGGAGCTGACCATGATTCCTATGAAGAGCGCGTAGATGAGTGACAGGTTATCTTGGAACATCAAAGGACCCGGTGTCAGCCCATGAACCATGAATGCCCCCAGAATAATCGCCGTTACCACATCTCCAGGAATCCCAAGAGAAAGCAAAGGAATCATAGTCGCCCCTGCTACACCATTGTTTCCTGCTTCAGCGGCTGCAACGCCCTCTATTTCACCTTTACCAAAGTTCTCTCGATTTGGAGATTTTCTTCGCGCTTCACTGTAAGAAATAAAAGCTGCTGCGGTCGCACCACTACCTGGAATAGCACCAATGATGACGCCAATGAAACTGCCTCGAACAATTGTTTTAAAACATCTTTTGAACTCACTCCAAGAGACCTCTTTACCGCTTGCATTAATAACGATTTTTGATGCGACTTTTCGTTGGTAAAAATCAATCACTTCAGGGATAGCAAAAAGACCAATTAGCAACGGAACGAACGAGATTCCATCCATCAAATTGTAGTCATCAAAAGTAAACCGTTGAGACCCATAGACAGGATCTAAACCTATTAAGGAAATCATGATCCCTAATGTAGCAGCCAAAAAACCTTTGAGAATGGAAGCCCCTGATAAAGACACGATGATGGTTAGGGAGAAACAGATGAGCCAAAAGAATTCCGGAGCACCAAAATTTAAAGCGATTTTCGCAAGGTACGCCGCAAAAAATATCAGTGCAATATTAGAGATAATATCGGCTACCACAGATGAATATAGAGACATTTTTAGCGCTTTTTTCGCCTCACCATTCTGCGCCATAGGGTAGCCATCCAGTAGCGTACAAGCAGAAGCAGGTGTGCCTGGTGTACGGATCAATATTGCTGTTATTGATCCGCCATACATACCACCTTTGTATATCCCCACCAGTAATAGTATCGCTGAGACGGGTTCCATTGAGAATGTAAAAGGCAACGCTAACGCCACCGCCATGGTGGTTGTAAGTCCAGGGATAGCACCAATCACCACCCCTAAAAAAACACCGATAGCAATTGCAATGAAGTTATCCCACACAAAAAAGAGCGCTAAAACTTCTGAAAAATTTTCCATAAAACAATCCTAAATATACTCAAGAATCTTATTTAATAAGGCATTGCAGGTAATGGCACACCTAGAACCTTGGTAAACAATAAAGTGATAGCAACAGGGATAATGACTGCGAGGCTGTATATCCATTTATTTCGAATTGGGTGAGCAGCAAAGAGTATAAGAGTGGCTAAGACGCCACTAAATATGGAACCAAATAGCTCAAATAAAGACAAATAGACCAATAACGCCAGAGCCATTAACAAAAACCGTGAAGCGGGGCCCTCTTCAGAACCATCGGCTTCCTTATTGTCTTTATTCTGACTGAATAAGCCTTGGATAATCAGCAAAATCGCTATTAGAAAAATCAACCACCCCATGTAACGAGGTAGCCAGCTTGGAGACATCATAGGGTTCTGAACCATTGCTGGTTCAGTTACATAGTGAGGAACAAGATAAAATAGCAATATACAAGCGAAGGCCAGCATCACACTGCCAACCATGACTGTCGAAATATCAGCGGATGATTGCTTAGAACCTTTGAACATTTTCAGGCACCTTAATTAAGCTTATTATTATTTAGAGAGGTAAGAAAAATCCTACCTCTCTCGGTAACCACATTACTTCTGACGAACACCTGCTTCTTCGGCAACCATTTTCCAGCGTTCAACTTCTGAAGCGATAAACGATTTGAACTCCTCACCAGAAACAGTGCTTGGCTCAGCGCCCATTTTTTCGATGAATTCAGTAAACTCTTTTCTTTCTTTCACGCGCTGCAATGCCGCTTGCAAGACCACTACCCCTTCATCCGGAAAGGCATCTCCTGCAATTATTCCATTCCATATCGTTGTCACAAATCCCCCCAATTCATAACCTTCTGTTTCTATAACTGTTGGTAGATTAGGTAATACTTTGAAACGAGTGCTTGAAGTGACGGCAAGAGCTTTCAAGCCACCAGATTGGATATGAGGAAGAACGGTAGATGCGTTCTCAAATGAGACATCAACATCACCACTTAAAAGAGCAGGTAGTGCTGCGCCACTGCCAGGAAATGGAACCGCAGTAAGTTTTGTTTTAGTCAGTGTTTTGAATAACTCCCCAGACATGTGTACGGAGCTGCCTACCCCAGGATGACTGAAGGTCATAGGCTTCGATTTAGCCGCGGTAATAAATTCTGCAACGCTGTTGTACGAACTACTAGAAGGCACAACCATAATATTCGGAGCATCAAGCAGCTTCTCGATAAACTTGAAGTCGTTTACAGCGTCATAAGGAAGATTAGGATAGATAGAAGCACCAATCACATGCCCAGGTGAGGCCATCAAAATGGTGTGATCCGCATTACGACCACCACGAGCAAGTCGCCCCGTCGCTACCGTTGAACCAGCACCAGGTCGGTTCTCTACGATGACATTTACATCCAGTTCATTTTGCAATAGATCCGCCACTCGACGCGACAGTACATCCGTATTGCCACCCGCAGAATACGGCACTATAAGATGAATGTCCTTCGTTGGCCAATCAGCATAGACTGAGCTTGACCCCAACCCCATAACAACACTTGAAGTAGCAAGGGAAATCGCGATAACAGCATTCTTAATCTTCATTTTTTTGCCTCTTTTGTTTTTGTTTCGGCTTTGGATTTTATTTATATGTTCGATACACATACACATACTCTTAAAAATAAAAGCATAAGGCAACATCAAAATATGAACGCCAATCATGCATTTTATGAATACATAATTTCTTTCAAGTCCCTTCTTCTCTCTTAAAAACATTCATAGAAAAATCAATAAAAATTAAGAGAAAAATTAAGAGAAAAATAAAAAAACTCAATAAAAACAAAAATTAATACTTTAAAAACCTAAAAACCCATATCGATAGCTATAGCCCTAGCCTCAAAATTCGCCTCAGAATCAAGGTGCCTCTAGCATCAAAATATGTTGAGTTTCATATCTGTCATTCAAATTTAGAATGACGTTATGCATATAAATCGCTTTATTTTATGCACTCCTCTACTCCAAACTGTTTCATGTTAAAGGCTCAAATGAGCGTATTCGTCCGCAGACTAAAAAATCCAATTAAATAATTCTGAAAGGTTTTTAACCATGCAGTCAAAAAATGAGAGTTTTGTTAATCCATCTGAAATCCGTGCACAATTTTCTAAGCACATGTCTGATATGTACCGAAAAGAGGTGCCTCTTTATGGTGACCTACTCACCTTAGTAGAAGACACAAATCAAGAAGTACTAGAGAAATCAGCAAATACTAAAGCTCATTTAGAACGAACTGGCGAGATGAAACGCCTATCAATGGAACGTCATGGTGCTATTCGTGTAGGCACACCATCTGAGCTTTCAACGATACGTCGCCTTTTTGCCGTCATGGGAATGGAGCCAGTTGGATACTACGATTTAACACCTTCTGGCGTACCAGTGCATTCTACAGCGTTTCGCGCGGTACATGAGGAAGATTTACAAATCAGTCCTTTTCGAGTTTTCACATCGCTACTTAGACTCGAATTGATAGATAACCCAGAGACACAACAACTCGCCGCAGACACACTGGCTAAACGACAGATATTCACTCCGAGAGCATTAGAACTAATCGAACAGTGCGAACACGACGGTGGACTGAGCCAAGCTGATGCTGAGACTTTCATTGATGAAGCGTTAGAAACGTTTCGCTGGCACACGACTGCAACCGTCACAAGTGACGAATATAAAAGACTACATGATCAGCACAGATTGATTGCGGATGTGGTTGCCTTCAAGGGACCTCACATCAACCACTTGACCCCTCGCACACTAGATATAGACCAAGTTCAAACTCAAATGCCAGCTCGAAATATCACACCGAAAGCCGTTGTAGAAGGCCCACCACGTCGTAATTGCCCTATTTTACTGCGCCAAACTAGCTTCAAAGCTTTGCAAGAAAAAGTGACATTCAGTGACCAAGGCAGTGAAGCAGGCAGCCACACTGCTCGTTTTGGCGAAATTGAACAACGTGGTGCGGCTTTAACTCCAAAGGGTAGAGCACTATATGACGAATTACTGAACGCTAGTCGGTCTGAATTGAAAGAGTTTCCTAATGAGGAAAACGCACAACGCTACACAGAAATACTGGAAAAACACTTTTCCCAGTTCCCAGACAATCATAAAGAAATGCACGATCAGAACCTTGCTTACTTCCGCTATTTTGTAACAGATAAAGGCTATAAAGCATTGAACAATACGACATTACCAACCAACTTAAAGGACCTGATTAACACGGGTTACATCGAGTACGAGCCGCTAGTATATGAAGACTTCCTACCTGTTAGTGCTGCTGGAATCTTCCAGTCGAATCTCGGAGATAATGCTCAAACACACTACAAAATTTCATCCAATCAAACAGAGTTTCAAGGTTTCCTTGGAAAAGAAGTGCTTAATGAACTAGCTCTTTATGCTCATACGCAAAAGCGATCAATAATCAAATGCGGCGAAGCACTCAATCTTGCACAGCTTAAAGCTTAATATGAAATAACGAAGTCGAATCCAAACCACCTGTTTGCAATGCATTCATGGACATTGCAAACAGTCCAACCACATGTAAATACACCTCGGATCAAGTGATATATTTCATTCATTAGGGGGAAAAAATGGCTGAGAAATATGATTTATTTTGATTAGAAAATAAGCTCAATACAGGGTTTTTAGGTGTGCTAAATAGAACTAAAAACAGTAAAAAAGATAATTTATGACGCACAGAGAGTGACCAAAATTAATTTTTAGATAGCTGTAATTTACAAAAATCAGAAAAAATTCTTTTACAATTAAATACTTAGATTAATTATTTTTTGAGGGAAGGATTTTTTATGAAAGGATATTTAGAATATATTCTTTGATTAGTTGCGGGAGCACCTTTCTGTATTTAAAAGTGAACCTACGACCTTTACTGAAAGTATGTTGAAGCAGCTTTTTAATATAAAGTGAACCTACGACATGCCATCTGAAATTTATTTAAATGGTTGCGGGAGCACTTATCAGGATTTAAAAGTTAACCTACGATTCTTTGAAATGGTTACGGAAGCACTTATCAGAATTTAAAAGTGAACCTACGGTTCTTTGAAATGGTTGAGGGAGCACCTCTCTGTACTTAAAAGTGAACCTACGGTTCTTTGAAATGGTTGCGGGAGCAGGATTCGAACCTACGACCTTCGGGTTATGAGCCCGACGAGCTACCAGACTGCTCCATCCCGCGACAAGTTAAACTATTGATATAGTTTACTTTTTGGTAATGTATTTCTGAATATTTGTATGACCAAATCTATTTTCTAAAATTTAGAAATAGTTGCGGGAGCACTTTTCTAATATAAAGTGAACCTACGACCTGCCATCTAAAATTTCTTTAAATGGTTGCGGGAGCACTTATCAGGATTTAAAAGTGAACCTACGGTTCTTTGAAATGGTTGCGGAAGCAGGATTCGAACCTACGACCTTCGGGTTATGAGCCCGACGAGCTACCAGACTGCTCCATCCCGCGACAAGTTAAACTATTGATATAGCTTACTTTTTGGTAATGTATT
>Ga0163215_101183_pt1 | contig 18957 bp, 18 predicted proteins | sample SynspAceP_FD_185934 | JGI IMG/M metagenome (GOLD analysis project Ga0163215, IMG submission 185934) | Saline lake microbial communities from Ace Lake in Antarctica - Synechococcus sp. Ace-P (Hybrid Assembly) | ecosystem: Environmental > Aquatic > Non-marine Saline and Alkaline > Saline | place... | reverse complement strand
CCACTCCGCTTACGTTGAATCCCTCACCGGGGACCACTGATCGGAGAGCCGTGTGCGGGAAAACCGCACGCACGGTTCGGAGGGAGGGGAGTCCGGCTCAACCGGACTTCCCTACCCTATCGTGGTTCCACCGAATGAATTGTGACGATGTGCTTAACAGGGCTGGAGCAAGGGCTGGAGCAAGGGTCCGAGCAAGGGTTTGGTAACTTAGCGCGGTCGAACCGATGGTCCGGTTTCTGCCCTTTTTGTCGGATTTAGCGTTTCCTCTCATAATCCGGTTAAGCATCCGGTGACCTCCTGACCGATACTACCGGTACAACCCGATACCCGATGGACGACAGTGTTGTTCGGCGGACGAGGGTGCAGATTCAAGCGATCCGCGGCCAAGCGGGGCAGATTCGATTTGCGAGGGATTCACGGTGCCGATGGCACTCGAATTCCAACCGGATCGATTCTCACGGGCGCTGGCGGCAACTCCTAGCATGACGGTGGAATAACGATGTCGGTACGGAAGCTGACGACTAAAATTGCAATGTTGCTGGTCCTGGTGACCGGAAGCGTCTGTGCATCGGCCAAAGAGCATGAACCGCTCCTGGTCGATCCGTTCGCATTCGATCCGGACTTCCATTGGTTCGAACCCGTGTACGATGCGGACATCCTTGACATGAAGCCCAAAAAACGGGCCAACAAGGGATGGTTCGCAACCTACGACCGGATCAACCTTTATGGTTCGCGGCCCAACCAGCAATTCGATCAGGGCGACGGCAATACGCTCGACCCCGGCAGCGGACACCGCTACGACGTCGGGTTCATGCGTCCCGGTGAGGAAACCGGGTTCCTGTTCACGTACATGGAAAACCAAGCCGGCGCGGGTGACAACTTACGCGTCGACCGGATCAACCGACTCAACGAAGCCGACCTCACCGGCGAAACGCTCTTCCCACTCGGGCCGAACCGTTTCGGATTACCGGTTTTTCCCGAAGACGGGAACGTAATCGGATTCTCGCGTCGTTTCTACAACGTCGGAATGACGCTCAACGCGATGGACTTGAATAGTTTCGAGTTGAGCAAGACGTGGAGGATGGAACCGTATCATTATGGCGGGATTCTCGAACCGATGCTCGGTGCTCGTTTCATGCGGGCCGAGGACAGCGCGTCCCTCCGAACCTACGAGCGAACACCGGAGAACGCCGAACTCGCAGCCATCGGATTGGGTGTGTCTCCCTACGTGTCGCTACTGCCGTTCGCCGCGGACTCCGAAGAGGCCGTCGAAAACTTCAACGAATCTGCCGTTCGTATTCAGAACAACATGTATCTTGTGCAGGCCGGATTCCGGTACTTCAAGTTCCAAGATCGGTTCCGCTACTCAGCCGAATTCCGCGGGTTCACCGGACTCAACACGCAGAGCTATCGCAGCGAAGGCAGCACCACGACCACGGTCTACGACGGGTTCGACATCGGAGCCGAGGTGACCTCGAACATTCGAGCCACGAACGCCGCTCAGTACCTCGAGAACGAAGAATTCGTCATCGGTTTCGATGCCAGGGCCGAAATCGGGTATCAACTGACCAAGATGTTCCACGTACGAACCGGTTTGCAGGTCGTCAACGTCGGGACGGGAGTGTGGCGTTCGAGCCGAAATCTGACCGAACAAACCGGCGGGTTGTTGACACCGACCATCGACACCGGGGATCGAAGCCAAAGCTACATTGCGTTTGGTTACACGTTCGGTCTCGAACTGAATCGATAGAGTCGAGTCGTCAGCTTAAAGATCGGGCGAACGTCGAGCCCGGTTGGCGGTCAAAACCATCAATCGGTTCTCGTCCTGGAATTCGGTCACTGTCGCCGTGATGACCCAGTAGTCATCCTGCGGATCTTCTTCAATCGCTCGGGCGATTCGATCGAGCATCAGGTTCTCGATCACCAGCATCAACTCGAACGTCGGTGTGGGCGCACTCGATCGTGGATCGCTCGCCAATGGAGAGTCCAAAACCGCGGTGTCCGCCGTGACCGCGTCTTGATCACCCGCCGGGTTGCGTTGCCGACCGAGCACCGTGTCTTGATTAGGCAAAGTCTCGCGGGTCAAACCATCGTCGACCCACTGTGATTTGCCTTCTTCGCTCGATTTCGTGACCGCGTCGGCGAGAAAACTCCAGCGTTGACCGCGGACGACGAACCGGCCACGAATCGGCCCGATGGACGTTCCCTCACGCAGGACAATTTGGATCGCCCGCTGATTCGGCGCACCTTGGTTCGTTGACGATCCGCTGCCCGTCGCCGATCCAATCGCCGAATTCGCCGAGGAAGAAAACGAGCGAGCGCCCGCACGTCCAACGCCCGAGTTTTCATTGCCTGCAAATTGCCCGCTCGCGCACGATGCACCCGTCGCCAGAAAACTCAATGCGGCGAGCGACCCTCCCAACCAAACGCGACTCCATCGATGCTCAACCATGACGAGGGATCGCCAACGCGTGCAGACTGACAACACTGCCCACGGCGATCATCGCCAAACCCAACCATCGCGGGGGGTGAACCCGTTTCGTCGGTTTGGGGTGAACCTGCATGAGGAAACTGCTGAATGATTCACTCGTCGTCGCCCGCGATTTCTCAGTCATTTTCGCGAGTGCCCGAGTCGTCGGCTCGTTCAATACAAACGAATCGATCATCCGAAATTGAGACCCGAGCAACAGTAACAGCACCCCGATAAGGAAGTAGCGATTGCGGTTCATTTCCATGGCGAGTTTTCCGGCGAACAATTGCACGAGGGGAAGCTACAGTTTCACACAGAGAATTCATCGTCATCGAATCACTTGAAATCGCAGCGCAGCCCTTCGATGTGGGTTTGTTGCGATTCTGTGGTTTGCTAGCATTGTTTGGAATCCTTGGTGTCGTCCACCTGTAACGGCCCGCTTACGGGCACTCGTCCACCCCATCGTTCCCCGTCGAAATCGTCTGCTGATGTCGATCGTGCTACTCATCGACGGATACAACGTCATCGCGCCGGTCGCGGCGCCGGGTCGAGGAGCACCCCCAAATTGGCTGGCGACCGAACGCATGCGATTGCTCGATCGGTTAGTCGAACACCTCGACGAAACCGTTCGATTGCGAACCTGTGTTGTTTTCGATGCCAAGGACGCACCCCACGATCGCCCGAATCGATTCGATCATCACGGGATCGATGTGCGTTTCGCCGTCGACCACCCCGAAGCCGACGATTTGCTCGAAGAAATCATCGCCGCCCACACCACGCCGCGTCACCTTAGCGTCGTGTCGTCGGACCACCGAGTCCGAGCGGCCGCAAAAAGAAAACGAGCAGGCATGTTCGACTCCGACCCTTGGTTGGACCGCCTGCTCGACGGGTACCTCGACCTGCTTTGGTACCCCAAACGCAAACCGGCAAAGGAAAAAATGCCCCAAGATCTCGCGAACGAACCACCGCCATCAAGAGACCCCAGCTTACCAATCCCGATCCGCGGAACACCATGCCGAGATGAAATCGATGCGGCAATCGACACGATGCTCAGCGACGACGATCTCAACGATCTGCTAGGCGATCATCCCTGAGCTGGACAGCACCAACCGAAAATCAAACGCTAAGCAGGTTCGGGAGAGTGTTTCGGTGTATCCGCCGTTTTGGCGTTAACCACGGTTCTCGCGGTGAACCGGGGCTAACGCCCAAACGGCTAATGGGGTTGTACGCAATGAATTACCCGAACCTGCTTAAGAAGTAATCCAAAGATTCACCGCACCAACCAAAGTCGCCCTCGCGTCGCATGACTCCAATTCGATTTCGAGTTCATTGTGATCGGCGGCGTACTCGGTGATCTCCAACCGCAACGCACTCGTTTGCGTCGGCTGCTCGGTGAACTCCACGACGCTCCCGTTCAATCGGACCTCGACCAGACGACCGGTCACCCCACCGATCTCTAGCTCTAACACGTCCCCCGGTCCGATCCCGCTGGGCCGATTGAAACGCCGACCGTAAACCACACGCCCGTCAACCACCCGTCCGTCAACCACCCGCCCGTCAACCACCGGATGACTCGAGTGCTCATCGAGGTCGGGAATGTCCACGCCCGAAACGGTCTCACCGTTGACGCCGCGGCGAGTCCATGGTTTCTTCAAACGGATGCGATGCGGCACCTTACTGCCCCCGCTCGATCTGCTCGTTCAGAAGCCGCAGCGCCGTGGCAAACTGTTCCACCTCCGGTGCCAACTCGACCGCGAGTTGCAATTGCTTGCGAGCCTGATCCGTATCACCGGCCAAGTACAGCGCGAGCCCATAACGGTATTGCAAATCCGGGATCGTCGGCGCAAGGGCCGCATCGCGAGCGAGCAAGGGCAATTCCTCACGCCGCAATTGATCGATCTTTTTCGGGACACCACGAACGCCCTGATCACCCCCGACGGCTTCGAGCACCTTCCGCGCCGTCGCGTTCTCCTCGGCGATCGACATTAGGTTATCTAACACCGCAGCGAGATTCGTACGTGGTCCTGTTGTCCCCGATTCGACACGCATCGCGTCGCTGTACGCCCGAATCGCGTCGGCCCATTGTTCACGCTGTTCGCTCAACATGCCCCACGCCATGTGGGCCCCGGCACGATCCGACGCGACCATGAACTCGTCCTTCACATCGGCGAGCACGTCATCGAGTTGCCCGCGTTTGGTTCCCGTGATTTGCGAATACGCCCCCCCGGCGACGAGTCCCCGAGCCGCTTCGCTGCGGACGAGTCGCGAGCGATCGTCGATCAACGGCAACAAGTGATTCTTGACTTCGCTTACTGTCATCGCCCGCCCCGCTCCGAACGAACCGATCGCCCGGGCGGCGGTCGCGAGCAAGATCGGGTGCACCGCGCCGGGTGTATCTTCGCTCGACGGCGATTCTTCGTTTTCTTCGAGCAAACCGGTCGCCGCCGTGACCGCCGATCGCTCACCGCGTTGCACCAATTCGTCGAGCGCGCTGGCGCGAGCGATCACGGGCGTGAGCGATTCGTCGCCCGCCACGCCGGCACCCGACCCCGCACCCGCGATCAATCGTAACGCGCGCTGCACACCACGACGAACGGTTTCCCGGTCGTCCGATCGCAGGGCCGCGAGTGCTTCGGCAAAGTGCGGTGGCGTTTCTCTCGACTCGCCGTACCATTTCTCGCATGCGTCGTCACACCATTGATCGGTCACTCGAATCGCCTCGGCAACCGAGTCGTCACCCTGCTCGGCGGCGAGTAACCAGTCCTGGTACAGTTTCAATTCGTCCGCGGTTTCCGAGGGCAACGTTTTGCGTTGATCCTCGACGTGACAACTGCTGCACGCGTTGGGCGTTTTCAACTCCACCGACAAATCCGGACGTGGCACGCGGAAACTGTGGTCCCGCCGTGGATCGACGGCCATGTACGTCGTGTGTGGCATGTGACAGTTCACGCACTGCGCACCCTCACTGCCGACGGCGTGATGATGGTGCGAGGGTACATCGTATTTCCCAGCGGCGTGCTGGTGACACGACGTGCAGGTCTCGTTGCCAGGATGTTTCATTTCCAACGAGTGAGGGTCGTGGCAATCGGTACAACGAATCCCCTTGTGATACATCTTGCTCTGCAAGAACGATCCGTAAACATAGACTTCGTCCTTAATCTGGCCGTCGTGGTGGTACGTGTCACTGCGCAATAACTCCAAACTGAAGTGATCGCAGTACGGTTCGCCGGCCTTGACCGCTGCATCGAGCACACCGCGGCGGCTATGACAGGGTGCGCAAGTTTCCAATTGCGGCCTCGTGTCTTCGGTCTTCAAATTCACCAATCCGAAGCCATGATGGCGATCCCAGAACAGAGATTTGCTTTGCGCCATTTCGACGTGCAAACTCGCCGGCCCGTGACAGGCCTCGCAACTGACGTCGATCTCCGAAAACGTCGTGTGATATTTTTGCGTGGCGACGTCGTAGTTGCGTTTCAAATCGGTGCTGTGGCATTCTGCGCACATCGTCTGCCAACGCTGGGCGATGCCGGTCCAGTGCAACGGGTCGTCGGGTTTGAGTTTTTCAGGAACGTCCGGCGGTCGGAGGTAAAAAAACTCTTTGCGATTCACGTCCCAACTAATCCGCAGGACTTGGACTCGTCCCACCTCGTCCTCGGGCGTGTCCGCTTCACGATCGAACTCGACCATGTACTGTTGCAACGGATCGACGCCGAATACGTACTTCACCTCGAAATCCTCCATCGCACCGGTCGGTCCTTCGGTGTGAATCATGAAACGCTTGCCGTCGCGATACATCCGGCTCGCGATCCCGTCGTTGACAAACGTCGAATCGTTGAAATCGGCGAGCACGGTTTCATCGGTGGCCAAGTCCATCGCCAAATCGTGGTGCGATCCCGTGAAGGCGTGCATTTCCGCTTGATGGCAATCCGCACACGCATCCCGACCGACATACGTCGCGACCGCGTCGGCAGGCAGTCCACGGAAATAGTCCGCCGCCACGCCACCGGCAATGAGCAAACCAATGACAATCACGGCCAATAGCCAACGACGAGAACGCAAATGATTTCCTAAGTTCAAACGAGAGAAAAACCTCTTTACCTTACCGCGTTGGGGTCGCTTGAGGAAACTCGGCGGCGAGCAATCCGGCCGCGTGCATTCTCATCTGTTCCACGAGGGTTTCAAGTGGCATGATTTGCGGGCGAGGAGTTGACGACGTGCGTTGAACTGGCGATCCGGATCGGTGTGATTCCAACTTACGTGCAGTTCGCAACAACAGTTCCGCCGTTTTGAAGGCGTCCGGGCGATTTCGGGTTGCTGGTTTCGTCGGACTCGCGTTGCCAGTCACTTCGGTCCCGCTCCGATCGCCCCGCCGTGGTACGAGCCTCGGAACAAACTTGTCCTGCGTACCCAAATCGGGGGCATCGAGAACGGGAGGTTCCATCACGGAGTCATCGAGCACGCTGCCATCGAGTACGCTGCCTTGCCTCCGGATCATCTCCAACACATCGCCGAGCACACCCGATGCGGTTTCGGTTTCGTCGCCTTCCAATACCCGTTGGATTTTCTTCGCCGCATTCGGGTCAGGCGTCGGTTCGATCGGATCGGGAATCTCCGGCGACGGCGGCAGCAACTGCAACTCCTGGGCGACCGCGTGCGGCGTGCCGATCACGGTCACACCACCGAGAATCGCGAGAACGAGCATGCCACGCTTCATCAAAAACAGCTTCCAAAGTGTCATTTCGATTTCCGTGAACGTGACGAGGGAGTTTTGGGTTGATGGGGTTGAACTTGAATGGGAGCGACCGACGGATCCGACGGTACCGCGGGGGGAGGCGAACTCGCCGCCGCCGGCGTGGCGATTCTCGTGCCTTGCATTTGGGCGGGGGTGACGGGCATACCAGTCGAACCGGGCATCCCGCGTGAGGTTTTGCCTAACGCCGCCGGCCCGGGCGCCGTCCGCCGCCGCAACGGCGAGAGTGACCGCTCGGCATGACGGGTCACCTCCGACAATAACTCGTCGACCCGTGCCCGCAAGATTCCCGATGCCGCCAACGCCGGAATTGCGACAATCAGTCCACCGACCGTCGTCACGAGCGCCTGATAAATCCCTTCGGCGAGATCGCCCGCACCGGCCGCACCTTGAGTCGCGGCGACCTGGCGAAACGCAAAAATCATCCCGGTCACCGTCCCGAGCAAACCGACCATCGGCGACAGGTTCGCGATCATCGAGAGGTAATCGATCCGGCGGTGCATCTGAGCGGATTGGTCGACGAGCGCGTCCTCCACCGATTTCTCCATCTCCGACCAACCGAATTCACGATTGGACAACGCCAGTAAAACCACTCCGGCGAGGACGCTGGGTCGTTTCCGCAGCGTTGACTCCGCGTCGGCCCATCGTGATTCACGCAGCGCGGTGGCGACTTCGACCGACAATCCCTCGGGCACCATATCGGATCGCCGCAGCGAAATGATTTGGTCGACGACGAGGTACACCGCCGCCATGCTGAGCGAAACGAGCACCAACAGAATCAATAACCCTGGCCATCCGCCGCTCGTCACGATCTCCCACAGCGACGCGGTTTGCGGCGGTGGAATCGTGGCGTTGGTTTGAGCCAACAGGCCGGTTTGAGCCAACAGGCCGGTTTGAGCCAACAGGCCGGTTTGAGCCAACAGGCACAGAGCGATTGGACTCATGATGCGTCCTCGGTGGGGCGGCGGTTTTCTCGATGCGCAGTCCGCCCGATCGATAACAGGAACTCAGCATCGGCCAACAACGGATCGCTCCATCGCAACCGCAGCACGCCGTCGCGTTGCAGTTTTGCGATCATCGCATCGTGCCCTTCTCGTAACTGACGCGAGATGCTCCCGGTCCGCCGATACCCTTGGCAAATCGACAACACGATCATAGAAAAAATCGCCATCGGCAACAGCGACAACATCACACTCGTCAACAACATCGCCGCACTCGGATGCGGGAATTTTGAAAGCGAATCGTTCGCGTGCGGCGTTTCAATACCGGTCGCTACCCCGCCGGTCACGCCGATCGCTCCCGGTGCTGAATCCGTTGGCATGACGGCAGTCGTCTCCGCCGACCCGACAAGCTCACCGATCGCCACGAAACTCGCGTCGAGGTAACCGCGATACAACGCCACCAACGGCCCGGCCATCAACGACCAAAAGATCACCGTCGCGATCAATCCGGCTAAAAACGCAAACCTGCCCGACACACGCCCGTTGTCGATGCACTCATCAAACGCCGCCTGCGATCCCTCCTGCAACGTATCAATCCCCGCGAGCGTGGCGAGTCGTCCTCCGTCGTCATCCGTGCCGTCCGCGTGCGAGAGCTCCGAAGGATGAATGTTGTGCAGTTCGCGTCGGAACCGAGCGGCCATCGGGCCGAGCCGATCGTCGACGGCGGCGGATGCCCGTTGTCTTAATCCGTTTCGTAAATCGTGAGCCGCCTCATTGCCACCACGCAAATTTTGCACGCCCGTGTAAACCGCCCCGACGAGCGAAGGGATCGATCCGGAGAACGACAACAGCACGCGGTCCCACGCCCCGTGAGTCAAATTCAATAGCGATAAAATCGTCCGATAAGGAAACCAAATCGCCGCCGTATCGGACAACAACGACAACCGCAATCGGCTGCGGATCGCCGCTTTCAACGGCACCTCGCCGCCCATCAACGTGCCGGCAATTTGCGTCGGCAATTTGTGAGCCTCGACGTTGAGCCGATCGATCGCGGCGGTCAGTTCGGGCAGATGACTCGCCAGCACCGACGCCACCGCGGCGGTGAAGCGACCGTGAAGCGCCGACAACCGAGTCGAACGCCGATGATCGCCGCCGCCGGATTCCGTGATCGCCTCGGTGATCGCCGTCGCGATTCGCGCCGCCGCGTCACGCCCGATGACTTGCTCGCCGCGCTCGTCGCGTTCAAAATCAGGCACCGTCACCGCCGATTCGATCACGCTCTGCGGCGCAATCTCGCGCAACCGTGATATGAAGGTTTCGATATCCGCCGACAAGTCATCACGGACACCTCGCTGCACCGGAGCACCCGCTTGCGATAAAGAGCCAATCGCTGGATTCACTTCCGCCGGATCGACCATGTTGACGACCGGGATCACGATCGTGCCCTCGGACGCCGACGCCAAACCGGTCACCCGTTGGCTACGCAATTGGTCCCGCCGCACGACGAGCACGAGCACCGAGGCGAGCGACAAGGCGCGATCGGCAATGCCCGCGATCGCCCGCCGGTCATCGGTGGCACCGGGGGCATCGACCATCAAATAGGGCGTCCCAATCGATTGCATCTTCGACGCCGCGCAGGCGAGATACCGTTCGTGACGGGAATCCAAATCCGAGGGCGGACGGGGACCGACCCAAGTCAACTTCTCTGTCGCTTCGTCGAGTTGATTGCCGCTGCGGATGGCCGAGGCGATCGAGACATCGGAGAGGAATTGACGCGTCAACCACGATTTGCCTTGGCCGGTCGTGCCGACGAGGGCGACGACGGTGGCGTTGTCGGCCCGGTCGCCCAACACGTCTTGCCGAGCCTCGCGGTTCTGACGACACAGTTCCACGATCTCGTTGCCGGCATGACTCGCACCGAGCACTCGCCCGGCCGCCCGTTCGACACGGCGGACGAACGGATCGTCGGCAACGTCTCTTAACAACGGGCCACCTAACAACAGGCCACTCGACAACGGGCCACTCGACAACGGGCCACTCGACAACGCAGGAGAAATCCCCGATTCGCTCATCGTTTGCTTACCTTCATTTCATGTCCACCGCTGATCGAGGTAACAACTTCTTTAACTCGCTAACAAACTCTTCTCGGACGCGGTACACCGGCATCGTCGGTCCACTCGTTTCGCTGCGGCTAATTCGCGATAATGGCAAGGTGACCTCGTTGCCCGCCACTCGGAGTTTGAGCGGCGGGTCGGGCCGGGCGACACCGAGTTCGTCGCACAACACGGCGAGGAAATCGGCGAGTTGTTGCCGAGCGGCTTGCTGGCCGACCTCACGCGCGCTCTGGTTGCTCGCCCACATCGCCGACAGGGCACCGAGTCCTGCGGCGGCGAGCAATTCCGGAATCGAAGCGGCGAGAAAAAAGTTCGCACCGAAATCCAACGGCACCATCAACGCGGCGCCGAAGGCCGCGAAAATCGTGGCGAGCGGAGTCAAACCGTGAGCGAGCTTTTTGTGCATCGGAATCTCGGCCCACATTTGCCGAATCGCATCATCGAGTCGCCGTGGATCGAGCGTCGTGAAATCGTCTTGCTCGAATCGCAACACCGCCCGTTCAATCGGCGGCAGCAACAACAGATCATCGCCGCTCCACCCGCCGTCGTTGTGGGAACCGCCGTCGTTGTGAAAAGACGCCGGAGCGTCGGATTCGTTTCGGTGGTCACGGTAGTGCGACAGCACCACCGTCCCGCCGTGGCGTTTGATTTCCGCGAGCAGTCCTTCCGGGGCGATCAAACCGCCGTACTCGCCGCTGCGGAATCGACCCTTGATATCGTCGGCGGCTCGCTGCGATAACGCACTCGGCGTGAGCGAGCGGATCAGGTCACCGGCACCGCCAACGAATCGCCGTAACGTAGAATTCAATCGCACTCCCCAACGGGCGTACCAGGGCGCCGTGGCGGCAAACGATTCGGACAATTGCCGGAGGATTCGTTCGCTCTGATGCAGTCGCAATTCCACCACCTCGCCCCCAATTTTGCGGTTGGCAAAAAACTCCAATGCCGCATCCAACAACACGTGGTGACATTCACGGGTCTTCGCAAACGAAGCCTCGGCGTTGGTGCGGATCGAATCAAGTCCGTGATCCCACACGACTTTTTCGAGATTGATTCGCAATGCCCGATGCAGTTGCGCGAACAGCACACCACGATCGAGTTTTGACGGCAATGACATCAGCAACCGATCGTCATCGATCGCCGCCGGCGGATTGTCATCGGCATCGGGAGCGACTTCGAAAAACATCGGCAACGGTTCTCGTTCGCTCGATCCATGCTCCGGCGCAGAGAATGGTTGACCAACATCGACGGCGGCAGCCAATCGGTTGTCGGCATCCTCGCCCTGCGGTTTGGGGATGAACGGACGACTCGTCGGCACGTCGTAATCGTAGGCCGCGTAGATCGATGCGACCCCGTATTTCTTGCTCAGCAGCAGGAACGTTTCATGCACTTGGTCGGGCGATTGTCGCGGTCGGACTTTGTTGACCGCGAGCATCCGTGGCACGCCCGGCATCAGGTCCGACGCGAGTCGCATCAGATCGGCGAGCGTCGTGTCACGCGACGACGCCGCATCCGTCACGATCAAAAACGCCGAGCACAACGTCGCGGCCCGACCCAGTAATGCTTTACGCTGTTCCGGTGACCCTAAACCGAGCTCCTCATCGGAAACAATGTCGGGACAATCCAGTAACCCGACGCCAATTTCATCGAGCGCCGGATCGGTCGCGAGCAACGCAACGGCGAGTTGGGCCGGATCGCCGCTGCGGTTGTTGTACTGCGCCGCCGCCTCGACGGGATCCTCGGCGAGATCCTCGGGCGGATGGCCGAGCGAGTCGCCGATGCGAGAAACGAGCAGACTCCACAATTCAACATCCTGACGCCACGATTGCGGCAACCACAACACGAAACGGTGCGTGCCCTCGCGGTTACTCGTGCCGCGTAGCGTACGCCGCTGGCCGGCGGGGCTGAGGAAAGAACTGACCAAACTCGTTTTGCCACTGTTGAGCATCCCCGCGACGGCGATCGTGGGCCGGTCGACCAACCGGGACGAGGTGTCCAAACGCCGGCCCGCGGTCAATGTTTCGGAAACGGTCGAGGATTGCATCCGCCGCAGCGATGCCAAGTAGCTCTCGCGCCCCGGCGTCGGGGCGAGCCTCGCGATCGTGGCGCGGCGGTCGTCGTCCTCGAGCAACGCGAGTAGCGCCGGCCAGTCGATATCCGGCTCTTTCGGGGTGCGTCGAAGCGGGAACATCAAAGGCGTGGTTGCTCCAGGCGGCACAAACGCGGGTGGACGCGCTCCTCCGGCCTGACGGGTGAAGGATTCAGTACGAATTGACACATTCTACCATCATCCCGATTCCAACGCCCCAGCACAACCAGACCACCCCGTACGTCAGGCTTTCCAGCCTGACGCCAATCATGTCAGCCTAGAAAGGCTGACGTACGTTCAATCCACGTTCAATCCACGTTCAATCCACGAACCGGGCACCCGGTGGCAACGGGTCTTGGCTGATGATTTGGTCGCCCCGTGAGTCGACTTTGTTGGATTGATAGGTCCGTGGTTGGAACCCGTCTCCTTGAATCATCCCGCCTTGATTCATTCCGCCCTGCGTCATTCCGCCGCCCATCACGCCACTGCCGAGATAAGGATCAACAACGCCGCCTTCATAATGCACGCCGCCGTGGGGCGAACCACAACCGCAATCCCCGCCCATCGCGGAGGAGTAACCGCCGTCGTTGCATTCGCAACCCGCATAACCGCTGCCGACATAACCTTCCTGGCAGCCGTCATAACACGGCTGGGCAGGCGCGTGTCGGTTCGGCGCGTACGGGTTCGGTGCGTAGGCGTTCGGATTGGCACAGGGGGCCTGAGCAGTGGGAGCGGCATTGCGACCGAACAAATTACACTTGGGCAATAAACCACCCTTCGGAATCAAACCGCAACCCGGTGCGGCCGGTTGTGCCGGGGCATAAGGATTGACCGGACCGGCCGCAGGACCACTCGGGCACAAACCACAGCGTGCACCGCGACCGAATAGAAAGTTTCTCATGCCGCCGCAACCGGTGGCGCTGCTCATGACCATCACGAGCGTTACAAGTGCGAGAATTCGGATAGTCATCAGAGTTTCCTTCATTAGCAAAGCGAGCGTAAACGTTGGCTTCCTAAGGGAGACCACTGAAAAATAGGTCCTGTTTCGTGTTGTGCAAACGCATCATCGTTTTTTTTCGGCAACATTTGGTTGTTCGCACGCAACATGCACATCTCAACCGACGATTCGCCGATAACTGCTATCAGTGTGACGATGTCTCGCCGTTTCCCTTATCATTGCAAAACCAATCATCACCATGATGCACCTTCAGGCCCGAAACGCCGAGTCACGCCAACGCCACTCTCTTTGCGGCATGACGGGCAACCGTCTCCTCGGAGTGACCGGGGTGTTGATCGTGGGGCTGCTCGGAATCGGACCGGTGCTCGCCGAGTCGTTTGTCACCCCGGCATCCTGGACCGCTGCGAACCCGAACTTCTTGCCCCCGCCGGAATCTCTGTTCCGCCCCGATGCGATCTCGGTGTCCGATCGCACCACGTTCTTCGATACCGATGAAGAAACCGTCTCGCCCGTTCAACATCAACGCGACCTTGATCAAAACGACGAACATTCACTCGATGAGGTGACGCTCTCAACGCGTTCGGGAATGCCCACGCGGCCCTCGTCACTTTCGAGCGACTTGCAGGGCGATCGGTTTTGGTTAATCAACACGCGATCGATCAGCAGTAGCACTTGTCGGATGAATTTGAATGAACCGAATTTTCGGATTGAACGGTTGGACCGTTGCGGGCGTCGTCAAGCCTCGAGTCTAGAGGACTATTTGTCTTCCATGGACTCCAATCGTCCACGTATCATTTATATCCACGGCAATCGCCGCGACGCCCCGACTGCGATCAGCCAAGGGTTGTTCGTGTACCGGCAATTAGCATCGAACCGACCGAGCGATCAGCCCTTCGATTGGGTGATTTGGAGTTGGCCGAGTGACGCCGGTTCGATCTTATTGTTGGATGTTCGAGAAAAAGCCAAGCGTACCAACGCGCAGGGGTTGTACGCCGCATGGTTGTTGCGAGAGCATCATCTGCGAGCCCAACCGACCGGAATGATCGGTTTCAGTTTCGGGGCGCGAGTCGTCTCGGGAGCCCTGCACGCGTTAGCCGGAGGTTCCATTGCCGGACGCACGATCGGAACGCCACCGATTCGGGGCGCCGACATTGATGTCGGTTTTCTCGCACCCGCAGTCGATTCGACTTGGATGATGTCTCGTGGCCATCACGGTTTGGCCACCCAAAACACCAACCGACTCGTCGTCCTTTACAACCAACGTGATTTCGCATTGAAGTATTTTAAACTGATTTCTCGAGTCCCAGGATCGGAAGCACTCGGTTACACCGGCCCACGCTGTTTTGCACCTCGTTATGACGGCACGCAGTTACCAATCCGTTCTCGCGATTGTTCCACCACGGTGGGAAATCATCACAGCGAAAAACGATATTACGAACACGCCTGTTACGCCGGACGCGAGATGGCGTCGCTGATCGATTCCTGCATGGCGGTCGATTGAAAACTGACAAACTCAACGCGATCGTTTCGAACCTCACCGAATCACGCGACAGCCCCCGCGAGTTGCCACGTTTGAATGCCGCGGCAGAGCGATTGACGCCGATGAAACCATTCAACGGTTGCTGCACTTTGTCGCGCATAGAACACTTTGCCACGGATGAAATCATGAAAACGCGAACGGCACTGGCTCTCTCGTTCCTCGCCCTCGGAATGGTTGCGAGCACCGCTCAGGCCGGTTCGCCCTGGGCCGGCCCCTGGCCGTGGTCCTCGCTCGAAGGATCGCGGCGGGTCGACGTCATCGGACCCATCGGCAACCGATTGCCCCCATCGTATCGACGTCAATACAACCGACCGAGTTACCTCGGCGGAAAGATCGCGGCCAAAATCGAACCGTCCAGCCAAGAGGCGATGGCGTTTCACCGCGCCGACGAACTCGGACTCTACGACAACAACGGAATCAAAGGCTGGATGTCCAGTAAAAATTGCCCGCCCCGTCGAGTCGAGCAGCATTACTTTTACCCCAAACCATGGGAAGTGTTGACCGTCGGCCCCCGGCGAGACTTCCTCGACGACAGCAGTGCCGGCGATCGCTTTGCCAAACGCGATAACGATGGCTTCGAAAAGATCGAATCCGACTCCATCGACGACACCGTCGAACTCGTTCCGCCGGTCCATGTCGCGCCGACCGATGATCTGATGGAACTAACCCCGCAGGACGGCGAAGCCGAGTAGGATAGGGCCGCATGCCTCGTGCCGTGCGATCCTCATCTCTTTTTGCAACTCATCGCCATGTCGCAACCCGACCAATCTCGTCGAGCCGATTACTTTGAATCGCTCGGGCCGTCCGATCGTTTTCCGGCTAACCCCTATGCAACGACGCCGGTCGCCAACTCCGCCGAAGATCTCGTTTTGCCGACCGGCAACGAACGCTTGTTTGTCGTCGCACCGATTAAACAGATCGCGATCGGCGACCTTTGGCCGTTGAGCCCGCGGTTGTATCACTTTATTCTCGCGATGCTGATTTTCAAAATCTTCCGCGCTACCAATCAACCCTCTTGGGCGGCCGCGTTTCTCGATCAACGCGAAATCACCGAAGCCGAAATTCCCGATCACTGGACGAATGAGTTTGCGGAAACCCGACGTCTGGCCACCTCGCTCGGGTTCGTCCATCCGAAATACGTGACCGTGCCCGCGATCGGCCCCCGCATGAGCGTCGAGTTATTGATGACGACACCGGACGGTCGGATTCAATGGACGTTTCACCGCCTCACCTCGATCGACAATTCCGTGCGGACGGACGAAACGCGACGGGGACTGTTCAGCCGATTGATGGGAGACGGCAGCCTCGTGACGTGTACGGCTCAACCGACCCACCGCACCGCCCCATGGCAAACGATCACGAAAGTCCGATCGAAATCGTTTGCGAAATTGCTCGACGTTCATCGCCGAAAGCTCGCCGAACACGCCGTCCGCCCGTTCGACATCCACGCTATCGTCGAGCACAGCATCGCCGAAGACTCGCGGTGTTTCCGCGACCTGATCGAACGAGGTTTGCTTCGAGACGCGACCGCGATGGAAGTGATCGAAATGGACGGTCATTGAAAACCATCGGAGCGATGACTGTCGCTCGGTTCTCCAAACCGATTGCGTACCGAACGGTGCATGGAGCGTTGTCTGTTTAGAAACATGGGTTCCCCCGTTAGTAAAACGTGACGAAACCCAACAGTCTCAAACCAGCGACTAAGACGGTTCTGGTGTACGCTTACACGTAAAACGCTTTTGCCTTGTGTTGCGATGATCATATTGAACCCAATGGATGACCCACGCGCGGGTCAAATCGCTAGTCAATCTAGCGATAGGCGTGTCTCCTATGCAGTGCATAGCCCGAGTCAATGAGCCTAAAACTGTAGATCCGTGTACACCTTTGTTTCGCAAGGCCACGATGCTATCCATAACAACATCTGTTTGCATAATGCAAAGAAAGATCGTCGACAGCCACCGCAACTGAAGGCTCAGAATCGATGTTCAGGCGCCTACAACGGCGCATCATCCGACGGAAATTCCGTTAAGCATTTTTCCAAATCCAGCTTGATCAGACGTTCAAGAATCATTTCGCTCAACTGTCGATTTCGGGCGCTCACATCCGCGCAAATCCCAAACAGCATTGAAATCGCACCGAGTGAAAGGCACGTTCCGCCAATCACCAGCGACTGAATGTGTCCCGTGCTGTCGCCTAAAAGGTAAAAGAACAAGAATCGAAGAATAGGCATGAGCCCGACCAAACTGAAAATAAACCCGATCGAACAGAAGACACGCAATGGATGGTACATCGTGTAAACACGAAGTACCGTTGTTCCCGAATATACGATGAATTCAGGTATTGAACGGAAAAGTCGACTTTCCCGCGTTTTCCTATTCGTTCGCACCGGCACGGAAATCACGTTCAATCCACGATACCCGGCATGGATCAACATTTCAGTTGTGTAGCTAAAACTCGAAAGAATATTGAGACCGACCGCCACGTCTGCAGAAAATGCGCGAAAACCACTGACCGAGTCGGGAATGTCGACACCACCAATTCGGCGAATAATCGTGCTGCCCCAACGCTGCAACATCCGCTTAATCCATGAGAATTCCAATAAAGTACTCGTTTGTCGATCGCCAACCACGATGTCCGCGTCTCCGAGGACCACCGGTGCAACTAAAGCAGCTATGTCAGCGCCACAATACTGATTGTCCGCATCCGTGTTCACAATCACATCCGCCCCCAAACGCAGGGAGGCATTGATTCCCGTCTGAAAAGCAGCAGCGAGTCCGCGGTTCCGTTTGTGGCGAACGATGTGATGGACTCCCAGTCTTTTCGCAACTTCAAATGTGCCATCAGTGCTCCCGTCATCAATTACCAAAACCTCGATTTGGTCGACTCCATCGATCGCTTTTGGAAGTTCAGCAACCGTAGCAGGGAGTGTGTCTGATTCGTTGAAACACGGAATTTGGATAATGACTTTCATCGTGATTCAGTTCCAGTTAAGTTTCTCGCTTCAGAGACAGGAATTCCCATGTCCCGTCGAACTTTCGCGACTTCCTCTGCGTCAAGGTGATAAATCCAAATCGAATTGCCGGCTCGATCAACGGGCTGAAAACTGGAAAAATAGTCGTAGACCGGTCCACCAAAATAAATGAAGTTACCCTGTCTATTTGGGATCGGCATGGTCGAACCGAGCACATAATTAACGCTGACAGCATACCAACCGGGTTGTGGTCCAAGATATGATCTCGAGTGACGTTCGTCAGGAAGCGAAAAATACGGAGGAGGTATTTCAAATTCGATGTCCATCATCCCTGCGGAAAGTTGGGGCCACCCACCTATTGGCGAAGCGGCGGCGATGTGCTTACTTGACGAAAATTCGCTCAGTTAACCCCCCCATGAAGGAGGCGATCATGCCACGAAAGCCAAGATGCGAAATTACCGACCCCGACTCGGTGCAGGTTTTTCATTTGGTTCAGCGATGCGTGCGTCGGGCCTGGCTTTGCGGGGAAGATCCACATTCGGGGCAGTCTTATGAGCTTCGCAGAGGCTGGATTCGCAGTCCCCTGGAGTTCCTGGCATCAATCTTCGCTATCGACTGCCTCACCTATACTATGCAAAGTAACCACATGCATTTTGTTCTGAGAACACGTAGCGATGTGGTTGCCCAGTGGAGCGATGAGGAAGTCGCCCGGCGATGGTTGAGGCTGTTCCCGTATCGCAAGAAGGACGACGGGACGCCCGAAGAGCCGACGCAGCCTGAAATCGACATGATCGTCAATCAGCCCGAGGTGCTTGCTGAGAGACGCCGGCGGCTGAGCGATGTGAGGAGCGTGGATGCGTTGCGTGGCTGAAAACATTGTCCGACGTGCCAACCGTGAAGACGAGTGCACAGGAAGATTTTGGAAGCGTGCTGTGGCATGCGTCGAAACTCTCGATTGGATGAAGTCGGATTTGAGGCGGTCGGTAATGTTGGCGGCGTAGCTTTCTACGCTACTTCTCGGTCTTTCCTTCGTGGGGTCCGAAGTGATTCTGATGGTGCAGTGCACCCTTTTCGGCTCTGGCTCTGCGACAACTGACGCAATCGATCGAGTTCCTCGGCGTCAG
>Ga0163215_101181_pt1 | contig 18979 bp, 22 predicted proteins | sample SynspAceP_FD_185934 | JGI IMG/M metagenome (GOLD analysis project Ga0163215, IMG submission 185934) | Saline lake microbial communities from Ace Lake in Antarctica - Synechococcus sp. Ace-P (Hybrid Assembly) | ecosystem: Environmental > Aquatic > Non-marine Saline and Alkaline > Saline | place... | reverse complement strand
GAACTTTGGTCAACCGCGCCTTGTGTCCCGCTCGGTGGAGCGGTTGAGGCCGCGTATCAGCGCGCTGGCCCATGAGCTTCTTGATGCGCTACCTACCGATCAGCCGTTCGATCTGCTGCCGTCGTTCGCGACACCGATCCCGCTCACGGTTATTTGCGAATTGCTCGGCGTGCCAGTGAAACGCGCCGATGATTTGCTCTCCTGGTCACACGCCATGTGCGAAATGTATGTGCCGCAGCGCTCGTGCGAGACCGAAGAGCGGGCCAATCGCGCCTCGGCAGATTTCGGCGCGTTTCTGACCGCGCATATCGAAGACCACAAACATAGCGGTGCCGAGGATCTGCTGTCGGCGCTGATTGCTGTGCGCGATACCGGAGAAAAGCTGACCGATGACGAACTGATCTCAACTTGCGTGCTGCTGCTCAACGCCGGGCACGAGGCCACCGTGCATCAGACCGGCAATGCGGTGAAAACGATATTGGATCAGGGCGGCGATCCGCGCCGGTTCTTTGAGACCCCCGAGCTTGCTGCCGCCAGCATCGAGGAGGCGCTGAGGTTTGACGCGCCGCTGCACATGTTCACCCGCTACGCCTATGAGGAAATCGATCTTGGACCAGTGACGCTGAAGCCGGGTGAGCAAGTAGCGCTGCTGCTGGGCGCTGCCAATCGCGATCCGTCCGCCTTTGACACACCGGACGAATTTCGTCCGGGTCGGGCCGACCAGAAGAATGTGAGTTTTGGCGCGGGCCTGCATTTTTGCATCGGCGCTCCGCTGGCGCGGCTTGAGCTGCAGGAATCGTTGGCGGTGCTGTTTTCGCGCCTCCCCGATCTCAAACTCAAGGCAGAGCCGCGCTATCGTGACAGCTACCATTTCCACGGACTTGAGAGCCTGACAGTCGGCTGAAGGCAACGACATCCTTCAACCGCACCATTCTGTATGCCGTTGGCAAATGCGCGAAGAATACGGCGATACCCAGATAATCATTACATTAGAGTTTACTTACTTATCGTTGTTTTCGAATGCGCTACATTAGATCTTTATAACGTAGTCTTTACGAGTCATTTCAATGACTTCCCAACTTCCCTTGAAGCCAGGCCTGAGGATGAAACTGTCGCCGGATTTGACGGTCACAGCCTCGCCCTCGTCCTCGGAAATCACCGACACGCCTTCGAGGATGTGGCAATATTCCCATTCGTCGTAGGAGATCCGCCATTTGCCCGGCGTTGATTGCCATATGCCGCAATAGAGCCCGTCGCGCTCTTCCAGGTTCCATGTGGTGTGGACCGGATCGCCGGAAATGACTTTCTCAGCTTCCGGTCTTGAGACCTCCGGTTCATCAGAACGAGTGACCGGGATGAGATTTGTTTTGGACATGAATACTCACCTGAAAAGATTTGAACCGTTTGTCGAAGTTTCCGCACATAACTACCAGACGACACCGTTTGCGGCTGCAACTCGCCCATGCCGACGCTCCGTGGGCCTCGTATATGCGGATTATGAAGCAGGATGCACCAATGCGATTAGACAAAGCAATTGAAAGCTCAATGATGATGGACGACGTCACTTGGGCGCGTCACGCCAATCCCTGGAGTTTCTGGACACGAGCACCCATTCTGGTGCTGCTCGCGCTCGCCATCTGGAGCCGCGTCTGGATCGGCTGGTGGTGCCTCGTCCCCATCGGCCTGTTGACTGTCTGGACCATCGCCAATCCGCGCGCCTTCCCGCCTCCGGACAATTTGGAGAATTGGGCGTCACAAGCAGTGCTGGGCGAACGCTACTGGCTGGCGCGGAAGACAACAGCAATCCCCGCACATCACGCAAGATCGGCGATGATCTTGAGCATCCTGTCAGGGCTGGCGATCATTCCGCTCGCCTATGGCCTGTGGGTGTACGATCCTTGGGCCAGCTTTGCCGGGGCAATGCTGGCTTCGGTTTTCAAACTGTGGTTCTGCGACCGCATGGCTTGGCTTTCAGCCGATATGGCGGATCAGCCTATCGCTTGAACACGCCGGTTCAACAGACCTGATTGCCGCATTCGCTGATGGTGAATTCGTCGGCAGGCTCGGTCAGCGATCCATCGAACTGACGACCATCGGCACATTGGGCGCGGGCTTCAAAAGTCAGGCGGCCTGCCAGTTCGCCTTCTTTCATGTTGACATAATAATCAACGGCGCATTGCTTCTCCATGGCGAGCTGTTCCGACAGCTGATCGAGCCAAGCGGGATTGGCCGATTGCGCGTGTGCAAGGGACGTCAATGCCAACGCCATGGCTGCGGTGGCGGTAATTGTGCGTTGACTGATACGAAACATGGGATCCTCCACTGATGTAACTCAGCCAGAGTCTAGCGGCTCGCGCCCTCACCCGTATTGCTACAGATCAATCGCAAGTGCGCTTAATTGCCCAATACGGCCTCAAGCTCTTCAGGAGCGACATATCTCAATTCATCCTGCGAAAACGTGACCCTGACCATGGCTGGCGCATTGGGCCTGGTGCTTTCAACCTTCCGCGCCAGCAAGTCACCGAAGGGCGCATCGGTCTGAAGCGGGTCTGTGAGGATTTCATAGCTGTGCCCATAGCAGACGCCCAGCCCGTCACCGCAGGTTCCGCCATTGTCGGTATGGGTGGGAATGAAACCCATATCGACGATCTTGTCGCCGACCGCACCAAAGACAGCTACCCCACCCTCGGTATAGCCCTGACCAGTGAAGCCGAACTCCATCAACCAGCCATAATTGCCCTGCCCCAGACGAACTACCCGGAATGCCTCCTCTGATGGAGCCTCGCCCCAAGACCCGGCATCCTCGGCCAGACTGTTGCGCGCCACCAGGGTCAGACGATCGCCTTGCGGGCGGAGAATGATCAATCCAAGTTTTCCACTGCAGGCATGGCAGTCGGCTTGACCACCTTCCGGCGTGATGGCGTAACCGGCTATTGCGACGTAATGCGTCACGGCACCGTTGTCGGAAATCGAAGACAGAAGATGCGGTCGCATACACAGATTGCCGGAATCGCCTTTGCCGATCCAGCATTTCAGCCTCTTGTCGTAGCTCCCGTAGAACTCCTCCATCACCGCGCCCCAGAACGCTTTTGGACTATAGGTGACGGAAGACGGAATCGAGGTGATTATCTCGGCCCGCGCCGTGGCGATCTGCATCGACAACGACACAAGCAAAAAGATGCAAATTCTGATCATGGCTGCGGCCTCCTTTGCTCACCATCAAAGCAGCAGCAAGGTTGGCCTGCAAGTTTTTGATGAAAAGCAAACGGCCCGACATCAAATGCCGGGCCGTTCAAATTCAAAGATAAAGGCTGGAACCTTACGCTTTGGCGAGGGCCTGCTCGAGATCGGCGATGATGTCCTTGACGTCTTCGATACCGATCGACAGCCGCACCACATCCGGACCAGCACCCGCAGCGGTCTGCTGCTCGGGCGTCAGCTGACGGTGGGTGGTCGAGGCCGGGTGGATGACCAGCGAGCGGGTGTCGCCGATATTGGCCAGATGCGAGAACATCTCTAGGCCTTCGACAAACTTGACGCCGGAATCATAGCCGCCCTTGAGGCCAAAAGTGAAGACTGCGCCGCCGCCCTTGGGGGAATAACGCTGCTGCAGTGCGTGGTTGGCGTGATCGGGCAGTCCCGCATAGTGCACCCAAGCGACCTTGTCGTGTTTGGACAGCCATTCGGCGACGGCCAGCGCGTTGTCGCAATGGCGCTGCATGCGCAGCGGCAGGGTTTCCGCGCCAGTCAGGAGCATGAAGGCGTTGAACGGCGAGATCGCCGGACCGAGGTCACGCAGGCCGATCACGCGGCAGGCGATGGCAAAGGCAAAGTTGCCGAAGGTTTCGTGCAGCACCATGTCGCCATATTCCGAGCGGGGCTCCGACAAGGTCGGGTATTTGCCGGATTTCGACCAATCGAACGATCCGCCGTCAACGATCACGCCGCCCATCGAATTGCCATGGCCGCCGATGAATTTGGTCAGCGAATGGACCACGATGTCCGCGCCATGCTCGATCGGCTGGATCAGATAGGGCGAGGCCATGGTGTTGTCGACGATCAGCGGCAATCCATGCTTGTGCGCCACTTCGGCGATGGCGTTGATATCAACAAAAGTACCGCCCGGGTTGGCAAGGCTTTCCACAAAAATCGCCTTGGTGCGCTCGTCGATCTGGCTTTCGATGCTGGCCATATCTGCCGGATCAGCCCACCGCACATGCCAGTCAAACGATTTGAAGGTTTTGCCGAACTGGTTGATCGAGCCGCCATAGAGCTGGTTGGCGGCAACGAAATTGTCGCCGGGGCTCATAATGGTGTGAAACACGATCAACTGCGCCGCGTGGCCCGATGCAACGGCCAACGCCGCGGTGCCACCTTCCAGCGCCGCAACCCGCTCTTCAAGCACGGCCTGGGTCGGGTTCATGATGCGGGTGTAGATGTTGCCGAAGGCTTTCAAGCCAAACAGCGAGGCTGCATGATCAGCGTCATCAAAGACGAAAGCGGTGGTCTGATAAATCGGCGTTGCGCGCGCGCCCGTAGCGGGATCCGGCTGCGCTCCCGCGTGAATGGCAAGCGTATTAAAACCTGGTTGATTGTTCGACATGGACGTCTCCCCTTGTGCCCGACATAAGTGTGGAAGTGGTTATCCCGCATGTGAGCGCACCGGTCAAAGAAGATTTTTGCGTGAGGCAACACAACGGTGCGCTCCACGGCGCTATTTCGACGGCGCGCCAGGAATAATCTTCTGCAAACTGCGCCTGGACGCCCGTGAGTGCCCAGATGCTGAGAGCAAGCAGCATTGCAGTCCTTCCCATACAGCACGTATCGCCTGAAGCTATGCGTCCGGAACCTTGCAATCCGGCATTCGCGACAGTAGCCAGTCGCGCGACGGCCGCACCTGTTCGGGCAGATCCTGGAGAACATCATCTACCACCTCGGCCGACACTGCGCTCACTTCACATCCATAGGATTCAAGATCACCGTCCGGATTGTCCTGCTTCCATTCCAGATAGTCCTCCCGCTCAAAGGCGATTGCTGCTGCTATGCCGGCAACCGGAATGACCACGAGGGCGCGACGCAACCTTGCCTTGGCTTTGGTGCGAACCACCGCAGCAGCAATAGCCCTGCGATTGGCGAGCGACGCAGCCAAGGCGCTCGCCGTCATGGTCGAAACCTGAGCTGTGAGTGAAATCGCCCAGATCCCCATGCTGACTGCAGTTGTCGCCAGCGAAACGCAGAGAACAGCAAGGAACCCAGCTGTCCGCAACAGTTTCAATATCCCGATCATGATGACCATCCCAGAGATTTCACTGCCAACTCCTGATCATTGTGAACATAGTTTGCTCGGCAAGGATTTGGATGCCATGAACCAGAACCATGGCGTGAAATCGACATGGAGCCCCTACGCCGGGAGCAGTAAACGGATCAAAAACCGAAAGCACCGCCATCGGAGGTCTGCAGCTTTCTCCGGTTTCGCGTGCCTTCAGCCACCGTCATCATCCGCTTTCACCGGCAAGCCATAACTCTGAAAGCCTGCCCGCATCACCGGCTTGCGCGACGACAGAATGCCTGAGTTGACGCCGTTCCAGCCGATTTCGCCGGACAATTTGGCGTATTCGATCTTCGGGCAGCGGTTCATCACCACTTTGAGGCCGGCGGCTTCGGCACGGGCTGCAGCCTCATCATGGTGTACGGTGAGCTGCATCCAGATCACTTTCGGCAGCGTATCAAGCGTCAGAGCTTCATCGACAATTCCCGGCACGGCATCGGAAGCGCGGAAAATATCGACCATGTCGATTGGGACAGGAATGTCGCTGAGCTTCGCGTAGGTCATCTGACCGAGAATTTCCCGACCCGCCTGCCCCGGATTGACCGGAATGATCTGATAGCCCTTGTCGAGCAAATATTTCATCACGAAAAAGCTCGGGCGCACGTCATTGGCTGACGCACCAACCACCGCAATGGTCTTCACCGATTGCAGAATGCCGGAAATGTAGGAATTGTCGTAAGTGTCGTGATTCATCAGCAGGTCTTCCGAAATTATGGTCTGCCGGTTTTGGCAACAGGCATTCTTGGCGTCAAGCACGATCCATCTTGCCTTCGTCCCGGTCCTCGCCACAATTCTCTGCATGCTGGAATCGAATTGCCCTGTGGAGAGCCCCATGACAGAGAATTCAAAATCCATGAGGAATACGCTTTCGATCGCTGCAGTGCTGGCGGCGACACTGGTCGCGTCTGCGGGTTCTGCGAATGCCATCAGCCGCGTCGAGACCACGAAAACAGATTGCGGCGCCATTCGGGCAACCCTGATTCGCGAAGGCGCCGCGATCCTCAGATACACCTCGAAGCGTGGCCTGCCGATCTATGACCGCTACGTCAGTTCGTCGCTGTTGTGCCAAAGCCCGTCAGTCGGCGTCTGGGCCAGCGTGCCGGCGCGCGATACCGGTTCATGCCGGGTGATCGCCTGTGATGCCAAAGCAAGCGACGATGATCTGATCCGTTTCCGTCCGCTGCTGCGCATCACACAATAGGGCCACGGGTCAGTCCATCAGGACTCCGGCTGACGCATGTAGAAGTAATCGTATAACTCGGTCTCGAAGCGGAGCGAGCGATAGAGGGCGCGTGCTGGCGCATTGTCTGACACAACCTGCAGAACAGACTCCCCAACACCTTGGCACGCCGCCCACTGCATCAGCGATCCGACTACCCTGCGGGCATGGCCCCGGCCCCGGTGCGCACCGTCGGTTGCAACGGATTCTATCACAAGAATCTGGTCAACGATGACACCATAGCCGAGCGACCGGATGGTTCCGTCGATGCAGGCGCAGGCAAACAATTTCGGCCCCTTGATCAGATCAAGCATCGACCGAAAGAGTACAGGGTCCCGCTCGGATACACGGGCGTGCGCGTCAAGCCAGATTGGCTCGGGCCATTCGGAGACGATGATCGTGTCTTCCTGTTTTTGCCGGGCCGGAACGAGGCTCGCCCGCAGCGTTGTCGTCCTACCATTGATTTCATATCCGCGGCGCACAAGCACCGGCTCGGACGCAGCATCAGCAAACGACATCAGCCGCACGATACCGGGCTGGCTGAAGCGCGCATAATGCGCCTCGGTCCGGTCAAGGAGCATGTCGTCAAGTGTCTGACACCCGGGAAGCTGGTTGAGGGAATTGACCCGGCGTATCGAGCCGCCGCTGCGGCGGGCGACCCAGCCGCCGAGTTCATTTTCCTGCTCTGCCGGCCAGGCGGCCCGGAAGGCCATTTCCGCGCGCCAGAAAAAGTCCGTATCCATTGCCGGTCTCGCTGTTGCCAGAGTCACTTCACTATCAGTCCGGCAAGGTCATATGCCCATCTTGGCTCAATTCCATGAACGGGTTATGCGCCAGTTCCCACAGGTGCCCGTCCGGATCGGCGAAGTAGCCGGAATAGCCGCCCCAAAACACTTCATGCGGTTTCTTCACCGGCTTGGCGCCGGATTGAACCGCGAATTCCCATGCGGCATCGACCGCCTCGCGAGACGCCAGATTGTGCGCCAGAGCCATGCCTTCGAAGGCCTGCGGCCGGGTCGGCTCAAGACCGGCGTCAGCAGCAAGCGCGTCCCTGCCGAACAGACCCAGCACAGTGCCGTTCATGTGGAAGAACGTGACATTGTCGTTGGAGGCTGAAGAGCTTTTGAAACCCAGCCGCTGATAGAATGCCGTGGAGGCAGCCACATCGGCAACGCCTAGGGTAATCATGGTGATGCGCGGTGCAAAACTCATCGTATGAAACTCCTGTAGCCACTCTGATTGAGGAGCAAGGCGGCCTGTCTATGAATGGGAACGTATGAAGAACAAACCAGCAAGCCACACATAAGTCAAGATATGACAGCAGATCGGGCCCTTGCGCCTACTCCCCGGTCCATTCCGGCTTGCGCTTGGCGATGAAGGCGCCCATGCCCTCCTCTGCATCCCGCGCCATCATGTTCTCGACCATCACGCCGGCAGTGTATTCATAGGCATCCTCCAGCGACATTTCGGCCTGCCTGTAAAATGCTTCCTTGCCGATCTTCACCGTCAAAGGTGATTTGGAAGCAACGACTTCGGCGTATTTCATGACAATCTGATTCAGGTATTGGCGCGGCATGATGCGGTTGATCAGTCCGAACTCGCGCGCGGTCGAGGCGTCGATGGTTTCACCGGTGAGCAGCATTTCCATGGCCTGCTTACGATGCACGTTTCGGCTCAGCGCCACCATCGGGGTTGAACAGAACAGCCCTATATTGACGCCCGGCGTACAGAAGGTCGAGGTGTCGGTGCACATGGCCAGATCGCAGGAGGCCACCAGTTGGCAACCGGCAGCGGTGGCCAAGCCATCGACCTCGGCAATGACTGGAACCGGCAGATGCACAATGGTTTGCATCAGCTCTGCACAGAGGTTCATGGTACGGACGAAGAATGCTCTGCCCCGATCCTCGTCGGCGCGATGGACGGTCAGTTCCTTGAGATCATGGCCGGCGGAGAACAGTTTGCCCGGCGTGGCCGAAGCAATGATCACCACGCGGATGGATTTGTCGTCGCGGGTCGCGTCCAACTCTGATTTCAGCGCCTGCATCATGCCGATCGAAAGCACATTTGCCGGAGGGTTGTTCATCTCCAGGCGCAATACGCCATCCCGTTTTTCCGACTTGACCAGGCCCGCCGGGGCACTCTTGTCCAACTCAACGACGCTCATGCGTGAAACCCTTTTCCTGTTCGAGCTTCAGTTTAGCGCGGCGACCTGGCTGCGGGAACCCCATCATGGCGTTGACCGGAGGCTCTATTTCCGCAACTTTACCCGCGACGACAGAATCTGGCGGAAAGTCAGAGCCAAGCAGCTGACTTGAGCCATATCCATACCACACAGGAACACGCCCCATGCCCACACCGGCAACACCGAAGATGTCCGCCTCCGAGGTTTCGGCCTACCTCGACGAGGTCTTTCCGCAGATCAGGGAGAACGGCGACAACATCTCGGTGCTTGATGTCTCTTCGGGATGCGCCAACGTCCGGCTTCACGCAGACGACAAGCATCTCCGACCGGGCGGCACGGTGAGCGGCCCCACCATGTTCATGCTTGCCGATCTTGCGGCTTACTCAGTGATCCTGGCCCATATTGGCCGCGTCGCGCTTGCCGTGACCACCAATCTCAATATCAACTTCCTGATGAAGCCCGAACCCGGACCGCTCGACGCCACTGCGACGATCCTCAAACTTGGCAAGCGGCTGGTTGTCACTGACATCGCAATCCGTGATTCCGGAGGGGAAATGGTGGCCCATGCCACCGCCACATATTCGATTCCGCCGCAGGTTTGAGCGGATTTGGCGATGAATTTATACGGTATTAAAATACCGTAACTATAAACCATTGTTTTTGTTGTGTAATTTCACAACTACATCCGATTCCGGTGCTTGACGGCGATTTTGACCTCCCCTATAAGCACGCAGCGCCGTAATTCTCGGATTTCGGCGCATCAGTTGTTGTGGATCGGATGTTATGCAGCCTGCCGCAACAACCCAAGCAACAAGAAACGTCCGGTTTTCGGCTCGCCCGGTTCCGGAATTGAATAAAGAGAGAAACCCATGAAAACCTTCTCGCAGAAGCCTGCAGAGGTGGAAAAAAAGTGGCTGATTATCGACGCGACAGATCTCGTCGTCGGCCGTCTTGCCACTATTGTTGCCAACCGCCTGCGCGGCAAGCACAAAGCCACCTTCACCCCACACGTTGACGATGGCGACAATGTCGTGATCATCAATGCTGAAAAGGCGGTTCTGACCGGCAAAAAATACACCGACAAGAAATACTACTGGCACACCGGTTATCCCGGCGGCATCAAGGAGCGCACTGCGCGCCAGATTTTCGAAGGTCGCTTTCCCGAGCGCATTCTCGAAAAGGCTGTCGAGCGCATGGTTCCGCGCGGTCCGCTTGGTCGTCGCCAGATGAAAAACCTGCGCGTTTACGCCGGTTCCGATCATCCGCATGAAGCTCAGCAGCCGACCGTTCTTGACGTCGCGTCGCTGAATACCAAGAACAAAAGGAGCGCCTGATAATGGCTGAACTCAATTCGCTTGAGGAGCTCGGCGCATCCGTGGCTGCTGAAACTGCACCGGCAGCTCCGGTATACGTTCGTAAGGTCGATGACCTTGGCCGCTCTTACGCGACCGGCAAGCGCAAAAACGCGATCGCTCGCGTATGGGTCAAGCCGGGCACCGGCAAGATCACCGTCAACGGCCGCGACTTCGTCACCTACTTCGCACGTCCTGTGCTGCAGATGGTTGTCCAGCAGCCGGTCGTCGCCGCTGCCCGTGAAGGCCAGTTCGACGTCGTCTGCACAGTCACCGGTGGCGGCCTCTCCGGCCAGGCCGGTGCGGTTCGCCACGGCGTTTCCAAGGCACTGACCTACTACGAGCCGGCCCTGCGCGCGGTTCTCAAGAAGGGTGGCTTCCTGACTCGCGACAGCCGCGTTGTTGAACGTAAGAAATACGGCAAGGCCAAGGCCCGCCGGTCGTTCCAGTTCTCCAAGCGTTAAGCTTACTTACTGGACTTGCAGATTTTGGACGGGGCTTCGGCTCCGTCTTTTTTTGTGCTGTGGTGAGATTATGTCGCAGCAGGATGCGACTGAGGCCCTGCCCGGCAAATGTCGCCTATTCGGCCGGTTCCATTGCCGGTGCGGCTGGAACGGAACGAGGCGCAGGGCGCCTGCGCAACAGTCGCAAGGTCCAGCGCGACAGCGGCGCTTCAATGATCATATGGTAGGCTGCTGCGCCCAAAACAGCCAGGACAGTCATGATCAGATAGTGGATCTGCCAAGGCAATTCGATCGTTGTCACCGCCGAAATGACATGTTTGATATAGAGCGTGATCACGAAAACATGGGTGAGATAAAGCGCATAGGACCACTCCCCCAAACGAGCCAGGAACTTGCTCTTGAAAGTGATCACTCCCAAGCTGCCATAAAGCACTGCGGCGGCAGGCACACCCCAGAACAGCACACGCCAATCCCCCACCGGGCGTTCCCATTGCAACACCAACAGCACGGTTCCAACGACAAAGATCGCCAGTGGCGCGAGATTCAGGCCGACGCTACGAGTCTGACTCCATGTCCGGTAAACCAGAATGCCCAATACAAACTCGAGAAGGATGGGATCAGTGTAAAACGCCAGATTGGGATTGACCGGTTTCAGCAATATCCCCGCTGTGACCAGACAAATCATCAATCCTGATGCGACCACCAATTTCCTGTCTGCAAACACACCGGCAGTCAGCGCAACAATGGCATAAAAGAAAATTTCGTAATTCAGAGTCCAGCCGACAACCAGCAACGGCGCAGTCGAGCCATCGCCCTGATCCAGCGCAACAAAAGACAGCGAAGCGACGAGATTATAGAGATCCGCTGTCGTCGAATTGAACAGCTGCGGCAACTGCAAGGCCAGCACGAACACAACCCCCGTGATCACCCAATAGGCCGTAACCACGCGCGCAACACGCCTTATCCAGAATTCCTTGCCGTTAAACGCCCCGGGGCGGGCAACGATCATCGCCATGACAAAACCGGATATGACAAAGAACAGATCAACGCCGGCCGCGCCAACGTGATCGACCCGCTCGGGGTCAAGCCCCCAGGTTTTCTGTGACAACACCGAAATATGATAGAAAACCACAGCTAAAGCCGCAGCGGCGCGTAATTAATGCACGGCAAACAGCGTGTCTGATTGAGGGGACGGCAAGGGTGCTGTGCTCATATGGTTACCCAATGATTAACGCATGGGTCATAGCATCACGAAACCGGGCACACTGGTCCAAACTGGATTTTGCCTTAACATGTGTCCATCGCGGGTTGCGCGACTTTATCCGGAGAGATGAATGCGCTAGGCAAGGTCAGCAGCTTCAGTGAGAACCAGACCATGGCCAACAAATCCATCGACCACGCCTTCACCGCCAGTTCGCTGACTTCGGCGGCCGGTGATCCGACCTATGCCGGCGCGCTGTCGTTCATGCGACGCAAATACACCAAGTCGCTCGAGGGCGCGGATGCGGTGGTTTGGGGCATTCCGTTTGACGCAGCGGTGTCCAACCGGCCGGGCGCACGCTTTGGCCCGCAGGCGATCCGACGCGCTTCTGCAATCATGGACAATGATCCGCAGTATCCGTTTGACAGGGACCTGTTCGAGGCGATGGCAGTGATCGACTACGGCGACTGCCAGCTCGATTACGGCAACCACCAGGAGACCCCGGCAGCAATCGAACGCGAAGCAAGCAAAATCCTGTCGTCAGGCGCGTTCCTGATGACTATGGGCGGAGACCATTTTGTCACCTGGCCGCTGCTCAAGGCGCACGCGGCAAAACACGGGCCGCTGGCTCTGGTGCAGTTCGACGCGCATCAGGACACCTGGTTCGATGACGGCAAGCGGATAGATCACGGCTCTTTCGTTGGCCGTGCTGTTCGCGACGGAGTGATTGACCCCGCACGTTCCATTCAAGTCGGGATCCGGACCCATGCGCCCGAGGATTGCGGCATCCGTATCCTGTACGGCCACGAGGTCGAAGATATGTCTGCCGCCCAGATTGCCAAAACCATTCTCGAACATGTCGGCGATGCCGCCTGCTACATCACATTCGATATCGATTGCCTCGATCCGGCTTTTGCGCCCGGAACCGGAACGCCGGTTGCTGGCGGCCCTTCAAGCGCAAAGATGCTGTCGGTGCTGCAGAAGCTCGGAGGGCTTGAAATCAAGGGCGCTGATATTGTAGAAGTGGCACCAGCCTATGATCACGCGGACATCACCGCGATTGCCGGAGCCGCTGTCGCCATGCATTATTTTGGACTTCTCGCAGAACGCCGCTCGCGACGATAAAGTCTCGCAAGCCTCATGAGCCGCTTCGGAAATCGAATCCGAAGCGTTGCGCAAGTCCCTGAATTTTATGCATGAACGGAGAAGCCCGATGGCTCCCAAGATTTTCATTGACGGTGAACACGGCACAACAGGTCTGCAGATCGTATCCCGGCTGCAGAAGCGGACAGATATCGATCTGATGTCGATGCCTGCCGAGCAACGGCGGGATGCCGATGTGCGGACGAAATTTCTGCGCGAGGCCGATATCGCCATTTTATGCTTGCCCGATGATGCGGCGCGGGAAGCCGTGGCACTGGCGGCAGATGCGGGAACCCGGTTCATTGACGCCTCGACAGCACACCGGTCAAATCCGGACTGGGCCTTTGGATTTGCCGAACTTTCCGAAGGCCAAGCCGCGCGCATCGCTGGTGCACAGTTCGTCTCAAATCCGGGCTGCTATTCAACAGGTGCTCTCGCACTGATTGCTCCGCTGGTCGCAGCAAAGCTGCTGCCCGCCGATTATCCGCTGACCATCAATGGCGTGTCGGGCTATACCGGCGGCGGCAAACAGTTGATCGCGCAGATGGAAAATGCCACCCAAGAGGACGCGATCACGGCCCCCTATTTCGCCTATGCGCTGACGCTGGGCCACAAGCATGTACCGGAGATCGTCAGCCATGCAGGTCTGTCGCGGAAACCAATCTTCACGCCTGCTGTCGGGCGGTTCGCCCAAGGCATGCTGGTCAATGTGCCGCTGCATCTCGACCTGATGACCGGCAACCCATCGATGTCCGACATCCATGCCGCACTTAAGGCGCACTATGCTGACGGCCCGATTGTCGAAGTGATGGCCCTCGACCAATCCGCGGGCCTCGCCCGGATTGATCCGGAAGAGATGACAGGCACAGACCGCATGAAGCTCTATGTCTGCGGCACAGAAGGCGCGGGTCAAGTCAATCTGGTCGCGTCTCTGGACAACCTCGGCAAAGGCGCGTCCGGAGCCGCGGTGCAGAACCTCAACCTGATGATTGGTGGCTAACTTCGCAACTGGAAGGGCTTGATTGCTCTACAGCTGACGCAGCTTGATATGAAAGCTATGTGCAAGACCGGCCGTGTTACGTCGTGGGCAGCGCAGGGATGGTATGACAACCTCCCTGTTGCAGGCGCCAATGGGCAGGATCAGGAGTCGTCTTCAAACCGCTTGGCCAGCTTCTCGTAGTCGTCCTTTTCAAAGTAACGCAGTTCCCTGATGATGCGGAGTGCCGGCTTGAGGGCGAAGCAGATCGATCCCACCAGAAAGCACCAGGTGCCGGCCGTCAGCCAAGCCTCAGAAAAAAACATGATCGAGCCGATGATGAAAAGGCCTGCAGCAGCCACGTCCACACAGGTATAGGCAAGCTCGAACCGGGCATAGGCTTTATCATCCGCGATGTACTGGCGATGCCTGGACAGTTTAAAAAGAGTCATATTTCCCCCATTTGAGACAGGCCGGACACCTGTGGAGGCCCTGTCTCTCAGCTTCTGACGTGGATACGTATATCCATTGGATAGGCGCCATGGAAGCCGCGCCAGTGAGCGACAGCAAATCCGAGCACGACCACTGCCCAGCCCTGGTGCACCAGGGCCCAACCCACCGGCACCTGAGTGAGGATGACGACAATCCCGATCAGCGCCTGAATAGTGACCATGACAAACAGCAGCACTGCACGGCGGCAATGGGTGCTGCCCCTGCCGCACAGGATCGACGCCACCATGTGCCACAGCGTCAAGGCGAAGAGCAGATAGCCACCCAGACGGTGGACGAATTGCACAGTGAGTTCGTTTTCAAAGAAGTTGCGCCAGGCCGGTGTGACTTCCAGAAGACCTTCGGGCACAATCGCGCCGTTCATCAACGGCCAGGTGCTGGAAGCCAGGCCGGCGTCGAGACCGGCCACCAGGCCGCCAAGATAGATCTGGACAAGAACGAGGCCTGCCAAGGCCCCTGCCCCGCGCTTCAAACCTACGCTTGGAACAGGATCAGCGGAATGCGGCGCCAGTCCGCGCATCACCCAGACAATCGCTGCGAAAATCAGGCAGGCAAGCGTCAAATGCGTGGCCAGCCGATACTGGCTGACGTCGACACGATCAACGAGACCCGAAACCACCATCCACCATCCAACCGCGCCCTGCAGCCCGCCCAGAACCAGAAGCCCGAACAGCGGCCAGCGCAATTGTTTTTCGACACGGCCCGTGGCAAGGAAAAACAGGAACGGTACACCGAACAGAACGCCGACGCCGCGCGCCAGCAAGCGATGCGCCCACTCCCACCAGTAGATCGTCTTGAACTCATCAAGGCTCATACCTTTGTTGATCAGCTGGTATTCCGGGATCTGCCGGTAGAGCTCGAGTTCTTCCTGCCAATCGGCCTCACTCATCGGTGGAATAACGCCGTGGATCGGCTTCCACTGGGTGATAGACAGGCCGGAATCAGTCAATCGCGTGGCGCCGCCAACCAGCACCAGCGCAAGAATGGCGACCAGCACGATCCACAACCAGATCCGCTGCGCTGAGCGATTGCGGCGAAAACGTTGCTGCTCAGCAATCACCGTATCGCCGCCCGATGTTTGGGGCTTTAGAGCTTCAGCGATCGGAGCAGTGGAACTGGCAGACATCGTCGATTTCTTCCTTTAAACAACAGCCGGACATGTGCACCACAGCTGGATGCAAGGCAAGGGCGATGGCTTTGCGGCATGCCGTCGCGGCACATGCCTGGATCGGGCTCGCTCTTGCGTTCAAATTCAAAGCCGTTATGTCGGTGCCTGTACACCGTTTCACCGTACACAGTCACAAGGCCCGCACATGCCCGTCCGCCTCAAGAAGCTCATCGGAACCGTGATCATCGTCGCACTTGTGGTGATATACGCGATGGTTGCAACGACAATCGCCACCTATCGTCTAGCGGAATCCGCCTGGTACATACATATGCTGTATTTCCTGTTCACGGGCGTCCTCTGGGTGGTGCCGGCGATGGTCGTGATCCGGTGGATGGAACGTCCACCCAAGAACAAGCAGACCTGAGACGACACGACCGCGCTTGAAATAGCCGTCGCCGGGGGGGCGTTAACACCGCATTAGCCTTCAGTCCGGCTTTTTGCTGCTACAGCCACGAAATTTACCCGAATTTTGTCACTCTGGCATCATGCTCCGCGCGAGAAGCATGAAATCCCGAGAGCGTTGACATCATGGCAAATGCACAGGACATACCCACGCCGTTGACCACAGTCGCAAAGCGCACCGGCCCCCTGGCAAACAGGCTTTCGGCGCAAGTGACGCCGGAGTTGGGCAGCGTGTTGGACCTGTGGCAACGTCTGGAAACGGATCCGGCGATGACGTTTCATCAAAGCCGTGTCTGGGTTGAAGCCTGGGCACAAGGGACAGGTAAAGAGCTCTCCATCGTCACGCTGGAACAGGACGGCATTCCGTTTGCAGTCCTGCCGCTTGAAATCGACCGGATGAACGGCCTGAGAATTGCCCGCTTCGCCGGAACAGCCTTTTCAAATGAAAACACCGGCCTGATCGACGCTAATAAACAAAGCCGGCTTGATCCGGTCACGGCGCAGGATTTGAGTGTTGCGTTGTCCCAGGCCGGGCTGGAAGCCGACATCGTGCTTTTCGACAAGATGACGCCCGAAGCTGCTGCCCGCGCACCGTTTTCGGCGCTGCCGCATGTTTTCCACCAGAACCCCAGCTTCCAGTTGCCGTTGTTTGCAGATTTCAATGCAGTGCTGGCACAGATAAACGGCAAGCGCCGGCGCAAGAAATTCCGCGTCTCGGAGCGCCGTCTTGAAGCCATGGGCGGCTACCAGCATATCATGGGTGACATCGATGCTCAGGCGTTGCACCTGCTCGACACGTTTTTAGAGCAGAAGTCTGTGCGGCTGACGTCTCAGGGGCTTCCAAATGTCTTCGCTGATCCAGGCATTCGCGCCTTCCTTCGCCAACTTGCCACGACGCGTAACGCGGAAGGCAAGGCGGCGCTCGAACTCCACGGTATCGAACTCTCTGGCGGCGAACATGCAGGCCAGATCATCGCGGTTGCCGGATTGACCATCAAGGACCGTCACGTGACTTGCCAGTTCGGATCGATCAACGAAGATATCGCGGCTGACGTTAGCGCCGGAGAATTGCTTTTCTACAGGATGATCGAAGCTGCCTCGGTGGCCGGCCATCAGGTGTTCGACTTCGGCGTCGGTGATCAGCTCTACAAGCGCTCATGGTGTCCGCGGCGTACAGAGCTGGTTGATTGCTATGTGCCGCTCAATATCAAAGGACACCTGGCCGCCCCCCTGATCACCGGCATGATCCACCTGAAACGAACGATCAAGACATCACCGATGCTGCACCGGGCTGCGGCTTGGCTTCGTGGACTTATGGTGCGCAATCCGCAACAGACCCCGGATGTCAGCTAAAAGCACGCAGTACAAATTCAACCGGACACGGCAAAAACAACAACGCCATGCTATCTGTTGAAAGCACGGCGTTGTCCGGTTTTTGATGACTGCAGTTAGGCGGCAGAGCTTTGATTGCCCAACGGACCGGTCGGCTGGCCTGGCGTCATCAGCAACACATCCTCAAAGCCGTTGGCGTTGAACTCGGCCAGGAATTTGGCCACTTCAGCTCCATCGGAATGCAAGATCGAGAGCACGATTTCGCCGCGTTCCGTTCGGGCGATCCGTGCAATCGAGGCCGCATCAGCCGCGCCGCATTCGACAACGACCAGATCATAAGCTTCCGTCAGCGCATCAATGATCATCGGCAAACGGTCGATAGCACGCATGGCCCGGCGGGTATTGGCATTGCCGCGCGGAATAATATGTGCCGATGACAACCGGTCGGGATGAATTGAGTCAGCAATACTGATGTCGCCACACATCAGATCTGTAAGTCCGGGCAGACGCATGGACTCGGCCATCAATTCGGTTGGGCAAGCCGATCCGGTCAGATCAATCAGCAAGGTCTTGAGACCGTCTCCGGCGACCGTGCGCGCCAGCATGACCGCTGATGCCGAGCCCTCGTCACCCTCAGGCGAGACACAGACCGCCACGGGCGTCATGTCGGTGACAAGCTGTTCTGCCACCGCTTCCACGCTGAAATCATCGGCGTCATTGGAAATGTGCGGCAGTCCTTCAATATCGATCTCCGGCTCTGCTTTCGATACGACAGTAGATGCAACCGGAGCTGCGGCGGAATTGCCTGCCAGAGGCTGATCGTTGAAATAGTTCCCAGCCAGTCCCGATGACGGACGCAATGCACGACCCGAAAACAATTCTCCCAGCATCACGCCAATCGATGACAACAGGAATGCAGCCAGCGCTGATACAATGATGATCGGTCCGGTTTTCGGGTAATGCGAGTCAGATGCCGGGACCGCACGGGAGATCACCCGTGCATCGGCTGGCAAAGCCTTGGGTTCGGTGCGGGAGGCTGCCTCGCGATAGCGCCCGAGATAGGTCTCCAGAAGATCACGCTGGGCTGCGGCCTCGCGCTCAAGCGAGCGCAATTCCACCGCCTCCTCGCCTTCTCGGGCCGACCCGGCTTTCAGCTCGTTGAGCTGTGCGGTCAGTTCCTCTTCGCGGATCTGCGCCACCCGGGCGTTGCTCTCCAGACTTGAAAGTACCTTGCGAATTTCACCGCGGATCTGTTGCTCAACATCTGTCAGTTGCGCACGCAATGCTTTCATGCGGGGATGCGCTTCCAGAAGCGTGGTCGACATATCGGCGAGTTGTGCCCGGATATTGCCTTCGCTTTCGCGCAGTCGCTGAATGACAGGTGAATCAAGCACGTCAGAAACAGCATCCACAGCTTGGCCATTCGCCAGCGCATTGCGCACCGATTGCGCCCGGGCTTCGGAATCAGCCCGCTCTGCCCTTATGCGGCTCAGCTCGGTCGAAATGTCCGACAATTGCTTGGCCGCTATCGTGTCTTGCTGATTAACGAGAAGAAGACCCGTGCGGGAGCGGTACTCAGCAATTTTCCCCTCAGATTCGCGAACCTTATCACGCAATTTCGCAATTTCAGGTTCAAGCCAAGCACTGGCGTCGGTATTGTTTTCCAACTTGGCGCTTGACTGGGATGCAAGGTAGACATCA